>JAABUW010000022.1_pt1 | contig 314256 bp, 206 predicted proteins | sample 5560081 | NCBI WGS metagenome assembly JAABUW01 (sample SAMN10711882, study PRJNA513363) | rock metagenome | isolation source: Antarctica rocks | place: Antarctica: Victoria Land, Knobhead sud | reverse complement strand
GAATGGCCATATATGCGCATATCTATGGGCCATGTATGCGCATATCTATGGCAGCAGTAATGGCCATGTATGCGCATATCTATGGCAGCAGTAGTGGCCATGTATGCGCATATCTATGGCAGCAGCAATGGCCATGTATGCGCATATCTATGGGCCATGTATGCGCGTATCTATGGCAGCAGTAATGGCCATGTATGCGCGTATATCTATAGTAGTAGTAATGGCCATGTAAATAAATAATCCTGAGCGGCCCTGAGCGGCCCTGAGCGGCCCTGAGAATATTAAGCCGGTATTAAGAATCCTAAATAATCCTAAGCGAGCCTGAGCGAGCCTAAGCGGGCCTAAGCGGGCCTAAGAATTCTTACCTAGCTCTAAATTATTTTAGCGCTCGCGAGCGGGCCTAAGCGCTCCGAGTAAACCAGGATTCTTAGAGTCGCTTGCACTTTTATAGATATAGAGAGATCTTTTATACTTTTAACGGATTATTACTTAAGAAGATTAAGAGAGATTAAAATTATTAAGTTATAATACTTAAGGTATTTATAATAATATAAAAGTAAATATAAAGCCTTAATAGGAAAAATAATCTTTATATTTAAATAATAGAATTAATCTCTAAAGAGTTAGAGCGAGGGCTCCGAGTCTTTTATTTTTAAAGAGGCTCTAAAGTACCGGAAACTATAATATAATACTATAATATAAATAGCGTAACCACGCCGTATACTCTTTATATAGGATCTATATACTATATTTAGTAGTTACTATAAAGTTGGTTTTAATATAATATAATACTTCGTTACCCCGCCGGCTCGTTAATATGAAATCGAATAACTAACTTAACGAGGCTACGGTATAAGTTATAGTTATACGAAAAAATCGAGTAGTATATTCGGCGGAATAAAGATAACCGAGACTTTATCGAACTAGGTATATTTTATCTACTTCCCTTTAAAGGAGCTCTTTAAGCCGTCGAAAAGATATTAAAGGAGATAACTATTTAGCGGTTAAATAAAGTACTTTAATCGAAGAGAAGAACTCTCGAAGAGATTTATTATAGAGGCCCTACTAGAGATCGTTTATCCTAAGAAAATTATAAATAGAGTTAGGACTAACTTCGTCTCTACGTTTAACGATAATAACTCTTAATTATATTTTATTATAGATAGAAATACTACTAGTAGCGGCCTATAACTTTAGTATCTAAATAATATAGTCGAAGTTATTAAAGTTATCGGTAAAGACGTAGACGATATCGGCGAAAAAATAGAAAAGGCGTATATATAAAACGTTATAGAGATATTATACGGACGTGCCCTCGGCCTACTAGATAAGAAATAACTCGGTCTCGTAGATACAAGTATCCTCGGCCGTTAAGGGTATTATTTAACTTAAGTTACTCTCTGTAAAAAAGATAGGATAATCGGAGTAAATATTTACATTATCGATTCGTAAGGTCGTAACGCCGTCGTATAGATATTTCTTGAAATTATTATCGGGGAAGAGCTCTCGAAGAGTAAAGTCTTTAACTTATCGTCTAATGAATAATAGGGAAGAGGGTCGTTAATTAGCGGGACTCTTTAATTTATTTACTAGTTAATTTATATAACTAGGGTCGAAAAGTTTAAGGTTATTTATATTAATTACTTATAACTACACTAGGTACTCGCAAGAGACTATATCCAAAGTTAACGTAACGACGCGGGAAAATACACCGTAGTAGATTAATAAAAAAGTAAAATATTAATCGTAAGAAAAGTAGGACACTATATCTATTTTAATAATCTTGAAAGTTATTTATAATTCGATACTTTTAGTATATCCGTTTTTAGTAATAAGAGAGTAATTTCTATTACTACCCCTTTAAAAATAAGGGATATTTATTATAATAGAAAGTTAATAAAGAATCCTTTTAGACCTTAAAGTAAAAGTATAAATATAAATAACGTCTTACCTAACGACTTGTAGATATTTCGGGAGAAGAGTCGAATCTTTTATAAATCTTTTAAAATCCCTCTAAATAAACTTAAACTTAAAGATATACCCGAAAACCCGCGATAGTTTAATCCTAGAAATATAGTAAAACTACTAGAGTTATTCGGCCTAGAAAAGTATAATAGGCTCGAGTTAGATTATTACGTATTTATTTTAATATCTAGAGCCGATTTACCCTAAGGTCTTTAATAAAATAGAAACCCCTTCGAAGAGCCGTAGTACTTTAACCCTCCGTAACTATTAATTTATATAGATAGCGAATACCGATTAGAAGCTACGGATCAATTTCTCGCTAAAGAGGACTAGTAGTAGGTCGCGAATATATATTCTAATAGTATAGAATCTCGCTTATATTTCTCTCGATCTCCGTTAAGTATCTAGATATTAATATATATACGAAAACTACGTTACGCGAGTAAGACTCCGGTTTAGTAAAATACTTTAACGGAGATATTTATCGTCGAATTCGTAACGTAGTAATAGATAAAGAGACTTCTCTAGAGGAAAAGTTCGTTAGAAAGAATAAATAACTTGTAAGGTTATCGTTACTAGAGAAGAGATATAATATATCGCGTATAGAGTCTTCGCTTATAATACGTGAGGTTAGAGACGGTCTAGATATTTTAATCCCCTTTACGGGGCTCTAGCCCGCCTTAGAGATTAATTAATTTTAAAGATTTCTAAATATTTATTACCTTAAAGTAAAGGCCTCTTTCTTCTTTCTCCCTCGATATCCTAATATACTCTAGGAAATAACTCGTTACCTTTATTAAATTAAATAGACTTAGAGCTTTATAATCGGCGAACGCGAGGATTATTAAAATAAACTCGATATAAATATTATTTATATTCTATAGAGGTGCTATCTATCCCGGTCACTAAATAATCGCGTATATATCGAAGTAAAGTTATTTAAAGGAGATATTTTACCGGTTATAAAATCCCTAGATCTATAAAAGAAACTACTCGAATAAATAATATCGATAAAGTATATTATCCCGTCGATATATACTTTCCTCGAGGAGACGAAGTGGCTCGAGCCGGGTATAAGAATTCTTAAGAGTATTCTATTAATTAAATATAAGAGTTTATTTATTTAAGTTTTCTGTACTCTATATAATGAGTAAATAAAGCTGAAAGAGTAAACGAGTAAATTCTTATATTGGTATAGAGATCTATTAACCGGATCTAAAGCCGAATAACTTTATTATTATTAACTCTAGTTTATACCTCTTCGTTATTTTCCTACTCTAAAGAAAGATTATATAAAGTAGAAGAAAATTAATAACGTAATAAATAAATAGAAATAGGATAAAGTATCGTAAAAGATAGAGACTACCGAAGTTATAGGATTTAACTTCCGATAGTAGTAGCTACGCTAGTTTATATCGCTTATATCGGTTAATAAATACCGGTAAATAAAGTACGTAGGATCTATTAACGAGGATATAGTTAAGGATTTCCTATTTAAGGTACGGCCTCCTAAATATTATAATCTTAATAGTAACTATTTATATTAGAAGATACAGCTTATTTATTAAATATTAGAAGATATTAAAAAAGTTAAAATATAGATAACGTACCTTAAGGTAACCTCGGACTACGATAATTACGAATTAAATATCGAAGATCGGTACGGGAGACCTTAAAAATACTCCGTTAAAAAAAACAAAGAAAACCTCTTCCTAAATTATATATATCTAGAGTCTCTTACGATTGTCTCTAAGAGATATATAACTAGTTTCGCTTATAAGCGAGATTCGTTTTACTTTTTTTTTAGGATATTAAAATACGGGGTAAACCCTTAATAAAGATTCAAAGAGAATTTGAGTAAGAATCTTAATAGTACCGTTAGAAAGATTAATAATACTCTTGGAGGGGCGAATCTTTTTATAACTAGTTTAAAGGGGTATAACGATAACCCCGTTATAAACGGTTCTTTAAACGGTAGTAAGACCTAGTCTAATCTATTAAAACCTATACTTTCTTTAACTATATAAGAGAATAATATATAGTTTATAAATGTTTATTCTATTTCTCCTACTTATATACCGGCGAAGACTAGTAGAGATCTAGGTTAAATAGCGGGATAACGTAAATAAAATACTACGATATTTATAATTAAGATATTACGATTACTTTTTAACGGATATATAATCTTAGGCGATTAACCGTTTACGGTACTTTCCCCTATAGAGGATAGCGGCTTCCGTATACGTTATACGGATCCTCGTAATAAAATCGTAGTAGTCGCTACTCTATAGTTATTTTCCGGCTTATATTTCATAACTAGTATAAATAGTAAACGATTTAAGTTAATAGACCTAGGAACTATAGTAGAGGAAGTTTATTTAAGGTAATTAAAAACGGTACTTTTACTCCCACGACACAGTATATAAAAATTTATCCGTCGATTCGAGAGCGATTTACTATCGAGAAGATTATAGTGAAATATTTATACTAACGGAACTATCTAAGCACGCGTAATAATAAATTCCGAATAATATTAACTAGTAATTAAATATTAGAAGAATATTTATAGATCTTTAAATATATACTCGTTTTCGCTATTTATTATACTTTAATAATAGTATCTTTATTTTAATCTCTTCTCTACTACTCTTAGAAACCGGTGATATAGATATACTTTCTACGACGACTTTAAAATTACGTGAGAGTTCTTCTAGTAGAAGTCGTTTATACTAGAGATTATCTCTAGTACTCCGAAGTTTTTACTCTAGGCTTTTTATTTTAACTTTTAATTATTCGAGTATCCCTTTTATACCGTTTCGTTCTAGTTAAAGTATAATAATATTTATATTATTCTTAGTATTCGATCTCCTTAGGACTTCTAGCGTATCGAGAAATTTAATAAAGTCTCGAATATAGATACGCTCTTACTTTAACGACTTTTAAGTTATTTTATAATTATTAACCTCTTAATTTAAAAACTATATTACTAGAGCGCGCTCCTCTTTTTCTAACTATAGTACCTCCTCTTAACTAGCGAATACTCTTTAATAATTACTCGCGGTTTTTTTTAACTTTGTAACCTCTTCGCTTTAGGTATTTAAGAACTTTATATAAATTTCGTTAAATTAATTAATTTAACTAGCTTCGAAGAGCCGTTATTATAATATAGAATTCTTACTCTCGAGGGTTATCTTCTTCTAGCGAAGTCTCTCGTAGGAAGTTAATTTAATATTATAAATTTAATAGATAACTTGGCTAGGTTATTATTAATATTAAAACTCGTCTACGTAAATTATAGGGTTTTTATATTACTTTAGAAAGTTAAAACGGTGTACTCCTACCTTACGTTACTATAATTACCGGAGTACGATTATAATAGGGATGGAAAATATTAATAGTTACTTTAAAGGGGCTCGAATACCTAGATTATATAAAATAAATAATCGAAGAAGTTATATTTTATACAGCGTTCGAACCCTAAGACGATATATTTCTAGACCGCTCCATTTCTAAGCTACCTGTCCTCAATATTGCCCAGCTTTCGCTAACCGCTATTGTATAATCCTTCCGGGATCCTACGGACTTCTCTCCTCATTTAATCGGGTCATCAATGACCTGACGCGCCGAGCAAGAATGCGCTAAAGTCATTGACGCGCACGGACTACACCCACAAGTCACGGTTACGGCAGGATTTTTCACAGCTAAAGGATTGGGCTGTACGGATGGATTCCAATCCATAACCACTTCTGCACTGCCTTGGTGTCGCTCTCTACCGTCACAGCAAGGAATCATGGCCAGAAGTATAGAGCCAGCTCCCGTAGGACGATTAGTGATTCTGAGGTCCGTGCGCTTTAGCGCGGGTATCTCGGCGTGGCTTATACAGGTCATCAGACTTGGATTCGCGGCACACAATTACTGACGTGCATAGGGCTTAGGTCCCCTATTCAATCCTCCGAACTATAGTAATATAACTGGTTCATATCCAATACTCCATTAATGACAGCTTTTGGCGCTAGAAGTGGATACATAGTTATATCGGGATTTAAAGGGACAGCGATGCGTGGATATAGGTATATTATACTCGTATATATTTCTCGCTATAGCTGGCTTTTTCGATGAATAATACCCCGAGAATAAATAGAACGACTTCATTAATAGTAATTATACGACTAGTTATAAAGACCCGACTTTATTCTCGTCTCTAGATTATTTCGTTCGTTATAATAACTTAGGGAATAATCCCTAACTAACTAATTCTCAGGATCTCTAAGCCGGAAATATATATACAAATCGAACCTCTACTCCCGCGTATATTAACTATATTGACCTACAAGGTACGCTCGGAGGCTAGGATTCTAGCGTTAATATTAAAGAGACGGGGCAGGAATACTAAGATATTAAAATATTATATAGAGAGAAAACTATAATCTTAATATTACTAACGGCTATTTAGGATAGAGGAAAATTCTAGGTACTTTAATAACGTAGTATAGTAAATAACCGGAAAATATTAATATTAACGATAGATAGATAAACTAACTAGGCTAGTATATTATAGTATTATATCCCTACTTCGAAGCGATAAAGTCGATATTAAAAGATTTAACGGAGTAAATTAATCGGTAATAGGTAGTAAAAATATTAATAACTCCGCTCTTTAATAGATAGGACGCCTCGAGCTAGCGAGGGAACTTAGATAAAGCTAATAAAAGCGAGGGCATTAGCGGCGAGCGAAGCGGAGGTTAAGAAGTATTAAAGTTTATACCCCTCAGGTACCTAATAGTCAGGCGCTACTAGACTATTATAATATTTTAAGTTATGTTTCGCTAGAGGTTCCTTTTAACGATGGTGTAACGGTTTTAAGTATTTACACTCCCGTCTTATCAAGACGGCGCGAAGAGCGGATCCCTCTCTATAGAAATCTTCATTTTTCCCACTCGACTTTGCCCAGTAAAAAGCTTAAGCGTGCACATCTCATTACCTCGTTGTTGGTCGTTCGTAGCAAATCAATGGGGGCAACACCTGTCACCGAAGGAGACCAACCGGAGCCAATGAAGGCCGAGGCGACCTACTGTCAAGGAAACCTCACAAGACAGGTCATGGTAAACTCCGTCGGCAACATCGTATTTACGAATCCTTTCGGGTATTAGTCCGCCAAGGAGTCAATTTATAGTTTTGAAACAGAGTTCTCAGCCTCTGCTGTGCCAGATGCTTCACCGATCATTTGAAACCTGGGCGCTTATCAATCATGATATCCAGTTCTGGACCTGAGCATCCAGTCCTGGCCTTGAGCATCCAGTTCTGGGGCTGTACGCAGCCTTATTTCTGCCCTATATTGAGGGCAAGCGATTCCTTTCTAGTCCAATCTTGGCGCGAGAGGAATAGCATCCCACTGCATCAACGTCCCTGTCGACATCTTCTATGGTGTTAAGCAACCGTCCAACGTGGCCTGCGCTTCTAACGTCTGTCCCTGGGTGGAGAGAAACCCACCGTGCCGAGACGAATCCATTGTTTAGGGATCTCAAGTTTCTCCCTCGCGAGCATATGAAGTTATAGTCAGTGTGCCGTTGTCCTTCAGCCATTTCTCCCCACGGATTCGGTTTGCAGTGAGAAAATACCGCGGTTGTAGTCGCTGCTTTTAGTAAAATCAGTAAGGCCTGCTATGCCAACTAAGGGGCTGCACACTTACGCGACCGTGTTTCAAGTAATGATTTTAGCTTCGCAACGTCCTCAGAGATGGCCACTTTTACTACCATTAGCAAGACATGATATGTCAACCAAAGGGCTGCACACTTACGTGACTGTATTGTTAAAGTGTCAAGGAACGATTTCAGCTTCGTAAGGTCCCCGTTTTTAGCCTTTTTGCTCTAGATAAAACATCTTTGTCAATAGCTCCATTGAGATGTGCATCATGAGCTCCCTTAAGACAGCTGATCAATAGTGAGAAATTGAGTGGGCGATCCAACCCACGGGCTAGCTTTTTCTCGTTCGGCACCGCTATCCTCCCATTCAGCATCACTCAAAATACGGTTTGCATACTTCTTTGCGTTCTCAGTTATGTCGAGAGCACTTTTCCAGGAATAGTTAGAGTATGAGGGTGGTACTTTCTCTGGAAATGCCTTGTAGAACTCCAGTTTTCCCCAGTCGGCAGAATCTTGAGGGGCGTCGTATGTTTGCCGTAATCTCTGTTCAAGGTCGACATTTGATAAGATGTTTTGAGGTGTGTCTGGGTCGAAAACAATGTTGTAGTCATCGATTTGGGTAACAGTCTCTAACCGCCTCGTGCCTCCAGGATGTTTAGCAAGATATGCTGGGTGGTTGAAAACAGCTCTGGTCCGAATCCGTGTTTCCGATTGCAAGGATTCTGTTGTTTTTGGATAATCATAGAAGTCGTATAGCAGATTTCCCATTGTACCAGCTTTGTTCATTGGGATTTCCCAATTTTGTGTCAGAGTGAACTCTCCCGGTCCAAATTCAAAAAGTTCGTCAAGTAATCCATCTCCTGTAAGAAAACGCGTTCCCTGCCATTGAAGAAATTGGCTGAACATGCCACAATCCATCGTAGTCATCCACCGGATCAACTTGTTAAGAGCTTGACTTAAAGGACATTTTTCCACATATCTTAACACCCAACGATTGTTTTCTTCAACCCCACTGATCCAGCCGGGAGGACATTGGAGCCTGATGTCTTGATCTGATGCGGTGATGGGATGTTGAGGATGTTTTTCGTTCCACAATCTCGTCAACGAATTTGGGGTATGCAGTCCATTCAGTTCGTTGCGGAAATATTCGCCCTTTTCAGGTCCATATAGTTTGGCAAAACGCAACATGCCTTCGATATACTTTTCTATGGTCCAATCAGAAACAGGAAGACCATTCTTCAATATCGTAAAGTAATTCTGTAAAGGTGCTGAAACCGGCTCGGCGTCTAGCTCCGACAGAATATTCACCCATTGTTGTTCTCGTTGTTCTGAAAGCTGCTGCAAATCTTGAGTATCTTTAAGACTTTCTTCCATCGCTTCTTGTTCGCTAGAATCCGGACGCATCGCTCTCCGGGCGTAAATTATGATTTGAAGATGTGTTGCAATGGGTGGGAGAAACGAGCTGCGCAGACGACGGGGGAACCGTTTCGTGGTGACGACGGCGAAAGTCGTGGACGTGCTCGGGGCGACACCAGATAACGTAGTGGCAGAGCTGTGGCGTATTAATTATTATGGAACGTGCGAGGTCGTTTCGCACTAACCAAAAATCGTTGGTCGCTTTGACTAGAGGTAATGAAGTTGCGTGCCACAAGGCTGATGACGATTTTCCAGCATGGTAGTAAGCCTCAAAGCTCGGATATGGCCGTTTCATAAGTATCAGGAATGATAAGAGCTCGATGGTGAAGCTGTGGTAAAGGAACTCTGCTGCGCCATAAAGGGGGACCTTCCGCAAATCAGGCGCGAGGGCGACAAGGGTTTCACGCTGTGCGAAGAGAAGATGAGAGAATTATAAGCACAAATATTCGGGATATCATATCCCGCAGAAATGATGCTGCGTCGTGGTATTAGGCATGCGTTAGTCTGCTAATCTGCCAAGTATTCAAGACTTTGACTACATCTCGAGAGCGTATTATACGTGATACTTTAGCTAGTAACCCTTCACAGAACAAATGCGCCTCTCTTAACGGTTATGTAACAAGTATCCTCTTCTTCGCTTAAAGACCAGGATTATTCTAAAATCTTACGCAGCTAATGTTTCCCCAATTATTATAAGAAGTAGCGGTACCCGCGAAATAACTATCAATAAAATCGCCGTATTAGTCTCCGTTACTGGAATCCTTTATAGAAATATCGAGTTACTCTTAGCCTTAGAGACCTCGGTAGAGTAATTAAAAACTATAGGCGATACCGCCCTCTACGGGAATTAACGTTTCCCCGGGAGATTACGTAAGATCGTTCATCGTCCCTAAAAATCCGTTATAGTCCCTTTCGTTATAAAAGATAACTCCGACCTTCGAAGGCTTATCCTATTATATTCCTTAATATTTATTTAATAGATAAGTATATACGTACCTATCGTTTACGTATCTACTTATTAATTATACTCTCGACTTAAGTTTCCGAATTTTAAGCCGAATTAATAAAAGTATTATTACTCTTCGGACCGCCTTTATTATCTATATCGTATTAAGAGTTTACTATATTAGGAGCCGCTAGAGCTATATATATTTAAGTAATTAAAATAATAACGTAGAGTAGTATCTTTAGGGAATATATTCTACGATTCTCGGAGAAGTAAATATTAAGTAGTATTACGGAGGCGAAGGAAACCTAATATCTTAATATAATTATAATTTAGTAATTTACTAGCCTCTACGAATTTATAATTAACTCTTTAAAAGTAGTAGGTGATTTCTAGATATTTAATAAAAGAGTTAGAATTAGATCTCCTAGAGGGTACCTCTAATTCTTATATTTTTAATTATAAATATATTTCGTCCCGTATACGCGAGACTAATTAATACTATAGGATTAGTTTTCGGTTAAAGGGCTAGAGGGTAGAGTAATATTTTTAAAACCGAGTAATACTCGGGTTTATAATTTATAAAGAAAGATATAAATCTAATTTCCGAGTATTTTCGACGTATAATATATTGAATTAAAGTTCTACCTAAGCTAGATAGCGACTATATATTATTATCGGTTATGAAAACTAAATATCCCTCGCTTTAACACGGTTCGTAATAGAGGTATATATTATTTAGAGAGATAAGAGTAGCTATAATACAATACGTAAAAGTATTTAAATTACCGGGTAAACTTATCCGTGAATACGGGACCGCGACGAGCGATAATAGTATTAAAGTTTACGCTCGAGTAGAAGGAGTAACGGTAGGGAGATACGTATTTTTTCTACCCGTAATTTAATATCCCTAATCTATATAGACGACTCGGGTATTAAATCTCCTCGTTTAGAATATTACCGTAAAGATACTTCGTATAACGTATCGATATAATAAGAGACTAGATTACTCTTGAGATTACTTATATTAATCTCGTTATTATTAAGATAAATATAAATAACCCCTACGTAAACTACGAAAAATAACGGAGTAAATCTATTAATAATATTTTAAACGGAGTTAAAGTAGATAAAGTTATTGATTTAATTATTATAATTAACGCCTAGTTATTTAAATAAATCGATATTATAACCGGAGACCGTTATACTTTTAAAAGAGTAAATAATAAATATTAAATAGTTATCGATATAGTTAATATCGATATCGGGTGAATTTATAAAGTTACTTTCGATCTTACTATTTATAGAGTTAGTATTTAACTTAATATATATCCTTCCTATTTAACTAGTTAGGAAAGAGTATTAAGTAAACGAAGTATCGGGAAGTATAATAATTAACGGATTCCCTACTAGAGTAGAGTTACTAGTATTTAAAATAAAGGATAGAGATAATAAAGTTCCGTATATATTAATAATCGAAATAATTATATAACCGTCTAAGTTATCGGCAATTATAGTATTTTAAAAGTCCGGAGTACTCGTAACTAAAACGGAATTTAAAGTTATCGAATACCCGTTCTCGTAAATTATAGTTATAGTCGCGGCCGGCGAGTAGTTAAACGGACTTATAGTTACTAGAGCTACAAGGGCCGAAAAAACGATTTAATAGGATTTTATTATTATATAACCGGAGCGTTAAGAAAATTATTTATACCGAAGATTACTAGCGCTATCTTTACCTTTTATAGTACTTTAACCGTATATTAATCTTTGGATATTTCTATAAATATCTATAAACGAAACTCTTTATGAAATTTTATCGAACGGTTAAATACGTAGTAATCTTTCCTTACCCTCTATCTTTCGTACCCTCTCTATTTGTCTCTCTTTATTATAGCCGCCTATAAGGGATATCGAGCTTGAATCGACCGCTCGCTATAAATTTTAACTTGAGACGGCTACTTTTACCGAGTAGTACTAACGAAAGGTTTCGAGCTTTAATAAGAAATTATATTAATAATATAAATAGAGGAAGCCTATATTAGAAAAGATATTAAGAGATTACTCTTCGTAGGCTAGGGACGTTATTAATTTAATAACCGGTTAAAGAAAATTTTTAATTAAGATTTCCGAGTTTATTATATTTAATTTCAACCTAAGAATTATAATTAAATATAATTATCCTAGAGTAATCTTTCTTAGACGTATTAATACCCGTTATTAAAAGTAATTAGAAAAAGTCTTTATAATTTCTATTCGTAGCGTAATATAGTATAGTCCGCTTATTATACGTTATGGCCGAAGAGTCGACGCTAGCGTTAAGAAGGAGTTTAACGATTTTCCTATACTCTTTCTAGGCCGTAAAGTATAGTAGTCTCTTGATTCTTTCCTAAACCTCCCTACGTTATAACTACGTTTAACGTAGATTTCGTAGAGTTCTCTTCGGCGTTATAATTATATTCTATTATTTTTATAGATTTCTAGCTCGAGTCGTCGACGAGCTTTATCTTTAAATCTAGTAGTAGTCGACGCGGAAAAGTCTATACTAGTTTCTAGTAACTAGTTTATAACCTCTTTATTTCTTATTTAAATAGTATATAATAATAATATCTCGCCCTTCTCGTTCCGAAGATCGATACTATAAGGGTTTTAGAGGAGTAAAGTTACACGGATTTTCTTTCGTAACTAGATAATATAGTACCGTATCTCTATCCTTATCCTAGATTAAAATATCTACTCCTCTTTTTAATAATAATCTAAAGGTAGCTTCGCGAGTATATAATACTATATATAGTAAAGAAGTTTCTCCGGTTATATAAATAAACTCCTATCCTTCGGTCCAAGATTATTAATAATTATTTCGTTTAAGAGGCTACTAAAAGTTATAATAAATAATATTCCACGATCTATATATACCGTTCGTAACTATTATAATACTAGGTTCACGAGTACGTGGAATGAAATCTTTTAACGATTATTTAATAAAGAGGCTAAGGCGGCTTAACTAGGTAAATATTCAAAGTACGGGTATTTAATTATAATAATTATAAGTAAGGTTAATATTTAACTTTACTACCGCCTACCTTATAAGACTCTATATACTAGGGTTATATAATTATAATTCTCTTTATACTATACGGTATAAAATCGTTATATTTATAACTTATATACGTTTCTTAAATAAGAGGTATATTATAAGGGAGTACTATATTTACTATTTTAATAATAATTTCTATTATTAATTTAATAGCTCTCGGCGGAATTAAGAAGTTAAATCTAGTAATATATATTTCGTTATAACCGTACTTTATATTTATAATATAAGAATAAATTTAACTTTCTCCTTATTTTTTAATAAATCTATTAAGAGGCCCCGGAGGTTATATTTAAACGATTTCTAAACTTTAATCTTTTATTCGGTTTATTTAGGTAACTTTAAAAACTTCTTTTAATAATAATATTAAATTATTTAAATAAAGAGTATGAAATATCGTTATAGAACTAGTAGCCCTATTAAATTTTCGGCCTAGACGTTTATCCGAGTATTAACGATAGCTCTAGATATATTTCAAGATATTCGGTATATCGTAAAGAGATACTAGTTAACGAAGGTATAATATAGGTACTAGATTATTTTAAACTCGACGATAAAATACTACGGAAGAGACCTCGTAAATCTAGCGGAAATATCGTCGTTAGAGAGTATATAACCTCGTCCGTAATTAAATTAGGATAATACCTTAATTGAAATATATAATTAATAATATATTGAAATAAAAACTCTTAATACGAAGAATATAGTAAATTTAGAGTAAAGAGAGTTAATATTAAAGTAGAGGAGGCTAGGGCTTAAGGGAGTAAGAACTAGAGTATATTATAAAATTTAAATTACTCTCCCGGTACCGAAGATTACGCGATTAATACCTAACGGAAAGGAAATAATTAGAATATTATTTAAAGGCGTTTCTCCTATAACTTACTTCCTATATATTTAACTATATCGACGATAATAATATCCTCGTTTAATAGTACTAGTACTACGCTTAACGCTTTACTAGAAAGAGTACGATACGTTTAAGTATTAAGGGACGGGATTAATATCTAGAGGTTTATTAAACTAACGGCCAAGTTTATTAAATTATAGCCTAGTTATAATATAAGAGTAGATTAAAATAAAAGATAAAGGACGAAAATTAAAATAAGGCTATATCGGTAAATCCGGAAAAATAGTTCTATGAAATCGCTACTTAATCGGTGTAAAATACGTATTTTACGTATTTCGCAGGTTATTAATAAGCGAAATATAGCGTAGTAGAATATAATTAAATCTAACTTATCTTAGCTATATCTAAATTAGATAAATAATAACGTATTACCGTATAGATAGTAGTAGGGATAATCGAAGTATTAAGAGCGCGCTTTTTTAGATCTAGGCCTAGAATTAAATAGTATCTCTAACTTCCTTATAAATATTATAGATATACTCGGTAATATATTCGTAGATTAATATTCTTTTTTTATTATTATTTTAAATTTTTTTATTAATAGCCTTTAATTCCTACGGCCCCGTATCGATCGTAAATTTAAAAAGAGGTTAAGGAATATATAGTTAAATACCGCGTTAGATAGTAGTAAATATAATTAAAGTATTAAGAGCGTAGGCTCTTAATAGCGAGTTTAGGGATTAAGTAGAATTTAGGTTAAATTTAAAAAATATCTAAACTAAATCTAGGCCTAGATCTAGATTAGATATAATACTCGGTTTTTTATTATCGTTCCTAAATATAATAGAGTGGAGGATTAGAATCGTAAACGATAATAACGTATTATAGTAAGTATTATTATATAGAAAATAAATATTATTATATAGAAAAGCGCGTAGCGGGGTAATAGGTTTCTTAGCTCCTATTTAAACCTAAATATCTAATAGTTTAAAAATGTAAAAACGCTTTATTAAAATAATTAAATATTATATCCGTAACTACTCTAACCGCGCTTTTATTTAATATATATATTATTTTTTTAAATCGCCTTTATACTTTCCCTAGTATTATTACTAGCCGTAGTATTATTAATATTCTAAATACTATTATTATATTTAGGATTATTACCTCCGTTAGCGCCTTTTATACCCTCCGCGTTCGTTATATTTATAATCTTAAATATATCTACTTTAAAATCCGCTTTCGATTTCCGCTTCCCCTCTACGTGCTCTTTAATTCCAGTATTAATATATAATATATATTAAAATATTTACTCTAACTAGGCTATTTAATATATTCTTTTCGGTATTTACTTATATAACCCGATAGAGTAAAGGGGTTTATATAATAATTATAATTATATATATAAAATTTAAGCCTACGCCTATCTACCGCGTAAATTTAATTAAGAAATTAGGTATATTATTCTCTACTAGTTTACGATCATAATTAGCCTTTCGTATTAATATATATATAATTACGACCCTCGCCTTATCGGTCCCGAAGAATATTCGTATTTTAAGTTTAAGCTCCTCTCGGATATATTATAATAAAGAAAAGTTAGTATTAAATACTATATTTGGAAAAGAGAATACTATATTTAATATATTAGAAAAAGCGAGTTTAGGCTTTTTTATATTAAAGATTTTAAAGAAAGGAAGGACTTACCGGTTCTACTACTAAAATTATCTCGGTGAATAAAAATATAATTAATATATTTACCCCTTTATATTTCTTAAAAATAAAGGCGATAACTTTAAATTTAGGGGATATTTTTTTAAATATTATATAATCTTTACCTAGGATATAATCTTTTTATATCCGACTATTATTTTTATTTATACTAGAGGTCGCGGCCGTATCGTTAATCTACTTTTTATTAAGAGTTTTAGAGGAGATAATAAAGATAAATAAAAATCTATATAATCGGAGAACCCGTAGTATAATAGGTACTATATTAAAATAAACCAAAATCAAATATTAAGAACGTTAGTATAGGAAAAAGGTATTATAGTCTTAATATTCCTTTAATAATCTTACTATTATTAGAGCCTTTTTCATATAATAGTTTTTTAATTAATAATAATAGACCTAAATCGCGGCTAGAGTCCTAGTAGGTAAATAACCGTAAAATTCTTTTAATAAAACTTCTTAAACGTTATAAGATATATCTAATTTAATTACTCTTTTTATATCGTAGTATCGAGGTATAAAGGAGTATATTAGCGAGGATTATTATTATTTTAATAAATCTCTCCTATACCCTAGTTTTCTTATATATCGGGTAGTAGTACTCGTAGACTTTTTTAAATTAATAAGTCCGAAGCGTTAATAGCCGAATTAGTAATTATTTTAATAAATATCTTCTATAGTAGTCCGAGGGGCTATAATATTATCTTAGTTTTAATTAATAATCGTTCTAGATATAATTATAAAATAAAAGTTATATTTAAAGCGAGTCTTCCTTATCTTCTAAAGAGGATAATATAGATTTTTATTTAAATTTCTTACCCTATTATATTCGCCTATGATTACGAAGTTATATTAGAAATAATAGATTACTTCCTCTATAGTCTCTTTTTTTGTTTACTTTATATAAAGATATTTATATTCTTTATTAAAAACCTTATTAGAGGCTAACTATATCTACTATATAATAACTATATATAACGATATATTTACTGCGCTCGGGGAATTATATTATATAGGGTTAATACTTTTTTACTTCTAAATTATATTACTTTAATATCCTTTTTATTATATACCGTCGCTAAGCTCTTCGGCGCCCTTTTATATATAATATAATTATATTTCTATTATTATATTAGTAATTACGAGTTATATCTTTAAATCTTTAAGGTCGATTACCGATTTTAATTTATTAACCTAAATACCGAGATCGGGCGGCGGGATAAAGAATAGTTTAGACTTATTAATTAATATAATATAAATAACCTCTAAACCCGGTAAATATAAATATTCGTAGAATTATTAATTCATAGGATATTTAGAGCCCGTAGGAGCGTTTTTATAATAATATTAAGGTTTTATTAACTACTCCTTCTATTTATATTAGATCTCTATTTATTTCTAGTATAAATAGCGATAGAATACGACAGCGCCTATAACTTTATAAGTCTTTATATAATTAAAATTAATTAAGGAGCTTAGTAGATAAAATTATAAATTTTATATTTTCTATATTTATTTATATAGTTTAGAAGAATATTATAGTATCTTAAATCTTCTTCGTTATTTAGTATAACTATAGATATATAGAGCCACTATTAATAATAATTTAACTTTAATATTCTAAAAATTATTATTATATTATAACCGCGAGAATTATTAGGGTAGGCGATTTTCGCGAATATAATAACGCGTTCCTATATATTATCGTAAATATCTTTATATAAATAGTGGTTATTAAGTTTTTTAAAATTAGGAAGGTAATTAATAAACATAATATTACTAAAGGAGATATCGATTAATTATTATTTATATATTATAATTAACTCTACCTTCTTTTCTTTAACCCCGTTATTATCTTTATTATTACTAATAACTAGTTCGGAGGATTCTTTAAATATAAATTTATCCTTTTAATTTAATTACTCGGAGGACTTTTTTAAAGACTCGAGGGATTCGCGAGGCTTTTTAAATAAAAACTTCTTCGGAGGCTATTTTTATAATAACGGTAATAAATCGTTTTTATTATTATTAGAGTTTAAAATCTTCGTCCGGCTCTTTAGTCTTTTCGTTATTAATAAACGAATTAGGTTTTAATAAAAGATACTAGGAGAAGGGCGATATTTCAAAATTATAAAGAAAAAAGATTAATCTCGAAATAAAGAAAATAATAAATAATAAATAAATACGAATATATTTTTAATATTAATTTTTATAATAACTCCTTTTTTTTGAGCTCCTTCGGGCGCGATAATAAATTTTTACTTATAGTATACTAAATACCTAGAAGAGAGAAGAACGGAGGAGGAAAAAAATAAATTTAAAGTCCTAATAAAAATAAATCTATCTTTTAAATTAGATTTATATTAAAGGATAAAAGATATAATTAATTAAAGTTATTACTTATAATAAATTTACTTTTTATTAAATTTATACCCCGGTTCTAGAAATATTAAATATTATTCTATAAATCCTTATCTTCTAAAATATCTATATAATACGCGTCCTCCTCCGTTATATAGAAGAGATAATCGAGTATTTAATTTATTATAAAATAGCGAGCTATCTAATATCCCTAAAGTAACGCGAATCGTAAATAAATAATATTAAATTCTTCGTCTAGTAGACACGCGGAGATTATTAAAAACCGGATTTTATATATAAAATTCCGTGATATAAACTAGCTTAGTATATAATTAATTTTAAAGATTTAGAAAAATTAAAAAAAGGAAAGATTATAGATAGTATTAGTTTTTTATTTAAAAAAAGTATCGTTCGAGCCGGTTACTACTACTATTTAATTTTATGGATTAGGAAGTAGTACGTTATTAAAGTTATTTTTAATTTTAATTATCTAACTAGAGTCCCCCTAGTATATAATAATATTAATATATATTTATTCGCCGAAATCTAGATAGTCTTAGACCTCGATTTACTCTTTAAAATTAAATATTAAATATTTACCTTATTAAATTCTTTTTATTTTAAGCGCGTCTTTATAATTCCGTTAATATTTAAATATATCCCTTAGATAACGATATTTATTAATAAATTCTTTATTTAAATTATTATATACGAGTATATTTAAAGGAGTCGTCTTTAGAAGGATAATTAATACTTAATATTTAAACTTATATATTAACCGTTTATACTATTATAATTTTATATAATATAATTATTAAACTATACTAGAAATAACCTAGAGTACGGTTTATAATATAATTAATATCGTAATTAACGGATTTCTAGGTCTTGTATAACGGGTTTAAATAAGAATAAATATTAAAAGATAATAAAGAAGAGTATTTATATATATAATATATTAGTATTAAGTTAGTCTTCTAGCGCCTTAAATTTAGTCTAGATTTAACCTAAATCTTCCCTAGATTTTTTTTAAATTTAGGCTAGATCTAGGCTAGATCCTTTATATATTATTAGACGAGGATAGTTTTTTATAAATTAAAGGTAGATTACGTAAAGCTTTTAATATTATTTTCGCGCTCTCAATAATTAAAATTATATCCGATAATAATAAATTATCCTCCGTCCGCGGCCCTAATTATAATAAAGTATTAAAGATAATAATAATTAAAACGGAAGACTTAATTAACTTTTTAACTTCTAGCGAAGACGTTAAAGGGACGAAATATTCGGAGGAGGATATAATTTTACTCGATAATAATTATAACGACCTATTTAATTTTAAAGGATTATTAGAGAATATTTAACCGGTATTAAATTTAATTAACTTATTCTTATTAAACTCTATAAAGGACTCGGCCTATATTCGTTATTTTATTAACGATAGTAGTAGTAAGAAATTAAATAAAGTTATTAAAATAATTAAAACGGTAGTAATATTAGTTATTAAAAATATCCGTATACCCTCCCTAGAATTTAATAATTTTTCGGAGTAGTATTCGTTATCGCCTAATAAATTAGTCTCGGCGTCGATATCTTTCTCGTTTAATAATTAGAATAAAGTTATTACCGTTAGTATATAAAAAGAGGCTATATTTAACGCCGAGGTAAATAACGTAGGTTTATTATTTTAAAGGTAGAATATAAATAAAATACTAGAGGTAATAAAGGCGTTAAATTATCTACTATCTTTAATAAATATTATTAAAGAAGCGGGAATAATCCCTAAGGCTTTAAAAAAAATTACCGATATATTAATCCTACTAAACTATATTACTTTAGGGAGAAATACGGAGTTTTTCGACTCTAAAAAATATTACTAGATTATGAAGATTAACCGGCGAGAAATTAAAGTAAAGGATTTATAATTCCTTAATTTCTTTAAATATAGAATACGCTTTACCCTTAATAATAATAAATATAATATTTATTATATCGTCCGTATTTTAAGTCTCTTTTCCGATACTATTATAATAAAGTTCTTAGAGAAAGTTCGAGGTAATATAGTATTTAATACGAAGTTATTAAATATTAAGAGTATTACTAGTAATATAACTAGGCTCGTTATATTTCTTTATAAGTACGTAGTTATAATTTATGAAAAATATACCTAATAATATTCGATTTCCTTTAACGGTCTCGTAGCCCGAATCGAAACTATATTAACTCCGATTTAGTTTATCCCGATTAATTAGTAAAAGACTATTAACGATAGAACTAAATATTACTTTAAGGTATATAATTTTCCTTATATTATTATATTAATAACGTTAAGTAAAGAACTAGCGGTCTTTTAAATAATTAAATTTAATATAGTCGAGAGTATAAATATAAATAGTAATAATATTTTAGGTTTATACTTTTCTTTTATTTATACTACTAAATAAACTTTTACGTTATTTAATTATACCGGTCGATATAAAAACTATATTATTTATTTATATTAAATTCGTATATTTAGCCTCTAGAGACCTTTCTCGATAATAATAATAATTAACTCGCGGTCGTTAGTTATCGGTAAAATATTCCGTTTATTTTAAAATAACTAAAAGGGTAAACCCTCTCCTACGCTTTTATAATTTAGAGCGGCGATATAGTTTAAAGTTTAAATAAAGGCCACGCTAGCGATAACTCTTAAAGTAATAAGGATAATAATAATTAAAAAGGGGGTATAAATAAAGGCGAGGATAATAATAAATAAAATAAAAATAAAGACGGCGGCGATAATAATAATACTCGCTCGGTTAATAAAAAATCGTTATTTATATTATTTATAATCGTAGTTTACGAGGGCCGGACGGCTTTAATTAATAATAATCTTTAATTATCCGCTCCGATACCTATAATATAGATATTAACTATAGATTTTTTCGGTATTAACCGCGGGGGGAAAGTAAAAGGGTTAAAAATAAAAATATATATTATAGGCTCGTAGAGAAGTTTAGTAGAAATATTATCGATTTTAATATAAATAAAATTAAAGTATAAAGAGCCTAAAGAGTTTAAGAGTTTTATTAATAATAAAGCCGCCGTTATTATTTACCTACTTTAAGGTATAAATAGTATCTTATTATTAATAGCCACCCCGTTCGAATATTAAAAATATTATATATTAATTATTTAGTAGAGTAACTCGAAAGATAGGTTTTATATTAATACCGCTTTAAATATTATTCGCCCCGTTATTATCTTCCCCTTTATCGTCTTTAAAATTAGGGATCTCTAGTACCTCTTATTTTTAATTAATAATATAATCTATATATTTATATCTTTAAGTCGAGGGTAGTATATTTTTTAATAATTAAAAAAACGGTATTTCTTTCTTCTTTATAAAAGTTATAGATATATTAAATAATATTTTCGTAGATTAATATTTCTTTTCCGTTATTATTCTAAAGGTCTTCGTTAATAACTCTTAATTTCCGGGGTCTTATATCGATTATAAATTTAAAAGAAGATTAAAGAATATATAGTTAGATATCGCGTTAGATAATAATAGATATAATTAAAATATTTAAAAGCGTAGGCCTTTAATAACGAGTTTAGGGATTAAATAGAATCTAGGTTAAGTCTAAAAGATATTTAAAGAACATTTAAATTAAATCTAGGCCTAGATTTAGGCTAGATATAATACTCGGTTTTTTATTATTATTCCTAAATATAATAGAGTAGAGGATTAGAATCGTAAACGATAATAATATATTATAGTAAATATTATTATATAGAAAATAAATATTATTATATAGAAAAGTGTATAGAGGGGTAATAGGTTTCCTAGCTCTTATTTAAACCTAAATATCTAGTAATTTAAAAATATAAAAAAGTTTAACCTAATTAGCGGCGGTTTATTTTTATATTTATTTACTTTAACCGCTTTTCCTCTTAATATATATAACACCCTCTTAAATAATATTTTCTATATTAATAGTAAGCGCCGCGGTATTATTAATATTCCTAGTATTATTACTTCTTTTAGTATTATTACCTCCGTCGGCGCCTCCTACGCTTTTTATATTCGTTATACTAATAATTTTAAAAGCGTCCTCCTTAAAATTTATCTTCGATTTATATTTTACGTCCACGTACTCCTCGATTTAAATATTAATATTTAATATAGAATAAAATACTTCCTCTTTCTACTTTATCCGATATATTTTCTTCGGTATTTATTTATATATCCCGATAAAGTAGAGGGGTTTATATAGAATAATTATAATTATATAAATTAGATTTAAGCCTACGCCTATTTAATATATAAATTTAATTATTTTCTAGTATCCGACTATTATTTTTATTTATATACCGGTTCTCGATCTCTTTATTAGCCCACTTTTAATTATATATAGTTAAAGAGACGGAGAGATAGGGTAAATAATTATATAAATAGAGGAGCCGTACTACTATAAATACCTAGTTAGTATTAACGTTAGTCGGGCGGTCGGGACGATTCTATATAAATATAAATTTATATTAATTTTCGTTTTAGTAAGTTTATCGTTCTACGAGTTTCTTTATTATTTAAGTTTTCTAGCGGGCGACGAGAGTTACGTAATATATTTTATAATTATAAAGAAAACTAGTTTTAAAAATACTTCGGTAGAGTTTTTTAAACTCGATAAAATCGTAACCTTTTTAGTTATTCTTCTTATACCGTTATATTAAGAATTTAGGAAGTAAGTTCCCGAATATATTTATTATATTATCGAATTCTTATAGTCGATTATTTAAATCTTAGTATTTAGTAATAATATTAGTAAAAATCTTTAAGCCGGTTAATCTAAAGGGGTAATATTTATATTTAAGATTATTCTAGAAAATATCGTATATAATATCCATTAGGGTTATAATATCTAATAGATCGGAGTTAATAATTATTCCGGATATAATTATAAATTAGAAGTAATATTTAAAGCGAGTCTTCTTTATTATTTAAAAAGAATTCTATAAACCTTTACCTAAATTCCTTACTTTATTATATTTATCTATAATCGCGAACCCGTATTAGAAACGGTAGATAATTTCCTCTTTAATTACTTTTTTTCTATTCTTTATAAAGGAGTATTTATATACTTTATTAAAGACTTTACTAATAGTTAACTATAATTATTATAAAATAAATATAAATATAAAAGTATTTACTTCGCTCGGGAGATTATATTACGCGGCGTTAATAAATTTAGTACCTTTTAATAATTTTATATCGGAGTCGTTCGGGTTATATACCGTCTATAATTCTTTCTTCGTTTATACATTTATTTAGTAGCTAGAGTCGGCGCCATAATAAATAATTATAAACTATACTTTTAAGGCCTCGAAGTCGATTACCGATAATATTTTAAAATACTCTAGGTACTAAAATTAACCGGCGAGATAAAGAATAATATAAATTTATTAATTAACCTAATATAAAAAGCTTCCGAGTCTAGTTAATATAGATATTTATAGAATTATCGATTCATAGAATATTTGGAGCCCGTAGGAGTATTTTCGCGGTAGTATTAAAACTTTATTAATTATTCTTTCTATTTTTATTAAATCTCTACTTATTTTTAATATAACTAAAAATAGAATACCGCGGAACTTATTACTTTAAAGGTCTATAGATAAATAAAGTTAATCGCGAAATTTAAAAAATATATTAGGAGGTTTTATTTTATTTAAATTTATTTCGTCTCCGATAATAATATTAAATTATCCGAAGTCGCTTTTATAAAATAGTATAACTATAAATATATAGAGCTACTACTAGTAATAAATTAATTTTAATATTCTAGGAATCGTTATTTTATTATTACCGTAAGAATTATTAGGGTAGGCGATTTTCGCGAATATAATAACGCGTTCCTATATCTTATTATAAATATATTCGTATAAATAGTTATTACTAATTTTTTTAAAGCTAGGAGGAAGGTAATTAATAAATATAATACTATTAAAGAAGATATCGATTAACCGTTATATAATAATTAACTCTATTTTCTCTTCTTTATCCGCGTTATTATTTTTATTATTATTAATAGTTAGTTCCGAGGATTCTTTAATTAAAAATTTTTTTTTTTAATATAATTACTCGGAGGACTCCTCTAAAGACTTAGGGTTTTAACGAGGCTTTTCGGTTAATAATTTCTTTAAAGTCTATTTCGGCGGTAACGGTAATAGATAATTTTTATTATTACTAGGGCCTAAAAGCTTCGTTAGGTATTTTTATCTTTTTATTATTAATAAAAAGATTAAATCCTTATTAAAGGTACTAGGAGAACGGGTATATTTCGAAACTATAAAGAAGAGAGGTTAGTCTCGAAATAAAGAAAACGGGAATTAATAAGTAGATACGAATATATTTTTAATATTAATTTCTATAATAGCTCGTCTTTTTCGGGCTCCCTTTAGCGCGATAATAAATTTTTATTTATAATATATTAAATACCTAGAAAAGACTAGAACGGAGGAGGAAAAAGATAGATTTAAGGTCTTAATAAAAATAAGTTTATCTTTTAAATTAAATTAAATATTAAAGGATAGAGAATATAGTTAACTAAAGTTATTATTTATAATAACCTCGATTTTTATCGAGTTTATATCTTTATCTAGGAAATATTAAATAGTATTTTATAAATTATTATTTTTTAAAATACTAGTATAATACCCCTTTATAGTATAATATATAAGGTAATCGAAGCTCGGGTCTATTATTAAATCGCGAGATATTAGATAATCCTAAAGTAGTAAAAATCGTAAATAAATTATACTAAATTCTTTAAATAGTGGATATAAGGAGATTTTAAAAAACCGGGTCTTATATACGAACTTCTCTAGCGTATATTAATTTAATATATAATCGATTTTAAAGTCTCTATGCGAGCGAAGTAGAAGAGGATTAAAAATAATTCTCGGTTCTTATTTAATACGAAGATTATTTAAATTAATTACTACCGCCGTTTAACTCTAGAAATCCGGAGGCGGTATATTATTAAATTTATATTTAATTTTTAATAGTTTATTAGAGCTTCCCTAGTAAATAATAATACTAATATATATTTTTTCGCCGAAATCGGTATAGCCTTAGACTTAGATTTAGTTATTAAATTTAATTATTAAATATTAACTCTACCGGACTCTCTTATCTTTAAGCGCGATTTTAGGGTTCGGTTAATTTTTAAATATATTATTTATAAAGTAATACTACTCTACGAGCTCTTTAGTTTATTAAAATATAATAAAAATAATATAATAATAAATCGGTATATATACCCCTTTTATATATATAAGAGTCTAGTTATCCTTAGATAACTTTCCGTTATAATTAAATAATAAAAGGGGTTATTATAGTATTATAACGGTAATAAATAAATAAAGTTAATAATAATTATATAGTTAGAAGGGTGTAATAATATATATAATAATTCTAATAATTAATTCTAATAAAGTATAATAAATTATATAATAAATATATTTAGATCTAGGTTTAGATCTAGCTAAAACCTACGAGCTAAAAGTATAGGCGTTAATTTTTACGGGTATAATTCCCGAGATTTCGTCTCTTAATATAAAACTACGCGAATATTAAGTTATCCGAGGTTTACCCGGTATATTTAAGGCTCTACTTTAAAAAGTAATATTTATATATTATTTAATAAAAGAGAAGTAAAAGAGTATTAGAAGAGATTAATATTAGATAATATAATATTTATATAATAAGGTCTTTAATTTAGTCGAGTTTTAAAAGATTTATATATCTTCGCTTTATTAAATCTACGAATATCGTTTTTAATAAGTTAAATTCCGTGAAAATTATATTAAAATAAATATTTCGAATATTAATATTCTATACCGTTCATAATTTTACACTAAAATTAATAATCTATTTAATTATTATCTTTAGCGTCGATTATATATATTTCCCTAACCCTTTCCACCCGTAGAACGAATATTATTCATATTAGAATTATTAAAATTATATATGAATTTATTATAGTAGAATCTTTCGGTACCGTCTATTTAAGTTAAATAATTTTATTATAATATATATCGAGTTTATAACCCGAATATTATCGCTAGCGTAACTATCTTAGTTAAATAAAAATTAATATTATAAACCTACGGGGTAAAGGACGTTAATATTTATAAAATATTAATTTTAATATTAATTTCCTATTTAAATAGTCTAGGGTTAGGGTTTATCTAGATTTAACCTAGATTTAACCTAGATCGTTAGAGTTTATTTAAATCTAGTTTAAATTTAGGTTAAATCTAGACTAGATTTAAATAAACTTTAATAACTTAACCTAAACGCGTCCGAGTTTAAAATAATGATAATATTTATAAACCTATAAAATTACGTTCTTAATAAATATTCTTTTTTTAAACTTTCTACTTTTAATACCGGATAACGCGAAGTACGTAATAAAATAATTATAGTATAACTAATATAGTTTTTTCTAAACGAAGAATTACTCGGGTTTATTACGATATCTAAATATATATAAAGGGCCTTAATCTAAATGTAGGAAATTAATAAATATCTTTAACCCTACTAAAAATTAAACGGGCTTTATATTCGCTTAATACGAAATTTTTTAATTTTAGGAGCCACTCGCGCCTAATAGTAATAGATTAGATACGGATTAATTAATAGAATTCTATATTATTTATTATAATATAAATAAACCGCCTCTTAAGTATCTAAGGATTAATAAAGATAATAATAAAGATATTATTACTTAGAAGTTTATACGAGTATATTAATAATTTATCTAGGCCCTCGTTTACTTCGATAAATATATTAAAACCGGTTATAATATCTTCCTCCGCGATTATATTATTTATCTCTTTTAGAAGCCTTTTATCTATATTTAATTCCTTTTATATAAAATCTTTTACCGACTTTATAGGGCGAGACGCCGGCGTTATTATAATAATATATATAAAACTAGATCGCGCGTAATATTAAAAACGTCGACGAAATACTTTATAGTTAATAGTAGTGAAAGATATATACTACCCGTTCGGTAATAAAGTTAGTTAGACTATTATTTATTTATTTTCCGAATATTATATAATTAAAACGAGTATTAATATATACCTTAAATTTATAGAAATTAAAGTAAATTAGAAGAAGGAGGTGATTTTCCGTAATATAAAATAATATCGGTAACTAGCAGAATATGATATTTAGTAGGGTATATATAATGATAATTAAATAATCAATAATCTCCGCGTACCCAACGAGATTAATTATTTTAATAATTTATATTTTAAATTATATTACTATAATATTATTAAAGTTATCCGCTTTTTCCTCGGCTATAAACCGTTTAAAAATAATCTAGTATATATATTTATAAAGATTATAAACGATAGTAATAATAGGGTAATTAATAAAATATATATTAATATTTAATAATAAGAAATATAACTATAGATCTTTATTAGAGGTACTATTATCCCTTTTATATTATCGTCCGACGAGATAATAATAATTTAATATTATAACGACTTTTCCCTCTAGCTAGTATATATAATTATTAAAAATTTTAATTATACGACGCGTAAAGCCTAGAAGCGACCTAGCCTAGTTCTCTTAAATTTAATCCCTCGTATTAAGAACGGAAAGGAATTCGGTGACTATATATAATTAAATATCTACTATCTCGCGCTAGGGTGTATACTCTAGGGTATATATAATTATTATTATTTATTTTAATAATATACTAAAGTGACTAAAGTAATTAAAGACCTAGTAATATAAGAAATTAATATTATATACGTGGATAATTAACCCCGAAAATACTATCTAATAATTATATCGTTTATAGCCGATTATTTAAAATAAGTTTTAATAATAAGGGTAAAATAAAATCGTTAATATCTAATATACTTAGTCCCGCCTAATAAACGAGAGGAGTTAACTAGGACGTAGGAGCCACGGAGTTACGAATATATATATCGAAGGATAAAAATATAAAGGAGAGATCCCGACCTCGCTAAAGATTTAATAATTATTTATAACGTTAAGAACTTCGCCTAGCGTTATTATCTAATTAATATTTATATTATTTTTATTATAAATATATTATACTAGCTTCTAAAAGGAATTATTATAAAATTAATTAACTAGATTCGAGATTTAATTAAAAACCACGTGGTTTCTATAATTAATAAATGGATAAAGAAAGGGGTAACTAGGCCGAAGAAATCTTTAAAGTAATTAATAATAAAGATTAAATTAAATTATCGTTTTCGTTAGGTACTAGGTTTCGTGGGGTTAAAATTATTTAAAAACTTTAATAAGATAAAATAATAGAGTAGTAACGAATAGAAAGCGATATTATAATAATTAATAACCGTTATTACCTCTTTATTTATTAAGCGCGTACCGGTTACCCTATATTATATACGGGCTATATTTAACTTTATTATATTTATTTAATATACGTTTTATAACGGCGATACTTTATAATATATATAGTACGCGCTCTATTATATTTATAAATTAAAGGTAGTTTTCCGTAAATACCGGCCGAGTAATAATTCGGACCTAGATTTAAAAGATTTTATTAATCGGTATTTTAATATACTAAAATTATACGCGATAATATATTACGTTAAATATATTCGAAGATATAGGAGTATTTAAAACTTCGATATTTATTATAAAGAGGCGGTTTATAGGTTTCTCTTTAAAGAACCCTTTTTACGGATAAATAAAACTAATAAATTCAAGACGTAATTACTATAGTATAATATTATATACTATAATATAAGGGTTATATAAGAAGTTATAGTAATACTTTCTATTAAACCTATCGTTATTCTTAATAGTAAAATAGAATAATAGAATACCCGGCCGTATCGAGAGAAATTAGATTTAAATAAATATATACCTATTCCTAATAAGGATACGCCGTTATAGTACGGTATATAAATACTTAATACTAATTATTATCGCCTAATAACTACGGTAACGAGGGTTTCTTACTTTAATATTAAAGATCTTATCGACGTTACAACGGTATTCGTACGGGAGAGCCGTAAGAAATAGGATAAAAATCCGGGCTCTATTAAAAATTAACGGAGATAAAAGACGGATCTTAATTAGGTAGGAGATATATATATTTCTATATATCGATTATTAATATATTAGGTTCGTAATAGTAAGGAGAGCCGGAATTTAAAATAATTTATAAAGAGATTAATTTACTATACCTTTAACTTTCGTTCTACCGGTAAACCTCGTAATAATTATATTTAAATTAATAACGAAGCGACTCGTTTATAAAGTTAAAGCGAGACCGAGTAAAAGGCCCTTTATATAATAATCGGCCGGTTTAAATTAATTATTAATATTTACGACTATAAGCGACTAAACGATAAGGGTAAATATAAGATATATATTAACGCGTTAATTACTCTATATCGACTAAAGAATAACGGGAGAGTCGACGATATATATAGGATATTTAAAGTAGAGTATATTTTAATTAATAAAACGAAAAGACCCCGAGAACTATACAGTTATCGCCTTTTCGAAATATACGATATTATCCGGAGTACGTATATAATACCTATTAAACGAGAAGAATATTATTATATAAATAATTTTATCGACTAGGATTAATATAATATTATTTATAATTCTAATTTTATAACGAAAGATACTAGGGTAATAGATTAATTTATAGAGTAAATATAATAACTATATATTTATAAAAAATTACCATTCGCGATAATATATTTATTATACCGCCTAATAATACGTATACCCCGGGCTTTTACTTAATAGTAATACTATAATCATATAGCGGCTAATAATAATAACGAGAGTAACGGGTATAATATAAAGATAAATTATAATTAAGATATAAACTCGATCGATAATAATTAATAAAAAGAGAATTAAAGGTTCTAAACTAAGTAGGAGATTTATTAAATAGAAATTCTTAAAATACTACTTTTATAGAATTAAATAAGAAAAGGAGTAGACTCTTAAATTAACCCTTATTATCTAGCGCTCCTTCGGTATATATTTCGTTAATAGAAATAAAAGTATTTAGTTTATAAATAAAGATATTATAACCTATCTTTTATAGGATCTATCTCGGTCTACTCTTTATTATATTTATTTTAATAGACGGCCGCCGTTTCTAATCGTATTTATAACGCTTTTATACTCTTATAATTTATAATATTATATAACCCGAATTCGGCGTTCGGATTAGTCTTAGCTTAGATCTAGGTTAAATTTAAATTAAATTTAACCTAGATCTAGGCTAGGGTTAATCCGATATATATTTATTTATTATTATCGTATATATAGTTCCACCCTCTTTCCTATATATTAAAATAAACTTATTCTATATCTCGACTAGTTAGTATATTTTATATTACCGAATAATATCTAAGTCTATATATATACGATCTAATAATATATTAAATAGTAAAACTAAATTAAATTATACCTTTTATATATCGTAATACGGCCTTAACTAGTTAAAGAATTTATAGTAATAACTCTTTCGATAAGGCTAAAGGCTGACTTTAATAATAAATTATATTAATATTCCTAGAGTAAATCTCGGCTATAAATAGTTTACCTATTCTAATATATAAATAATAATATATATTAAGAACGCGTTAATTATAAATCCTTCTAGTATATATTAACTAATATTAACTATCGATAAGGACGAAGAAAGTATATACGGAGGTAAAGAGGTCGATACCGAGGCCGATAATAATAATATCAGGCTTCCTGCCGCGAAGCGACGGAAAACGAATAATATATCTCGGTTAAACGGATTAGGTAGGGCCACGCTATATATATATATATATATTTCATATAGGAGTTAGTAATATAACTAACCTTTTTATAATTCTTATTATTTATCGGTCGTTATATATCCTCGTCCTCGTTTTACCCTAGTTTTTATATATATAGACTAGGAGATATAAGGTTTTCTAATAATATATTATATAAACCTTTAACGAAACGCTATTATAATAATAACGCGTTATAGTTAAAAAACGAGTCGTTATTATTATAAACGGGCGTAGGACGTTATATTAAATCAATATTATATATTTAAAGCCACGAGGCCGTTCTTTAATATATAAAATAAATAATATTAATAACCCTCGTTATAGGATATAAGGACTCGGAATATAATTTATAAATAAATTCTAATAAAAAAAACGAAGTTAATACTTTAATCTAGAAGCTTTAGCGGAATATTATTAATAAATATAATAAAGCCCTCGGGCTAAAGGATAAAGTAGTAAAGAAAACTCTAAATCCGACGGAGGCCCGAGAGATATTAATCTACCGCGTTTAAACTAAAGATATACTAATCGAAATTAATTATTCGATTATATCGGTAATTACCGCGCCTTAATAATAATAAGGGTTCGATAAATCGTAGCGGTATACTATATCTTTTTTATAATAAAACGAAGTATTAAAGAGATAATTACTACTAAAATAAAGAATAAAAAATAAATATATAATTATAATAACGATATAAATTTTAATATTTCTTTATTAAGATTTAATATTAATTATTAATAAACCTAAATTATCTTACCGTTTCTTTAGAGATTTAGTAATAAAAGTTATAATTTTATTATTTTTTTAATCGGACCTAGGTTGGCTAGGAACTTATAATAATATTAAATATATATTTAGGCCCTTAACGGGAACTATAATAATTGTAGTCTATATTATAATTTACTATATTATTAAAGAATATGAAATAGGGAAGTAGATACGGATTAAATTCGAAGGCGAATATATTAAAAGTAAATTAAACTCGACCCTTTTCTTTATATCTCTTAATATTAATAGGAAGTAATATAGAGTTATAGATTTAAATAAAGGAGATATAGGAGGAATAAATATTTATATAATAAAATATAATAATAGAGGCCCTATCGGGTAGGATTAACTAAGAAATAAAAAGAGAAGAAATACCGGTAGATAATATAAACGATTTCGTCTATAGATGAAAAGATAGAATCGATAATTTAATCGGTTATAAAGATTTCCGTACTATATTTAATTATCTCCTAATTATTAATAAGACTACTATGGATTCGCGGGCTCCTCGATAATATAATATATAAAAGGACGAGATAAATATTATAAAAAGAGATAATACGAAAGAAAGAAATACTAGTAGATCTCGGAAAGACGAGTTATTTATTTTTATAAGGGTAAATATTTCTCCTATTCTAATAAAGCTAAACTAGCGGACGAGGTATTAATAAAAACTCTAATTTGTTAAATAATATTCAACGAGGTATAAAAGGAGGTAGAGTCTTTTATAATTTATTATTATTCCTCGAATATTAATATAGTTATCTAGGCGGATATTTAAATAACTTCGTTTAATAAATCGGTAGAAGACCGGGGTAGTAATATATATAACGTAGAGAACTTTATAAATCGCGAAATGATATAATATTATAATATTATATTTATTATATATATATATTAATATTATATACTAAATAGTAACTACTAGTTTTTATTATATAAAAATTTAAAAATATCAAGTCTAACGAATAAATTAGTTATTTTAATATTAATAAGAATCCTACCGAGTCTATACTATATACGTTTAAACTCTCTACTATATATAAAGGCTTCCGAAAGAGGTTAAAGTTTAAGAAGAAAGAAAAGAAAACGATATAATAAAAGAAATAGGGTCAAGATTATATAGTAGACGATACGCGTATATAGAATATAGTACTCGAGACTACAAGGAAGGAGAGGTACGTTATTTTAATATAAATTACTTAGACTAATAACCCGGACGATAAATAAAAGATAGATTATATATATCGTAGATTATTCCTATAATTAAAGATAATAGCGGCCTAGATTTAGTTTAAATTTAATTTATATTTAGGCTAGATCTAGGCTAGATCTAGGTATAAATTAATTTACGAGAATAAATAATAACCGTTTTTTAATAAATAGATTTTAGGATATCTATAACTCCCCTATAATATAACGAGTAAATAAAGTAGAATATATATTAATTAATTAATATATATATAAAGATCTAAATACAATAACGATATTAAAGGCGCTGGCGGTAATAATTATAATAATAATACTATTATTACCTAAAGTATAAATAGTATATTTGAAGTACTATAAAATAATATTAAGAATTATCCATTTATTATTATTTGCCCGTTAAGTATTAATTATACTAGAATTAGTTATATAAGTATATTTTGGGTACTAAATATACTAAAATTAATTATATAACTATATTTTGGTTGTATAATATATTTAGAATACTCGATATAAATAGATACGTATTTCTAGTATTTTATATAATTTCGGTATAAAATGTGTAAAAATCGGGGTTTCCCAAGTTACTAATATAATTACTATCTAAATAGGAGCTAGTATACGAAGTATTTATTTATTTCTTATCTCGACTATATTAAAATAGAAATAAGGAAACTAGGTTAAATTTAAATTAAATTTAAAATAAATTAAGCTAGGCTAGGTTAAGGTAAATAAAACTATATTATAATAATAACCCCCTTTTTAAAGTCGAGCTCTTATGAGATAAATAAATAATTAATTCGATTAATTAGATTTCGTAACTTTAAATCTTATTTAGGGTTACGAAATAATTAAGGTAAAAGCGCGTCGGAGTATTCGAGTTATCGATAGTAATAAATAAGGGATAGGACGGGGAATAGGCGGCGGTATACGAATAAAACTAAATATTAACGTTATTATTTATAAATAATAACGGCGGGGCTAGGTTATAGGGTACTATTTATTTATATAATAATATAAAGTATCGGTCGAAATCGATACGGAATAATAACCGAGGGGATAATAACGGATAGGGAATAAACTATAATATAGGCGGGGGTTAACTTCTTAAAAATTAAATTAAGATAAAGATAATAAAGGTTCCTTATACTAGTACCTTTAAATAATATATAGTAATTCGTAGAGGCTAGCGGCGCTAGGATTCGAGATATAATATTTATTAATAAATTATTAATAACGGGTAAAGTAATAAAAGGGTTTCTATATAATAACGTAACTTTCTTAATTAACGTAGTATTTTAATAAAAGTAGACTATAACAGCGATTATATTTAGAATTTAAGATATTATTAATATATTACTCTCGTTAATTATCTTCGGTAATTATAAATTCTCGGATAAACTAGACTTATCTAGGTAGAGGGTTATTAATTATTAATTAAAATAAACTAACGTAGAAGACGGGGTAAACTTTTATTAAATACGGAAAATCTAATTAAATTACGAGAGGATTATCGAAAACTTTAGAGACTCGGAAGGGGCCGATATTATAATCGTCGAGTTTAATTAAAAAACGTATAATATTTAAATTCTTAATATTTAATTATATTTAATCGTTTATTAAATATATTAAATATAGGCGCCTTCGTTAATTAGCCGAGGATTTAAAGATAATTTAAATAATAAATATCTTATCGCGGAGGTAGTCGTTCAAGGTTTTTATTTATATTACGAATTTATCGGTAATAATTAAATAGGTACGGGTTTAAATAGTAAGATTTTAAAATAAAGACTCGGTAGGCTCGAAGCCGATATATAAATATTAATTATAATTAATTAAGAAAGGCGAGGTTAAAGTATTAGAAAAATTAGTATTATTACTAGAAAACTCCGCTCTAGGGAGTTATTTCACCTAATTATCCTATATATAATTAACGTATATACGGAGGTAGTATTTTATTATAATATTAAATCGCTCGGTTTAATTATCCGTTTAAAGATAATACCCGGTAAATATATATTAATCGATTTTAAGGCGCTTATATAAGGCCTTTTAAAACTCCGATATAAATTAAAATCCTCGATTTAAAATAAAGATATTCTAGTAGAAAGCGTTATAGGCTTCGTTTATTTTTATTAATATAGTTAATACTAAATATCGTATCTTAGTTAAATAGTCTACGAAAACTAGGATATATTAATAAATAATTCCTATAAAGATATAAGGCGGTAGGGGATTTATATAATTTATCGAGATATCTCTTTAACGTCGTTACGGGGGCGGTAATAAATATAATTATTTTTAAATATACTAGCGGGAAGGCTTAATTCTTTAGTATATATAATAATTCTTTACGAATCGCTAGATAGTAATATAAATATTAAGTTATTAATAAACCCGACTAATTAATTCGTAATATTTAATACGACCTAGGTAATTACCCGCGATATTATTATAAACTAGCTAGATTAAACGAAGGCGTAGTTTATTAGAATTCGGAATATATCTCTTTCCTCGGAAATAGAGAACTTTATCCTTATCTTCGTATTTAACGAGGGGAATTCCGTTATAATAACGTATTTTAGAACGTAGTATTTCTAGGACTTTAAGAGCGAATCGATCGGCTTAATTAATTATATCCTATAATTAATAAATCGGGGTATCGTATAAGTCTTTATTTAAATTAATAAATTAATCTTTATTAAATTTAAACTCGTAAAATATAGGCGGGGTTTATAATTCCGGATTAATATCTATATCGAGGTTTATAATAATCGTATAAATTAATATAAAATATAATTAGAAGGACTAGACGAGAATCTTTTAATTTATTATTAATATAATTAAGGTAATTAGGACTAAGGCTAGAGTTATTATATTTAATAATATATTATAAATATAGTCCTCGAGGATTTTTAGGGTTAGGTTTTTTCTTTTTAATACTATCTAGTATTAATATTAATATCTAGGGTCTAATTTATCCCCTTTTTTAAAAAAATCTTTTAACCGATATATTAATATATTAAATTTACTACCTTCTTTACTAGGCCGGTAGGTAATTTTATAATTAAAATAGGATAAAAACTCGCTTTATCTCGTTTAACGGCGAAATAATACTTTAAATAAAATAAAATATTTAAGAGCCTTATAATTTAATATTACTTTAATAAAAAGAGTAGATCCCTCTAGTTTAAAATACTATTCCTCGAATATACGGACGATTATTATAAACTCTTTATTATAAATTTTATAATTATACTCGGTAGGGTTATATTTCTTTAAAAAGTAAATAATAGGACGAAGAATGTCTTAATCGTTATATTAAGATAAAACCCCTTTAAAGACGTAATTAGACGTATTTATTTCTACGATAATTTTATGGTTAAGGTCGAAATAAATTAAAATAATATTAAAGGTAAAAGTCTTCTTTAAGGTATTAAAAGTTATTTAATATTAAATACTTTACTCGAAGACGGTACCTTTCTTAATTAAAGTTATAAATAGTATAATAAATTTACTAAACCTATAAATAAAACGCCGATAAAAATTAATAAATCCTAGGAAATTTAAAACGTCCTTAATATTAACTAGTTATAATTAATTTAGGATAATATCGATTTTCTTTAAATTTATTTTAATTCCTTTAATAATAATAATTAATCCTAAATACGTAATTTTCTTAACGTAGAAATCGTATTTAATAATATTTATTTAAAGCCCCGCCTCGCGGAGCTTTTAGAGAATATATTTAATATAGATTTTATACTCTTCCTCGATATCGTTATAAATTAGAATATCGTCGAGGTATATAGTATAAGTCTTATCGAGAAATTTACGAAGAGTATTATTAATATAGTATTAGAACGAGGTAGGGTTATTATATAATTTAAATAATATAATAAGGTATTCGAATAGGCCGAATCGGGTATAAAATATTATAAATTCTTCGTCGCCCTCCTTAACGCGGAGGCGATTAAAAATAAATATAATATCTAATTTAAAAAATACCTTAATACGATTTAATCGATTTAAGATTTCTAAAATTAAGGGTAAAGGGTATTTATTCTTTATAATAATAATATTAAACCCTCGGTAATTAATATAGAAATATAAGTCTTTATTAGGTTTCTTTACGAATAAAATAAAGAACGCGGTATAAAACTAATTAACTCGAATAAAATCTTTATTAAGGTTTTTATCTAGGTAACGGCGGAGTTCTAAAATCTCGTTATAACTTATATTATATAAATTAAATAACGAAGGTTATAACCCTTCTTTAAATTTAATAATATAATTATATAACCGATACGGGGGTAAGATATTAGCGTCTTTTCTTAAAAAAACGTCTAGGAATTTATAATACCGCGTAGGTAGGATTATAGTTAAGTTAATATTCTTATTATCTCGGTAGGCTTAAAGCTCTTCTTAAATAACGATAGCGGCGAGGTAAAACTCTTTATTTATTTTAAATATAACTCGGTTCTAGGCTTAATCGTAAATATTTAATTTAAAATTTTAATTAAAACGGGGTTTAAGTTTATAATATCTAGGTTCTTAATAAAACTAAGTATTTAGGGTCGAGATTTCTTCTAAAATACCTAGGAATCGATCGATTTCTATAAATAATAGAAGAAATACGGTTTACTCGTTAAATTTAAAGAGACGGGTAAATAATCGAGATTTTATCTCATATATATTAAGAGTAGTTAGGTACTAGGTTCGTTATTCTTATTACTAGAATTTAAAACGAAGCGAGGTTAAACTATAATATTTAATTTTAAATATCTTTCCTTACTTAACGGTAGTAACGATACGGTTATATTCGTTATTATAACTAGTTTTTATAAGAATAAATAACTAGGATTAAGGCGGGGAAGACTCCTTTTAAATCTAGGTTTATTATTAATAAACCTAGAACTAGGGTAATTCCTTTTAAATCCTAGATTACTTTATACGAGTACTAAGTTAAATTAGAGATTAAGTTTACTTCTAATAAATTTAGGACTAGGTTAACTCTTCTTAAATCGAGGTTTACTTTTTATAAACCTAGGATTAAGTATATTATTAATAAACCTAGAATTAAAGTAACTTCTCTCGAGTCGGAATTAATTATTTAATAATAATATTATCGTCTATAAATAATAACGGCTCTTTATATATTAATAATTCCTTTTAAATCGGGGCTTACCCTACGCGGGTATTAAATAAAATTAAAGACTAGGATTTTTAGGTCTAGAAGTTTTCTTAAAGTATTAAAAAGAGTTTATTTTCTACGAAGACTTTTACGGGATTAAGAGTATAGTTTCTTAAATAAAAACGTAAGGCGAAGGTTAAGGAATTATCTATGAAATCGGTAATAACTTTATAATAATAGAGGTATAATAGGCCGATTATAACGGGGTATTAATTAAACTTAATAACGAAAAAAATTATTCGTTTTTAATAATTATAGATATTTAAAATCGCTTCTATAATATAAATAATACGTTTTATAATAATAAATATATTATTAAAGAGTCGGATAATATAAGGATAACGAAGAAAGCGAAGGGGTAAACGATAAATATATATAAAATTATAATCGATAAAAAGATAACCGGATATACTAGTATTAATTAAAACTTTAATTTAAATTCGGGACTAGTTATTCCGTAATTAATAAAAAATAATTATATATTTATTACGAAAAGTAGGGTCGGTCTTAAAAAGTTATATAATAAATTATAACGAAAACTTAATTAATAACGAAGGTAAATTAAACGATATAACCGATAAATAAAAAAGTATATATAGGGTTCTAGGTACCTATAGTCCTAATACGCGATTTTATACCGGGATTATTTTTTTCCCGCGTTTAAAGTAACTCCTTTTATAACGTTCTCGTCGTCGTCGATAACGGTTATAATACTAGATCGGAGGCTAGCTAACTTAATAAGGTAGACTCTTATATTATATTTAAACAATTTATAATAAAAGTAAAATCTTTACTTCTCGTAAATAATTTTAATAACCGGGGTTCTCGTTAATTTACCTTTAATAATAATTTAAATCGAATTAAGATTTATTAACTTCTTGAATAAAATAATAAGAGCTAGTCTAGTAACGGGGATAAAAGTACTCGTTATATTAAAACGAGTTATAAGAGTAGAAGTTAGTAGAGGTATAATAAACCTCCTCGAGGTTTATTATAATTTAATAGGAGCGGTACTCTAGCGCGGTAGATAATATTTCGTCCTTTATTCGAGAATATTCTTTCTTTTAAAAGACGAGGTTAAAATACTCGTTAAAAGGTATAGAGCCTTATTTAAGTTCCTAGATATAATTTTAAATATCTTTTTATTTAAACGGGTTATTATATACTTCCCGTAGTTTCTTTCATTGATTAATAAAGTTAATTAAAGTATAAAGACCCTTCTTTTAGTAACGGTTTATTAAATTGAAGGCCTTTTTACCGATAATTAACTTAAACTCTATATAAGCGATCTTATTACTATCGGTAAAGTAGCGGTTATAATTTATAAATATCCGTTATATTAATATTTATTTTTAAATATTTAATTTATCTTAATCCCCTTTATATTCCGAGATATCTAGAAGCTTTTCGGATTTAGGAGGTGTTCGAGATCGCGAGGGAGTAAATTATTAAATATTTAAAAAGGAAAACAAGTATAGGCCTATAATAATAATATTATTAAGAGTATTCTTATTAAATACCTAGGGCGGGGGTTAAGGTATAGTTTAAATTATAATAAATACGACCTAGACTATTACCTAAACGATAATATAGATTAGGGATTATATATCTAGCGTAGGAGAAGAAAGAGGCGTAGACGAGGATAAAGTATTTAATAAGAAATTACTCTCGATTTAAATATATAAATAATCGAAGGTATTAAGAAAACTAGTAGGGTTATTCTAAACTTCGGCGAGAAATTATTATACGCGGTCTTCGGGGTTAGGGGGTTAATCCTTTATAATAATTATCCTAATATTAAAGAGTATTAATTAAATAATTAATCTTTTATAATATTAAGGGACGGGATTAATATCTAGAAATTTATTAAATTAATAACTAGGTTTATTAAACTATAACTAGGTTTATTAAACTATAATTTAATTATAATATAAAAGTAAGTTAAAATAAAAGATAAAGAACGAAAGTTAGGGTAGGGCTAGTTATTATCTAAATAAAAACTAGTATATAGAGTATTTATTTATTTCTTATCCCGACTATATTAAAATAGAAATAAGGAAACTAGTTTAGACTTAAATTAAATCTAAAATAAATTAAACTAGGTTAGGTTAAGGTAGGTAAAACTATACTATAATATTAAAAACTCTCGCTACGGACTTTTCTAGTATTACTCGTTATATCCGCGGTTATATTTATCTTTAAAGTCTACGTTTTCGTCCTTTTTAAGGATAGACTCAAATAACTCTAGTAAATCCTAGTTATCTTTACGCGTATAGATATTAAATTAATATAGTAGTTAACCTCGAATTTATTTAATACCCGAAGGATAATGTATTTATTAACGCCCTTCCGGGACTTTATCCTAGATTCTATATATATTCTAACTACCCGACAGGATCGTATTATAATACTCTAGCCTCGATACTTTCTTCTTTCTTCGATATATCCGTATACTTCTTATAATCTTTACTAGTCTATTAGTTATTATAATATTAATCCTCGTTCCTTTAAATTTCCGCGGCGGGAATAATACTACGGGTTTTACCCGAGGTCTTAATAAATATAACTAGGCGAATATCGGGCTCGATTATATTATATTCTATTAAACTTATTTAGTAATAATCTTACTTATAATCGTGTTTATTTATTATACTATTTATATAGAATTATTATTTTATATTCACGTCCGTTATATTTATCTTACGTCGCCTAAATATCGTCGTTTAAAAGTTATTAATATTATTCTAGTAACCGATATTCCTAAGAAAGATCTTCCGATATTAAAGATTCTTTATAATATATTCCCTAATAGAGTCCGTTCCGTATAAATTAATCGAGACCTCTCTACTTTATTAAAGAAGATATAGGAGTATAAGAAACTCGTTACCGCCTTAGAGGCTGCGGAGACCCGTTTTATTATATCGGTTATAATATCCTTCCATTAACGTAAAAGCCGTGAATTTATATAATTAAGAAGGTCGAATATTAAATAAGAAGAACTATTATAAAAGCGCTATTTAACGTAGAAAGACCGTAATTATATATACTTTTTAATTAATAAATAGACCTAGATACCTATAATTCCTCTCTTCGGAAAGAGAGTTAATATTATTAATTATTATTTAAGAGAGTTAGTACGATTAAATAAAGAGATTAAAGTAGATTAAAAGGAGCTAGCCGAGCTCGATTTGAATAGAAGAGAATCGAATAAATATCCGCGGATAAAATCGGCCTTTATACGATTTAATATTTAATCTACTATTTATATAACTGTTTAGACGCTCCTAAATTCCGATCCTTTATACTTATCGACTCGGTACGTCGACGTATCCGTGGAGGAAATTCGATAGAGTAGTTTATCTTAATAGTAGTAGAATCGATATATACGGAGTAGGTTAATATCGATCGGTATCGTTTCGCTTCTTATTTTATAAACGATACCCGTCGTATTTACGGGCTTCCTCTCCTAGATTACTATCTTTATAGACTCTATATCGTAGCTTTACTAGATAATTAACGCTCCGGCGTAGTTAAACGGGATTTTTTAAAATATACTACTATAGTTAATATTAATAATATTAACTATACTACTACCGTTAACTCTACGTATTATTACGGGTTAATAAAGTCTATTAACGGAGACAATAATAAAGTTATTATTATAGAATTATTATTTCGTTTTTCTCTTTCTATAAAACTTTCTTACGGTATCCCTATCTTCTAGTATTACGGCGATTACTTAAAATATTCTTTATAACCTAGACTCTATACTCGCGTTATTAATTAAAAATCTCCTTAAGGCGAGTAACTATTTCTTCTCTTATCTTATTTTATAAAGTTTATCGGTAAGTATAAATACTCTTTTATAAATAAGGGTTTAATTAACTAGTTTATCCTTACCCTTTAAATAAATTATATACCGAGGTAGAAGTAGGAAAGATAGACGAGTTTACTAGAAATTCGATAAGGGACTTTATATCCGCTTTATACGAATCTTATATATATTAATAAAACGCTTCGATTATTTCTAAAGACTCTATTAATAATTTAAGGTTAATATATTTAATTATCGCCCTCTTTATCCTTACCTTTAGTATTATTACCTTCGATTTATTCTTATTCGTATTCCGTTATAATTTACTCTACGTATCGGCCTTCCCGTACGATACTAGAGGTCGACTTTACTTAATAACTTTAAAGTAACTCTTTATAGGGGTTTATATACTAGAGCTTTATTTAATAAATCTCTTCCTATCTAATCGCGATAACCGGGGTATTTTAACCGGTATTAATTAGGCCGTAATTATAATAATCACTACGACGTCGACGGTCTTTTATTAATTACTACTAGGAAATACCTTCGCCTCGATTCTCTAATATTTACTAGCCTCCCCGAAGTACGGAAAGGGTTAAGAGGGAATATTAAAAGAGAGTTACTCCTCGTAACCTACGCTCGATCCTCTACGTTATCTAGTATATACTTTTTACGGTTAGATAACGCCTTTTAAGAAGGTCCCTCGAGATCTTTAAGAAAGTATTAACGAGCTTGTATAGAATTAACTTAATATAATAATCCGGCGCGGGTACGAGTATAAGGTTATTAATCTTTATATCCTAGTTACCTAGATTCCGAAGGACGATCTTAAAATTAACGAAGATAAAATTACCTACGCGAGAGATTATATTTTAGGAGTTAAAATTAGTAATAAACTTATAAATCTTGATATAAATAAGCGATTAGAGATTTCGTAGAATATCTCTAATACTAATATTATTTAATAGATAAGGTCTATTAGTAGTACTTCTTCTATTAATTAATAATTCCGACTAGTTATAGAATACCTTAATAATTACTTCTAAGGTTAAGTATCCGAATAGTATAAATATAAACGATTTAGTTAATTATTATATACTTCGAAGTCTTACTTCTATTTATTTTACTTTGAAAATAGTAAATTCTAGTTACCTTTAATATTCTACTTATATTTAAATCTCTATTTATTTATATAAAGTAATCGGTTAATCCATTTACCCTTTTTCATTAAGTATTTATATAAAACGGAGTAATTTATCTCCTCGTCGCTTTTCCTTCTAATTATTACTATAGAGAGCGAATTAATAATATTTAATTATATTAATAACGAGTATAGGATAAAGGGTCGCTTTTGGATATAGTTATTTAAAAGAGGCTTTAATTATAGATATTAATATTCGCCGTCGGTTATAGATACTACCGTATATTTGAATTATATATCGATAGAATATTAATCTTTAATCTACCGACGATACTTTGAAACTTCTAGATTATCTTAAACTTAATACTATTTACGGTTATAATAAATACTCGAATTTATAAAGTAAGACATTCCGGGGTATTCTACGATAAATTATTAAACTATTTCCAAGTTTGAATACTCTTTTAAGAGTTTACTAAAGGAAGCGAATCCTAATAAAAATAATAATATAAACTATAAAGTTATTAACATCCTCTAGACCGAAATTCGGCGACTCTCTAGGAAAGGGCGTAAAGTCGATAAGGACTTCTAGCCTCCCTCGGTTTATTAGTAATTAAACCCTATACTTAACGCGACTCTATAAAATAATAGAGTAGGGTTTATCTCTACTCGAGTTATACCGCGAAATAGAATTAATAATAGGTAGAATCCTATTAATTAAATAAATCTAGATAATAATAATTCCTCGTCGGTAGGTTCTATATCGTTTATTAAAGAGGATTCGTAAAATACCTCGTTATAAATATCGGTGGACGAAACCGAGGTAGGCGACGATAAATTATCTATAATAATAAACCCGTTAAGTATTTCCTACCTAGTTTATTAACTCTAGCGATACCTCGTTAATACTCGTAGACCTCTAGAATAATATTAAATAGGAGTTATAAGAGGTCGCCGGTACTATAAAGTAGGCTCGTCGAATTATCGTCTTCGTAAACGCTAGAATTAATACGAATTATAATATATTTATAAATATTCGTCTATATTTTTAGTTACTTATTAATAATAATAATATAGGACTTTCGGTCTAAGACCGGCCTTTATAAGACGAATAAAGGGCTCTTCGAGAGGGAAATACTCGATAATAAAAAGAGGAGAAAAGAATTATATAAATATTTAATTAAAATAAAGAATAAAGTAAGATCCGAAGACCTAGTTTAAACGAATATATATCGACTTCTCTAAACTCTTTAAAGATATAGAAAGCTCTAAAGATATTATATTTAGAATTTCGATAAATTAGAGGTAAGGGCTAGTTTAAATACCGATATCGAATCTAAAAACTATAACGCGGTCTAGTTATATAGTAACCTTAACTCCTTTAAGTACTTTTATTATAAATATCTCACGAGTTAAAATAATATATACGAGAGGGCTTTTATTTCGGGAGAGGTCGTATTATACCCTAAATATAAATCGAGAGTAGAAGAACGACGGAGAAGGGGAGCGAGAACGAATATTTATATAAAATATTTACGACTTAATATTATCCTCTTCTAAGATTTCGACGATCCTTCGAGCGAGATAAAAGCGAGAATTATCGATAAGGACGCGAACTTAAAGCCTAATATCCTCTTAGTCGTTAATATATTATTAGTAGTCGAGGGTCCGACGAACGAGTTAAAGAGTAAATTAATTCTAGCGGTACGTCGAAATAGAGGAAAGATTATATACGTTAATAATAATCCTCCTTTAAGGGTATTTATAAAGCTTATAATTAATTATATCTTCGAGATAAACTACGACCGCTAGGTACGAGATTTTACTTTACGCGAATCTCCTTCACGGGATAATAAAGTAGGATAAGGTTCCTAGCGTATCTTTTATAACTTCGACTTTTAGTTAAAAGTATAGATTATTAACGGAGTTATTAAAGAAGTTAAACTTAAGTTAATCTTTATTTAATAATTATTCCGACGTTTAATTTAGGACTAGAATTAAAGAAGAAGTAAAAGAAGATTTAAATCCTTTTCGTCCTTTAAAGTAACTTTTAACGTCCTCGTTTACGTATATCTTATTACTTTTCGGGTAGGGCGAATCTATTATAGTCCTATATAATAAGTATACGGAGTTCGATTTTAATAATATTCGAAAGAGGAAGGAAATACTAGAGGGGCCTATATAATTAATTGGACGAAAATATATACGCGTTATTATTTCGTATAACCCTAGCGATTACTAGATCCTAATTGTAGTAGATATTCCGATCCGAATTATAACCTACTATAACTTACTACCTAGTTATAATCTAGGTAGTTATTATAAATTTATAAAAGTATAAATAAAGCGTATCGGTTAAAGACTCGGTTAGGATTATTCTATATAGAACCCTCTTATTAAAGACGTAAAAATACCTCCTAATTCTATAAATCTATTTATTAATAAGTTTATAACGTTTATATTAATAGATTAATAACTCGGACTATAGAATATTTCTTTTAGAGAATACGAGGTACTTTAATTTAGGTAAGGTAGTAAACGGAGCGCCGATCGAGGTAGATAACTTAAGGGTTTTTTATACCGAATTACTACTAACGAGGTCTCTTTACGAGGCGAGCGAGTAGATTATACTAAAGAGCGTACTATATCCGGAAACCTTAAAGTTATAGTAGGTTAATACTACGCCTCGCTCCTATTTATTTAATATTAACTCTATACGAGCGAAACGAAGAAAGTTATTAATTAAAAAAGTCGAAGTTTAAACTTCTATTTATCCCGCTAGCGTTAATAAAGGTAACTCGGATTAGGATAATAAAAATACTCGACGACTAGACCTCGAGGTTATAGAATCTAGTATTTTAACCCTCTTTAAATCGTTCTCTTTATACCTCTAGATAAAGTATTTAGAGTAATTTACTAATTACTATATCTAAAGAAATAATACCCCGATAGGAAATAACCGGGCTTTTCGTCTACTTTAAATAATAACGGTGTTCGGTTATTTTAAATACTTCGTGGCTCTTAAGGGGGCTATCGTTTATTACTATATATTAATATTAAAAGAAATTATATAGGTACCCCTCGACTTATTAAATTACTTTTACACGGTAAGTCTCTAGACGGAATATCTCGGATTAATTAACATTATTCTTTAACGCTTCGTACGCGCTTATTTTACCTTTATTATTAATAAAGGGGCGGATCTCTTTTAAGACCGATCTAGGTAGATAAAGGCCTAAAGTAAATACATAGTTATAAAATCTATTAAAGTTATAGTAGTTAAAATATATCCAAAGATAAAAGCTTAAGATTCTTTTATTAATCCTATTAAAAGATTTGTATTTAAGGAAGTTTAACGGAATTTAAGGAGGTAGAGATAAATAAGAGTTATTTAGTCTTTAATCCAAACCCGATTCTCCTCTCTTACTCTCCTCGCTTTAGTACCGGATTATATCCGAATACTACCCGCTTCTTAGAGTATTTCAGGATCTTCGTAAATAGTAACGATAAACTCTAACCGGTATTTATTAATTTATAATAGTTTTTAAACCGAGATCCCTAGCGACGCTTGGGTTCTCTTCGTCGATACTCTCGCCGAGCTTCGTCTCTACCTTTAGAGCTATATATTTAAACTAGTATACCTCTTCGATATTCTTTCTAGCCCGATTGAATTAAAGACCCGCTAATTTAAAATAGAGCTAGCTACCGACGGTAAAATTCGGAATACCGCTCCGGGTTCAATATTATTAATAGATACTTTCGACTACGCGGACAAAGGAAAGAATAATCTACCCTCTAAATTAATAAAATAATTAACTCTCTATTAATAATATTCTAGTCTTAATATAACTATATTTCCTATATTCGAAGAGAAAGATTAATACGGTTAAGTTTCCCGTAGGCGATTTACGAGAACTTAAATACTTAATCCCGGAGAAGAATTTAGTAATTAAGATTTAGATATTTTAAGAGTAAACGCTCCTCGAGTTATTTAGGATAGAAGCTCTATTATATTAAAGAAATCGTATCCAAGTTTAACTCCCTTCTAGATATAACTCTTAATTTTAATTTAAAAAGCCTTATCGCTCCTCCTATTTAAATATATATTATTAAGTTATTTATTTAAATTAATATAGTAAATTACGGAGATCTCCTTATTTTTAAGTTTTCCGAATTAATATCTAAAGTTAATATATCTAGTACGATAAAATCGTAGGTATAATTATAAATTTATTTAAGTTTAGGATAATATTCTAGGATATACCTAAATATCGAACTATACTCGTACGCTACCTCTCGGGCGTTAATTTAATCGTACTACGAGGTACGATCGGTTTCTAGTTATCGGATAAAGAAAAGAGAGTATATCTAAACTTATTATTAAACGTATTCGAGTATATAAAATAAAGTAAATATATAAGAGGAGTTACTATAATAGGACGAGGCCTTAACTTCCGCCGAGTTAAAATATTTATACGAGAATCTACTTTTAAATATACGAAAAAGGTAATCCCTTTTATAATTATAATTCTAGTATCTTTTAATCGCGAGAACCTCGTCCCTTAGATTAAATAGGTCTTATCGAGTATAATAAAGTTTATTAAAATAACGGTTACGGAAGCGGCTAGATATTTAAACTTATAGGATATAATACCTATTACTACTATTAAAGGGTTAATAACTAGCGTTAAGATCTTTATTTTAATAACGACTTTAGTATAAAAAGTACCTTAAAATTAACTAGGAACTATAACTATAAATAGAATTACTATTATATTTATCTTTTAGCCTACGCTTAACGACGTTATTTAAATCGTAATCGCGAAAGTAGAAGTAAACTTTATTAAATACGAGACGGCGAACGTCGCCGCCTATAAAACTAAAAATACTTTTAATATATATATATTTGGACTTTAATTTATAATTAATATTATACTTTTATATAAAACGCCTTTAAAAGGACCGAGATACGATTAATTTAATAACTTTTAAGTATTTACGCGCGTAATCGATATTTATTTACCTAGAAAGTTAGGTTCGATATATACGACTTAATAAAGAAGGAATATTAGTCGAGGATAATAAATATCTCGCTTAATAACGTATTTTTTATAAGAAAAGTATATTATCGGAGAGTTTAATTATTTTTATATAAAAAGATAATAACGACGCCTAGGCTAGATAATCGTTCGGGTAATTACTTAATTATATTTAATTTATAATTTTATTCCCCGTTATATAATTATCCTCTTTTTATTTATTAATTAATAATATCGTCGTCTCTTTAATCCTACTACTCTACTTCTTATTACCCTACTCTAATTCCGGCGCCTAGCTCTAGTTCTAGCTCCCTATTTTATTTCTAACTAGTTATTTTAATTCTAACTTCTTATTCTAATTTTAGTTTCTTATTTTAATTCTAGTTTCTTATTTTAATTCTAGCTTTTTACTTTAATTCTAATATTATACTCTAATTTAAATATTTTATTTCGTTTTTAATACCTCTTTAATTCTAGTACCCCGCTTGAATTCGATATAGCGTATTAGAGTAGTTCGTTATTTAATATAAATTAGTTTAATTTAAAGTATTTAAAATATTTAGAAAGATAAGTTTAAGAGATCTTCTTTAGGAAATATAATAATTAGCGAGCTCTTATTCCTATATTAAGAGAGAAAATCGAAAACCTTATTACTTTAATCGCCTTAATTTTCTTTAATATAAAAGAGTACGCGAACGAAGAGAGACCCTCTAACGGTGAGGTTTATTAGAAGGTACGTAAATATTAATCCTAAAAGTAATCTAGTTTAGAAATACGATAGTAGACTTATCTCTCTTTATACCGAGCTAGAAATTTAAAATAACTACTCCGATATAGGGAATTTACCCTCGCCTTTAATACTTTCTTAAAGATATTTATACTTTTAACCGGGATAAGAATTAGTACCTTATATAAAATATTCGCGATAAGATATAATAAGGTATACGTTCCGTCGCCGATTATATAAATATATTTATTAATCGCTAGGAAATCGTTTATTACTTTTATTATATTAAATAATTCTAATTTAACCTACTTTAGTAAAATAAGACCGCGATAATTAATATAGATTAAACTACCGTGGAAGCGTTATAATTTACCGCGTTATAAATATTAATATTAAATACTAAGATACTACGTAGTAAAATAATAAGAGGGGAAATCTTTTACTATTTTAATTAATAAAAATATAAAGAGATCTAGATTAAATTATAGTTCTTTAAGGGTCTAGTTTCTTCTTTATTTAAATTCTTCGAGAATATTAAATATCTTAAAGTATAAACCGATTATTTAAAATAATTAATTAATATAGGTCCTCGGGAAACTCTTTCTATAATAATAAATAAAATCTATATTAATATAAATTAAAGTATAGACTCGGCTCTAATATAGGAAAACGAGACTATATTTAAATCTATACTAGTATATCGGTAAAGTAATAAACCCGTATTCTACCGAAAAAGACGAAAAAGGCGTTTAGATTTATTTAGTTTATATACTAGCCCTAGAGATCGATTTAATACCGGAGTTACTAAATACGTATTTAGTACCTCGATTTATTTTAAATAATTTTAAATAAATAAGAATAAATTAATTTAAATAGTACCGGTAGATACTAGTTAAATATATATAATAATAAGTGAATTATATATTCTATAATACCGCGCTAGCTTAGGGGGTATTACGCGTATATATAATTTTTATAAATCGACGTAATTTAAAATTTAAATTAAATTAATATAATTATAGTACTTTATATAGCCTTAGCGAGCTACCCGGCGCTAGTAGAAAATCACGGACTTAAAATCTTAAATCCGAAGTTACTATTTTTAGGTTTTTTTTTAAGAATAATATTCTCTTTTCGTTATTTTTCCGCCTAAAGTAGTAAAAAGCGTATTTAGTACCTCGACTTTCTCGTACGGTCTCCCGTTTTGCCGATAAGGTCTTCTTTTAAAAAATTATTTAATTTTAATTTAATAAAGTTACTAGGATAAAGATTAGGACAAATAATATTAATATTATATATAGATTATAGTTAATAACTTCTTTACTATTTATTTAAACCGAAGTTATTTAATCGTAAAATAATATTATAATAAAGTCACTAGGGTAAAGTCTAGGATAAATAATATTAATTAAAGTTATAAAATATAAAAAACGTCTTTTTTATAAACTATCGAATCTAGTAACTCCTAAATAAATATATATAAAGATATTAAATAAATAAGGTTACTAGTATAAAGATTAAGATAAAAGTATTAATTATTTTTCTAAATTATAATATCGCTTAAATATTCCCTTAGATAAGTTCGAATTCGACGAGTTTATATATAATAAAGAATCTATAATATACTATAATCCGGAAAAACCTAGAATTAATATATATAATTATACAAGTGAATTATTATTAGTTACTTTAATTATAACGGCTTTAAATATAATTTTATATACAAGTCCGCCTATACCTAGTAAATATAAACTAGATAATAATAACTACTAAAATTATTATAATCCGTTTATTAACTATTTATCTTATTTTTTTTATTTAGATTTAAATTAATTCTATTCGTACTATAAAGGGAGACCTCGTAATTTATTATATAAATAATATTTTATTACGGAGACTAAATACGTAGTTAAATACTAAGAGCCGGTTATTAGATAAGAAGAGCCGGATTCTACGGAGATATTAATCGGTATTAAGTGTAATTTAAGAGTTTTATTATAAATTAATTAATTAGAGCTCGAAGATCTAAAGTTATTTAATAAAAGAAAGTCTACGCGTCTAGCCGCTTAAAATAAAATATTTATAAACTAAAAAACTCGTAAAGATAAAGAGATAAAGGAGAAAAAGAAGGCCGTAAATCTAATTTAAAATAAAGTTTTAGGTAGTAATTTTCATAACCTTTTCTCCTAATATTATCTTAATTATTATATTAATATATTACTTTAACTAAAATAGTAGCGAAAGCTCGAGGTAAGAAATATTTAATTTATATCCTAATTTTATTATAATTAATATATTAATTTATTATTATTTATAGCCCCTAGGGCCAAGAAATCCTAACTTTTAAAAAAAAAATTTTAGACTTTAAAAAAATCTATAAATCGTAAATATCTTACTTTTTATTCTAGATTTATCGTAATTATTATATTAATTTATTAATATAGAGAAAGTAAAGGATATAAACGGAGATCTAGTTTAGTTATCGGGTAAGAACCTAATTTAAAATAATAATAAAGATATTAATATACGCCCTTTAATAACTCGAAAAGCCCTAGCCGTAACGAAAACCCTACGACGGTAAATTAAGAAACGGGGATAGAAGATAAAAGTTATTCTTATAACCCGTCGACGCTATATAAATTAAAGACGTAAATATTTCGTTTTTTCGCTTAATTTTATCTTAATTAATATATTAATTTATTACTAGTATTTATACTTCGCTAAATTCGATATTATTAAAAGACTATTAAGTTTCTTATTTTTAAAGCGCTATTTCAGCGTCTAGTTCGAGAGATTATATAAAATATATAATTAGGTTATAATTTCCGATAGTAGTTAACTACTCTAGAGGTACTATAAAAGACGACGGAATATTATACGATTATATTATTTTCTAGTAAATTTTAAGCCTATTATATTACTAAATATATTAATTTTTAGAATTTATAGTAGCGAATTTTACTACTATATATACTAAGTATATAACTATTTAGGCGAAGGATATTAAATTATTAAAAAATCTAACGGGGGTATATAAAGGAAATATTAATATTCTATAATATTTAATATAATAAAATTTTAATATATTACGTCTATTTTCTTTATAATAAATCGTGAATATATATTTAGTAAAAGAAATTAAGAATATATTAAAATAACTAGTATAACTTAAAATTAGGATAAAGATTAATATAATTAAAGTACGCGTTAAAAGAGTATATTAATCGGCTATAATTATTAGCTTTATAAAGAGGGTAGAGATAGAGAATAATAAGGAATCCCTTTCTTTCCTTATTTTCTCTTAATATTCTCTTCCCTTCTCTATCCATTCCCTTCTCTACTCTAGGGAAGAGAATAGGGGTTAGTTTTATCTCTTCCTTTCTTTATTCCGCGGCGTAAATATAGGATAGAGAGGGAGAGGAATAAATACTACTATTCTAAATAGAAAGTACTCTTATATAAGAAGTAATAATAAAATAAAAGAATTTCTTATTTAATATAAGTATACTTGAAGAAAAAGAATATAAATAAGAATAATATCGGTAGAAGTTTATAGGGGACGTAAATACTCTTAAAGAAGAGGAGTAAAGACTAGAATAAAAACAATAAAAGCTTTTATCCGACGTAAATATATTTAGAAAAGAAGAGCAAGAGTAAGAACTTTATTAATAGTAACTTATAGTAAACGCGGGTATAATTATAGAGTAGGAGTAGGAGCAAGAACAGCGACGACAGGAGCTCTTGTCTCATACAAACGTACTTGAAAAGTAAGGATAAGAACAGTCCGAGCAGAAGCTTATAAGGCATACAAGCGTAATTTATGAACAAGACTAAGAACAAGGACAGCAACAATAGAGGCTTTTATCCGACGTTAGCACGCTGGAAAACCAAGAGTAAGAGTCCCAGCAGAAGCTTGTAGGTAACGCAGGTACACTCAGAGAACAAGAGTAAGAGTAAGAACGCTAGCGACAAAAGCTCTTGTCCGATATAAGCACGCTTAAACAGCAAGAGTAAGAGTAAGAATAATACCGATAGAAGCTTATAAAGGAAGTAATCGCACTTAGAGAATAAGAGTAAGAATAAGAGCGGGGAAGATAAAAGCTAATCTCCGACGTAAACGCGCTAAAAAAACGCGGGCGAGAGTAAGAAAAACTATACTATAAGTTTATAAGGGACGGCGATACCCTTAAAGAATAAAAGTAAAGGCGAGAGAAATAACGCTAAACGTTTACGAGGGAAGAAAAAGAGTTATTAAATCAATAATAAAGACTAGAGGAATAACGATAAATATTAGTAGCGGATATAAACGAGCTAGATTTATAAGAGTAAAAGTAAAAGGAACGACGGAACGCTCTAATAACAGTTACGGCCGAGCTCGTAAACTAAAAGTAAAGATAAAAAGAAGAGTAATAAAAGTTTACGGAGTTCGTAAATAAGATTAAGGAATAAGAATTAAGGTAAAAGAAACTACGAAAAAAACTTATAATAAATATTAGCGAGTTATATAAATAAGAGAAATACTAGAAATTAAAGAGGGATAGTTTAACGTAGAAACGAGAATAAGAGAGTATAGAGCCAGAGCTATTAGGGGGTAAATAGGATAAGTTAGAAATAAACTAAAAGAGAGACGAGCGAGATATAAAAGAGTTATAAAGATAAAATTAAAAAGAATTAATAGATCTTAAATTACTACCTCCTTTAGAGTTCGAGTATAGAGGAATATATATTAATTAAAATATACCTAAAATACGAGCGAAGAATTATTTAATAGACGCCGTCTAGAAAGATAATATTTAAGTAGATATTTTAGTACTTAATACGAAAAATAATAAAATATAAAAGTACGGACTATAATAAAATAAAGCGTAAATAAAGGGTTAAGAGGATAGGTTAACGGATAAAGTCTAAAAGGATAAATTATATAAACCTAAGGCCTAAGAGACGGGCCAAGAGTATAGAGTATAAAAGAGGGGTAATAAGGCCCAAGGCGGTAAATAAACGGACGAAGTCCAAGAAATTATCTAGGGGGATAAAGAATATACGGAAGGGTAAGATAATAGTACGTATAAAAATAATATATAAAAGTATCGAATACGGAAGCGACGAGTAATAATTAAAAAAGGCGACGATAGTATAATACTTCGAGTATTATAAATACGGGAAGGGCGAAAACCTATAAAGAATAATAAATATTAACGATTTAACAAATTTAGATTCTCGAACTATAATATAAACCCCGAATATAATACTTTAATAAATAATACTAAAAAGGGAGAGAATATTTTTATATAAAGGAAAAAGCCCTAGACGCCCTACCGGTAATAAAGATAGGATTTTCAGGTATAGTAAAGAATTATAAATATAATAATAGTAGTAATAACGTAAAACCAAAACGGTTCAACGGGGTTTACTTCTAATTTTATTTATAAAGGCCTATAAGTACCCTCTCGGGCTATATAGTTTATAATATTAAATATATTAAATCCGGATATATATTATCAAGTCTTCTACTTTATAAATTACAAATTCCTCGTAATCACGCTTTCGATTACTATCTTTTCACGATTATAATTAAAGTATATTATAATACCGTATTAAACTAGCCCGCTAATCTAAAAACGAAAAAGGGTATATTCGATATATTAAGATATAACTAAAACCGTGTAATTATAGTAATTTAAAGAGGTACGCTATATTATTTTCGAATATTATACACTTTGAACTTACTACCTAGTTTAAGGAAATAGTATAAAGGATTACCGGTAACTCGCTAACTTTTCTCTAATATTTATATATATTAAAATATTTATCCGTATCGCTACTACGGCTATATATATATTATCGATAGCGGCCACTCCGGAGTAGTATACTCTCTATTCTCTTTCTTTTACACTTTTACCTCCTTATCCTCCTATACTAGCGCGTAGTAATTATAAAAGTAGGAAATAAAGTAGTTACTATAACCGTTACCTTTAATATTATATTAGCGACGTATATTACTCCGGTTAATTATTTAGCGGATACCTTAGAGGGAGTAGAATAAGAGGGTATAATAATTTATATATTAATAATAGGAGGAGTTAATAGGGTATAATTTATAAAGTGTAAAAAAAGGAGACGTATACTACCGTTATAAAACGAAGTATCGCGGTTACTATCTCTACGACCCTGCGTTTTACCGTAAAGAATATATGGGTACTAGGTAGTTAAGTAATTTAATATTATTATAATAAAGTACTTATCTTATAATTTTAGGGACTTATATATACCGATAGAATTAAAGTAATTAAATAGTATATACTCTTTGGGTAAGGAAGATCTATTCTTTAATATTTTATATAATCGTTCGGCGAGTTATCCGGAGACTAGCTCGTAATAAAATTAGGAACGAAAGACTACCCGGAACGTATTAATAAGTCTTTATCATTAAAGTCTCTTTATAGGACTCTAATTTTACCCTTTAAGATTATTTTAAATACTCCTTCGACGTAGCGTTTATAATAATTCTTCTCTTTATTTTCTTTATAAAATCTTTTTAACGTCTATTTTTAAAACCTATTTACTACGTATATCTAAAGAGTTCGAGAGATTAAATAATAAATAAACTAGTAAAGACTCCTCTTTATCGCTTTTTATTATTATAATAAACTCGACGTCGATAAAGGACTAAGATATAACTAGGCCCCGGGCTTATTATATATATTAAGTTATAATTATTAAATCCTTCGTATTAATCGTTTTCGAGTTTATTATATTTATTATTTCTCCCCCTTCCTTTATTATCCTTATCCGACGTTATCTTTAATATTAATAATATAACTTTAATATCTATAAGCCGTTTATTACTAGCTTAATACCGTTAAAGAATTAATATATTATTAATATAATAGAATTATTCCTTAAGGGGGTAAATATAACTTTAAATAAATAAATTAATATTTTAATTATATCCTAGGCTTAATAATTATCGGAAGGTTACTCGATTTATTCGTAGAAATTCGATATTATTAAGTATTAATTAAGTAGATCTATTAAATATTTACCCCGTTAATTTATTATAATCTTTTTGAGGAAAAAGGTATTAAAAAGCGCTAGGAGCGCCGCTAGGATTATATATATCTTTATCGGTATAATATCCGGGTCTTAAAATAACTTTATTAAATATTTTTCTATAAGAACTCCGATAAGTTCTAGTCCCTACGTAAATAATTCCGAGATAAATATATTATTATAATTAACGACCTTAAGGTATAAAGTAACGAGGAATAATAAAGTTTAATATTATAATTTACGGAAGATAAGAAACTTTTCGCGGAAGATTTTATTATAATAAATTAATAATATTATTAATCTTAAGAGACTTTCGATTTATTTTCTTATTATAATAAATTAATAAATATTATTAATCTTAAGAGACTTTCGATTTATTTTCTTATTACGACTCGCTCCCGTTACTCGTTTAATAATATATAAAAGATAAAGAATAAACCGTTTATAATATACTTTTTAAGGTTAAATCTAATTAAATTAAATTAAAGAATTATTTTATTAAGTTAACTTTAGTATATATAATCGGTAAAATACTTCGAAGTTTATAATATTAGCGTTCTAACTCCGTTATTAAAGATAATTATTTTATATAACTTAAGGCGCGGTTCGGTATATTATATAACGAATTTATAAAGTTTATCTCGATTATATCCTATAGTTTAAAAGGTCGTAAAGTGTTTACTAAAAGTATATTAATATTAAGAGTTATAAGTAAAAGATATAAATTCTATAACGGGGATAATTTAAAGTCTAGCTCTTAATATAAGGCGATCTAGTTATAAAAGATTAAATAGATAATTATATATACTAGTTTAATTATTTAAAATTAAATTTAAAAAATTATTATCCCGGTAAATAAATACCCTCTTATTAATTTCGGCGCTTAAAATACGGTATTATATAGGACTAGAAAAAAACTTTAACTAGGTCCTTAAAGGAAGGCTTTATATTAACTTTTATTAAAGAGTTTATAACCTAACGTTTTTAATAAAATAGTTAGTTTAAATACATTTTCTCCTAACGCTTAAATATTATTAATATTAATTTATTAAGAAGTAAACGGGTAGTTAAACCTCGATCTTTATTTATAGATCCTCTATTAAGATAAAATCGATAAGGATTCTTAATTTTATTTATTATACGAAACGAAGTTATTAACGGTAAAAGATTTAAAATAAATTTTAATATACCTAGAGTATTTTTATTTAAGAGCTAGATTATAAGAAAAGGAGATATAATTATAAATAAAAGAGATACTACGAGGCTCTTATATAATACTAGTTTAAATTTAACTCGCGAGGTAAATAAAGAGTTATATATTAAAAGTATATAATAACTTAATATACTCGTACGAGAAATAAATTATAATAAATATCCGATATAAGAAGCTACTACCTCTTATTAAAGTATAACTCGTTAATATAATCTTTATAGGCCTTCGTTCTAGGTAGTATATTAAAAGCGTAATAAATATTTAATAAAGATAAATTATTACCTACTCTCGAGGCCGGGGTTTATTATAAATAATCCGTAGAGGCCTTCGATCCTAGGTAGTATACTAGAGGCGTAATAAATATTTAATAAAGATAAGTCGTTACCTCTTCTCGAGGTCTAGGTTTATTAAATAAAGTACCTTAATAGCCTTAATCCTAGGTAGTATAAGTAGCGGTCTAGTAAATATTTAATAGAGCTAGGTATTTACCTCCTTTCGAGGCCTAGGCTTATTAAATATAATACCTTAGTGGCCTTAATCCTAGGTAATATAGGTAGCGGACTAATAAACGTTTAATAAAGATAAATATCTACCTCCTTTTAAGCCTCTACGTTATTACCCTTAAGACAATAAACTTATAATAAGTTAATTCGATTTAATTAACTATACGTAGTTACCTCTAGGCTACTTTTATAAAAGGTCCTTAATTAATATAAAGATAAGTTAATAATACTTTATCCGTTTATATAAAGCCCTCGATATTAAAGCAACCCTCTATATTTAATCACGCAGTTAGTAGTTAAATATCCATCTTCACCTTTCAGAAAGGCATCACAACTCGAGCATCCAACCTAAATCAATAATGACGCAGTTGAAACCCTCCCTCCACCGCAAGACAGTCTCTCCAACTCAAGCCGGTCGTCAGCAACGTCGGCAGGTCTCTCACCAACTCCTTACCAATCCAGACTTGGCATTACATGAAGCCGAATCCTCTACGGACGATGAAACACCGTCTGATTGTTGCCCAGACCATCGACGTCCGCCTGTCCACCAGCCCTCGAATGATGCTACAAGCAACAAAACCCCGGATTTCACACTTCATGATACCTTGCGTGCTTTCATGATGTTTCGAATCGACATCGATAGTATACATGACGCACTCAAAGCAGTAGCAGAAGATCGGAAAAGGCTGCAAGCTCAACTGCGAAAAGTGGATTCGTGGGAGTGTTCGAAATGCAAGGATGCAAACAGATTTCTTCTAATGCTTCTGCCGTGTGTCTCACTGTATGTTATAACTTTTTGTATCGCACTCTGGAAAGGTCGTTAGCAGAAGCTTCCTCTTCCCTTGTCGCCGGTGTTATTTGTATTTTGCTTAGGTAGATCAATGAAAAACGCTATTCAAAACATTTCAATCAGTAACTGATCCTCGCGCTTTGAGAAAAACTTTCTGAGCTGGTCCCAGTTCTGCCGTTCGTCCTCTGGTGCTGGAAGCATTCTTTGACAACATCCACACTGTCGACATCAACAATTAGCAGCATTCAGAAATAATGGCACCTGCAGCGGGCATCGACCATCCGTCCAGGACTCATCTGCCAATCGCTCCAGAAATTCGCTTGAAGACCTGACTTCCTGAGTGCTGTCTCCAGGTCCTAGGAGAATTCTTCTGGGGAAGTGTCGATTTCTGGGCCTCGTTGCCACGTGATTCGAACTCACCTTTAATCCCAGGACGACCTTTCTAGGAGAGAACGAGCCCGAGGGAGCCGTAACTGGATCCCTAGAGGAGCCGCTATCGGACTCACTCTCCCCTAGAAGAACTCTCCTAGGACTCTGAGACAGGAGGACGAATCCAAAAATTGCCGCACCGACCCAGGTGTCCACATCGATTGAAACAGCAAGTGAGATCCTTATAAAGCTACGAGGCTTGGGAGGTCTGTCCTGGGAACGTGGGCGGACAGAGGAGCTATTCCAGAAGGTCACCTCCCAGGACTCTTTGACCCAATATGCCGCAAGTTCACGAGCTTGAAGAGTCAGCACTCGAGAAAGAAAAGGCCGCCAAATACAGTGGAACTGCTCGCATCGGACTTGAATGGCTCTATTTTCGGAATAAACAACTCAATGACAAACACGTTCAGGACTTACAGTCACGTTTCCGGAATGATTGTCGTCGACTCGAGGCACGGAATCATATTCCAGCTATTATTGATCAACAGCATCTTGATGCCGCGTTACAAGTCAGCTGGAGATCAGAAGAAAGGCTGCCAACCAATCCGCAAGATGAAATCCCGGAGCTGGGCTTTTGGACTGGCTACGAACTAGAGTGCTTGCACGGAAGACACCGATTTCAGGCGGCAAAACAAGCGCTTACACCACAGGATATGTGGTGGACGGTAGATCTCTACCGGTCAGGTAGGATCGATGATTGTTTTCCCCTACGCTTTCTGACAGAATCTAAAGATATCAGCGCCGAGCTCAAACTGGCCTTGACCGAGGAATACGCCAACGAATGTCAACCCTCTGATGGCGAGATATACCGGAAGATACGCGAGTATCATTTCCAAAACCAATTTAGTTGGGAGACGCGATGGTGGACTCGTCTGTCATCGCATGGAGCCAGAAATTTGAAGCAGCTTTTCCGGCACGAAGAACTTACCGCTGCTTTTGATTCTTTTCTAGAAATACCTGCGCTCTTAGAGGGTATGAGGATCAGTATACTGCACAAGATCATTGCGTACAATCCTGCTTGTAGGAGGCAATCCGCGATCAGTCAAGCTGTTGATATGCTTGATTAACTCCTCCTCTTGTACGAGAGTGAGGCGTTGACGATATCTTGAAGCTGCAGCCTGCATAGAGAGCTTGCGTAGAGTCGAACGGTCCACTCCATGCTTTTTCGCCGTCGCCCTGTAATTCAGCTTGATTTGTTTAGCTAGGTCAGCTATGGCGAGCTCTATCCGAGCGTCATGCGTTGATTGAGCCATGGTGAATGGTAGTATGGTTAGTTTAAAAAAAGTGGTCATTGAGCCGGAGGGATCATCGGGCCGGGACATCGTTTACAACGCTATTCCTCATCCGTCACCAAATCCTGACCCGAACCCCTATGCTCATACCTTCACAATCGAACGACCGATCAAAACCCAAGTCCAATCGAACGCTAGTTTGACTTATCGAAGGATGTCTCCAAGGCGTATGGAGGAGCGCTTCCGTTCACTCAGGGAGCCTCAGTGAAAATTGCTTCCCCACTTCCCTGAGGAGGCACGTTCGTAGGAGCGACATCGAGCTCCATTTATGGATGCCGCCAATTTTGGATGCCACCAGTTATGGATACCACCAGTTATGGATACCACCAGTTGTAGATGCCACCAGTTGTGGATGCCACTAGTTGTGGATACTACTAGTTATAGATACCACTAATTATAGATACTACTAATTATGGATACCACTAGTTATGGATACTACCAGTTATAGATACCACTAGTTATAGATACTACTAGTTATAGATACCACTAGTTATAGATACTACTAGTTATAGATACTATTAATTATAGATACTACTAGTTATGGATACTACTAGTTATAAATACTACTAATTATAGATACTACTAATTATAGATACTACTAGTTATAGATACTACTAGTTATAGATACTACTAGTTATAGATATTACTAGTTATAGATACTACTAGTTATAGATACTACTAGTTATAGATACTACTATCTAGTTCGTCTTCTAATAATATAATTAATTCCGAACTACTCGATAATAGTTTTTAATAATTCTATATCAAACTATCTTAAAGATATTATACAAGGTTATCGACTTCCTTACTAGAAAGCGTAATAGTATTTAGTAAATATAGTGATAATAAAACGTAAACGGCTTCTTCGAGAAAAGCTTCGTAAACGGAGGACAAATCTTTTTAAAAAAGCGAACGAGTTAACGCGGATAACTAACTCGAAAATATACGTAGTTATTTAATATAACGATAAATATTATATATATAAATCAACGGAAGAATCGAACTAGCCTCCTCTTAAAAGAGAAATAGTAAATATACCTAGTTTACGGTTAGACTATTATTAAAGATAATAAGGGACATACGGCCCCGAGTATTATAAACGTCCTATAGATTTCTATAGTCCTAAACTACGGGAAATTTAAAGGATACGAAAAGTTAATTACTTTAATAAATATTAAATCGGCTTCAGGTTTTTTAAGGAGGCGGAATATAATAGAGATTACCCCCCCGTTAACCGATATACCTTACCTACGGTCTAGAACAAGATAATACTACGAGGATTAGAGGGTATAAAGTTTCTAATAATAATATAACTAGGCTATATAATAGGCTCGCAACGGGTAGGTTAATAAATATCTAGGTATAGATAATAAATATCTAATTTATACTAGTCTTGCGTGAAGGTTTAGATTCGCTTTAAAGTTAAAATTTCTTAGGTATCTTTAGGGCCTCATTAAAGATTATATATTTTCATATTATATACTTATACTACCGTTAGTAAGAAAATAATTATTATTTTCGTAGGACGTAGAAATATTCTTTACTACTAGTGTCCAAGCCTTACTACTAAACGGCGTCTACCGCGTTAAGCGAGTACAACTCTCTAGAGAATCTTTATACTATGAAATATACTATAATAGAAGTAAATAAAGCCTACTCGGAGGAGTTATACCTAGTTACTTTGAGAATATCGATTATATAATCTTTAATCTCTATCTTTATATTACGAGGCCGATTCAAGAGTAAAATAAATATTATTAACGGTATAATCACCTCTTGAAGGGTTAAAGAGAATAATTAATATACCGCCTTTCAATCTATATCGATAATACGAGGATAGATTCCTTTTATCTTCGGAATAACGTAACTATTTCCTACTTTTCCCCTTTAGTTTCTTAAATATAGGTTTAGATATCTAAGATAATAGAAGTCCCGGCGCTATTTATTATAAATTCGACGTAGTTAATTAATTATCGTAGGACTCAAGGTTCGATTACTAGGAGAAGGACTCTATAGCGAAGTCTTCTCGTCGGCAAATCGAAAACCGGCTCCAGCGGCTCGGGGCCATTAGGCAAGCTACCTCGGGCGCCCGAGGTAGGCTCGGGGCGCCCGAACGGCCCCGAGCGCCTATCGAGCGCCCGCCGAGTACCCTTCGAGCGTTAAGTCGCTCGACGGGCGCTCGACGGGCGCCCGAGGCCGCTATAAGACATATATCGGGCTCCTAACGAGCGTAATTTAAACCCGGAGCTTCAGGGGCCCTAGCCTTAGAAAATTACGTAATTTACTACCTAAAATTTTAATATTCTATGATCGCCCTTATCGACGGTAGCGACCCCCCGGAATTACCCTTAACGCCAGTAAGTTTTGATCCCCGGAATCGATCGATTCAGGCGAAATCCTCACGGGGGTAATACGCAGGCCATACGCCAGGGCATACGTCAGGGGTTTATGGGTACGACAGTAACAGTTAAGGGGTAGCGATAGCGACAGGACCATAGAATACGCTATAGCCATAAATGGAATAGGGCCATGACCATAAATAAAATAGGGCCATGGCCATGAATAGGGGCCATGAACGGGGGTCTAAAGTTAGTAGCGCACCCCTAATTTAGTGCCCGTTAATGGCGGTTTTAGGCTTACTCGGTATACGCCCGAGTAACTTTAGGCCCTTTAGCTATATACCTCGGGCGCCTATCGAGTCGGTAGATAGGTATCGCGTTTAAGGCTCCCGGGGCGCCCGTCGAGCGCCCTAAGCCACGATCGAGCCACTTTTCATTTTGCCGACGCTAGATTAAATAACTAGTTAACCGCGGAATAGATTCTTTTATAATAAATTAAATAAAACTAGTCGTAAACGTTCCTTATAAACGTATATAAAGTCTATTTCTCTTTACTATCCTTTCTAGTAAAGTTAAACTTATCGATAAGATAACGGTAAAATAGAGTATATATTTCCTTAATTAATATATAATAGCCGTATATTCGTACGGCCTTATTATCGTGCGAAATTAAAAAAGGAAGGATTTTCTAGTTAAACTCGTCTTAACGCGACACTAATCTATATAACTCAACGATAGTATTTACCGTAACGGCGGCGCTATAAGCGTTCTACCGATCCGCGATATTAAATACCTCGTTACCGTATTTTACCTCCGACGTTAAGAATAAGAAATATATCTTATTTATAACTACTAGACGGGAAGTAGTCTACTAATTATTAATAAAGAGTTATAATTTCTTAAATTAATTAGAGGTAAATATAGACGGTTTAACTCCTATTATAAAGTCGGTTTACGGGCGAGGATCTTTAACGAGGGGGATAAATTTAATCTAACTTTTATTAACGGTTTCGATTAAATATTTAAAATATTTTACCCTACGACGAAATAGTTCCTCTAAAGCGGGAACGATTAATTAATTAATATTTTAAATAACTCTCGCCTCGTTTCGGTTTATTATATCTTTATAAGTCGATTTAAATAAATAATCGTTAAATAAAAAGTCTTTTAAAACTAGTTATTTTTTTTAAAATAATTCTTAATAAAAGACTTTATTAATTTAAATCGCTCGTAAATACGGTTTAGGTTAATTTATATAGATACCTACGAACTTAAATATCTACTAATAACGCCGACTTTTAACGGCGGGATTCTTTCTTTCTTTTAGAAAGACGTCGTTAATATCCGATTTATATTTATTAAAAGAAGGAGTAGATCTTTTCCGAGTAAATAATTAATTTGTATTATTATCTTCCTCGAAGTTTCCTCTTAATTAACTTCTTTCTTTAACCTAGTGTTAAATCGGGGTAACGTCGCTATTCTTATTATTATAATTAATATCTATAAATATAGTATTAGTAGTATTTATAACTACGACTCGTTATCGCTTCGGGATAGACGTTTCCTAATTCTAAAAATAAAGACGATCGGGTACTCTAGCCTCAGCGTTTTAATTCTATCTAAACTCTTCACTTCGCTTTCACTTTCGATTTAGATAAGAAGGTCTAATAGAGGCCGGTGGATCGTATAAATACTTCGGCTAGAGTTAATAATCGTATTTATATTAAGACTAGAGGACGTACCTCTTTATTAAAAGTAATATTTATTAATAAAGGAAGTTAAAGGAGTTACTTTTAAACCTCCGGTTATTAATAAAAATATATACTCTTTTATAGACGCGCGCTCCTACGAATAAATATAAACGGCTCTTTTTTTCTAATACCGCGTAGGTATACTACTACGGTATTAAGGCTCTCCGTTTATATTTAAATATAACGTCGATAGAACCTAGGTTAATATTTATAGAGAGGAGTATCAAGGATTAAAGAATAATAGGCTTCGTATTAATATAAAATAAAATTTAATAAATTTAATAAATTTAATCGATAGTTTAATAAATATTTATATTTAGAATCTATAATTAAAAGTTTTAAAGGAAGTTAAATACGAAGCTCTTATTTATTAAGAAATATACTATTTATATAATAGAAGGAAACTATATTAAGAGTAACGTACTTACCTTATTTACTTAATAAATATAATAAATAGCGGTTTATTTACCCTATTTACTCTCCGATTATAGTAAATAATTTTACTACTAGTATCTATTCTACTCTTTTATTAAATAAACTTAATATTATATAATATTTATAATACTATTTATCGGTAAAGCGGTGAGCCCGTATTCTATTAAAAAAGACAAAAAAGGTATTTAGATTTATTTAATTTATATATTAACCCTAAAGATCGATTTAATACTAAAGTTACTAAATACGTATTTAGTACCTCGACTTATTTTGAATAATTTTGAATAAATTAGAATAAGTTAGTTTAAGTAGTACCGGTTTATAATTAAATATATATAGTTATAAGTAAATTATATAGTCTATAATACCGCGCCAGTTTAAGGAGTATTACGCGCGTATATAATTTTTATAAATTAACGTAATTTAAAATCTAAATTAAATTAGCGTGGTTATAGCGCTTTATATAACCTTAACGAGTTACCCGGCGCTAGTAGAAAATCACGGATTTAAAATCTTAAATCCGAAGTTACTATTTTTAGGTTTTTTATTTAAAATAATTTTTTTTTTTTTTTTTTTAAATTAATATTCTCTTTTTATTATTTTTCCGCCTAAAGTAATAAAAGGCGTATTTAATACCTCGATTTTCTTATACGGTCTCCCGCTTTACCGATATAAGTTCCCTTCCCGAAACTTTCGTCTCGGAAGTAAATTATCGGTTATAATAAATATCTAACTTTACTTCTTCTTTAACTTATTATTATAAACGGTAACTTCGTAAATTTATATTTAATTTAAAGTTAGTTATACGTCCTTATTAACGGTATATTAAGAAATAATACTTTAAGAAATATAAAATTAAAGTCCGCTCGGATAAATATATAAAATATATTCGCGTTAGGCGGGAATACGACCTAGTATTCTTTTTATTTATTAAATAAACTTATCTCCGAAGGTTATAAAAGGAGAAATTACGAGAAACTAAAATAGTGTTAACGAAGTAGACTCGTCTTTAGGTTAAAGTAGAGCTACTAAAAAAAAAAGAATAATAACTCGTTAAAAACGAGTTAAAAAATATTATTAAATTAAAAAAGGATAAAGTAGTCGATAGTATTAAACCTAGGCTTAATAATTTCTTATTTAATATATCCTTAGAGTAATTATAACTCGAGGACGAGTTCGATTAATCGGCCGTATCCTTCGTTTTAAATAGAACTTTCGTAGGAGACTTAAATAGTTCTTAAGGTTCGTATTTAACTTCTAAATATTTTCTACTTTATTATATTCTTTTTATTTAATAAGGTAGTTTTAATCTTTATTATCTAGAATCCTTTCTACCTCGAACTCCGTTTCTTCTTTAATTTAGAAATAAAAGGTATTTTATAAGGGTATATTAAAATCTACTAGCTCTAGTAAAGAGATATAGAATATTAAATATACTTCAACGTCGGCTAGAAGATTTAGTTTATAATTAACTAGTCCTTTAGTCTTCTTAATCGAAAATAGTCCGTTTTTAATATAGTTTAATTTCTTATTTAGTCTTTTACTCTTTATATTCTTTATTAAAAAGTATACTTTATCCCCCTCCTTTAATTAAGAATACTCTTTTCGATATTTATTTACTATTAACTTTATTCGAGTATTCGTATAATTAATTTAGGTTTATATATTCTTATATAATACCTTTATATTAATTATATAAATTAAGGCCTTCTATACGTTTAGTCCTTCTCTAGGTTCGAGGAATATATTAATATATTTATTATAATTCGCGAAGAATAGTATAAACTTTATTATATTAAACTAGTTATTATTAAACGCTAGTTAAGTTATAAGTAAAAGCCTTACTTAATTATTCTACTTTTTATTAACGTAATATCGTAAATATATCTCTATCGTTTAGTTCGTCTACTCTATTTATTTATCCGTCTATAGATAATATACGGTTAATATTAATAACTTAGTTTTAATAATATTAACTAGTATCTTCTAATAGTTAAATATAAACTATTTATCTCTATTAGAGGTAATTAACCTAGGGATATTATAATCCCTAATTAGTCGATCTAATAATACGAAGGCGATTTATTCCGCTTTATAAGTTTCTTTAATTAGTATTATTATTACGTATTTATTAAGTTTATTATAGATTATTATAATAGAGTTAAAGACCTTTACGATAATAGGGTCCTTTGATTTTAATAATTTAATAACGAAGTTTATTATAATATCGTCCTATAGTATCTCTAGTACTAGGGCGAACTAGATTTAACCGTATTTAATATATCTCGTAGATTTATTTTATTAATATTTAATATATTTCTTAATATATTTCTCGACGTATAATTTTAGTCCTAGCGCGTCGTATTCTTTATAGATAAACTCTATAATTTTAATAACTCTAGGATATCCTTAGGCTAGGTTATTATAATAATCTCGGATAATTTCCTTAAAATATCCCTTAGGAAGGTACGTTTTCCTATTATATTCTAATAATTTAGTTTATAGTTATTAATTTCTTAATATTCTAGTTAAAGTATCGTTTTTATAGTCCTTTTAAATATTATTAATAATTCCGAGAATAAAGATATATAGTATTACTACTAGTTATTTTACTAGGACTAGCGATTTATCCTATTATTAAATAAGAACTAGTTATATTACTACGTTCTTTTCCTCTATATAGTTTTCTCGTTTATTAAATATATCGGCGCGACCGTTATTCTTTCCTAGGGTATAGAAGATCTTAAATTTATATTATCCTAATAGTTTTAACTATTTAATTTATCTTCGATTTAATTACTTTATCGTCGTAAAGTTAAGAAGATTCTTATAATTTATAAAGATAATAAGATCCGAGTAGCTCTCTACGTATACCCTCTATTATTCTAGTAAAGATACTACTATTAATAATTCCTTATCGTCGATATTATAGTTTTATTCTATTAATAATATTTTCCTAGAATAATATATAATAAGGTACTATTTATCGTCTCTTTATTAAAGTATATAAACGCCTATTATTAAATCTAAAGCGTCGGTTTCGATTCGAGTTAGTTCGTTACTCTAAAAGGAATATAGTACCGGCGGCTTCTTATAGGCCTCCTTAAATATTTTAAAAAATCGTTATTATTCTTTCTCTTATTAGAAAGCGATATCTTTCTTTATAATATTTATTAATAATAAGGCCTTTTTAGAGTAGTCTTTAATAAACCTTTTATTAAAGTTTATAAATCCTAAGAAACTCTATACCGTCTTAATATTATATAGTATAGGTTATTTCTTAATACTCCTAATTTTTTTAGGGCTTATATAAATACCTCTAGTATTAATTATAAATTTAAGGAATTTAATTAATTTCTTATAAAACTCGTACTTCTTTAGTTTAAGGAGAAGTCTAACTAGTAATAAATAAATTAGGATATTCTATATATATTAAATATATTCTTCCTTATTAATAAAGTAGATTAAGATATTATCGAGGTATATAATTATCGTTATATTTAAATATATTTATATAATATTATTAATTAGTATTTAATAGGTTACTAGTATATTAATAAGTCCGAAGGGTATTATTAAATATTCGTAATAATCGTATTTAGCTTTAAAGGTAATCTTCTACTCCTCGCCTTTTTTTATTCGAATTAAATTATACACGCCTCGAAGATCTAATTATATAAAGATTTTTATTATTATAAACCGATTTTATAACTCGCCGATATTTAATAAAGAGTACCGATTCTTTACCGTAATATCGTTTAACTTTCGGTAGTCTATATATAACTATAAACTTTTATTCTTCTTTACTACGAAGAGGATTAAATAATTTATTAATAATTTAGATTCTCGAATAAATTCTTTCTTAAGGTTCTCGTCGATATACCCGCGAAATACTCCGAGCTCCTTTTCTAATAAAGTGTAAATAAATTTAAATATCGGTTATTTACTGGGTTCGAGTTTGATTTTATAATCCTATAATTAATACTTAAATAATATTTTTATAATTATCTTTTCCTAAAAGAGGTACTTTTATTATTAATACTCTTTAAGGATATTAAGAGGTTTATTTTTTCTTTTTAAAATTTTAATTTATTCGCCTTATTAACCTTTTTAATTAATATATATCGAGTCGGATCCTTATATAAAGTTATCTTTATTCGAAGTTAAAATATTATTAACTTCGACCGGGCTACGGTTCGACTTCTTATTTATAACTATTCTTTATAGGTATATAAGTATTATACTAGCGACGTCTTTAATATACGGAAATATAAATACTCCTCTCTTTCAATCGATTATTAAATTATATTTCTTTAATTAAGGTATACCTAAAATAATATAATAAATAATTATTTTTATTATATCGAAGGTAATTTCCTTATAGTAGCGTTAATAATAATTAGTAGCGGGAACGTTTCCTCGTTTACTTTTCCTATTAATAACTTCGACCCGTTAATTAATTAAAGTTTATATTATTTCTTCTTTTCTTAAATTAATAAATTAATTACCTAGGTTATTATTCGAGATATAAAATTACTAGTTACTTTTAAATTTATTATTATAACGACTTTATATCCGTTAACTTTTACCGGTATTCGTATATATATACCGTATTAAATTAAATATAGATATCGTTTTAAGGTTAATACGTTAATCTCTTTATATTTCTCTTTAATACGAGGGACTAGTCTTTTCCCGATAAAGATAGGAATTTATAATACTCTTTAAACTCGAAGTACCTTTTATAATCTTCGGTTAAATAGTAGTATTATTCGTTTTAATTATAGTATTTCGTCTTCTTATTATAACCCGTCTAGTTTCGTAATTATAATTATTATTCTTTATTATAACCCGGGAAGACTTAATTCTCCCTTTTCTTAACTAAATACTACGAATAATTATCTCTAGCGTAGTTATTCTATTAATTATAATTATATCCCGGTTTTACGATATACTTTCGCTCTCTTAAGTTATTATAATAATATTTATAATATTCGTTTATGTATATTAACTAGTGTATTTCCTTATATCGTAAATAATATTTATTATAAATATAATTAGTTATCGGTAAAGCGGTGAGCCCGTATTCTATTAAAAAAGACGGAAAAAGCGTTTAGATCTATTTAGCTTATATACTAGCCCTAGAAATCGATTTAATACCGGAGTTACTAAATACGTATTTAATACCTCGATTTATTTTAAATAATTTTAAATAAATAAGAATAAGTTAATCTAAATAGTACCGGTAGATACTAGTTAAATATATATAGTAATAAGTAAATTATATAGTCTATAATACCGCGCTAGCTTAGGGGGTATTACGCGCGTATATAATTTTTATAAATCGACGTAATTTAAAATCTAAATTAAATTAGCGTAGTTATAGCGCTTTATATAATCTTAGCGAGTTACCCGGCGCTAGTAAAAAATCACGGATTTAAAATCTTAAATCCGAAGTTACTATTTTTAGGTTTTTTATTTAAAATAACTTTTTTTTTTTTTTTTTAGAATAATATTCTCTTTTTATTATTTTTCCGCCTAGAGTAATAAAAAGCGTATTTAGTACCTCGACTTTCTCGTGCGGTCTCCCGCTTTACCGATGTAATTCTAGTAGATTATCTTTTCTCCTTTTTTTTTTCTTCGGGTTTCTCTTTTAATATAATAAATTAAATTTTAAAATTATTAAAATAATCTATTATTTAAAATTATTCTTTAGAATTTATTATATTTTATTCTTATTTTTATCTTTCCTTTAAGTCTTCCTTTAGAGTTTTATTATTATTATTATCTAGTTCTTCGAGCTCTCGAATTCTTTAGGTAATCTCTTTTTTAATATTTCTCTACTTCTTTAATAAATCGTTAAATATAATATTATTTTATACTAGATCTTTAAGGGACTCGATTACTTTATCCGGTATCTCCTTCTTAAATATATTTAATTATTATTAATTTATTATATTTTTCGAACGATAATTCCTAGCGATATAGCCCGGCTTATTATAATTATAATAATTTATTACTTTTTTACCCTCTTATTATTATTTATCTCTTTTTTAAAATCCTTTTATAGGTTCCTTCTTAATAAAATCGAGTTTTATAAATATATAATTATACGGGTTAAGTTTCTTATAACGGTAATAACTAGCCGAATTATATTTATTATTATAAACTCTTAAACGTCTTTATCCGTTAAATCCTCCGTTATAGCGTTTCTTTATTATATATTTATATAACTTATCGTTAATCTTAATTACTTATTTTATAAATATATCGAGGTTCTTTATAACGGCTCCTACTCGTATAAATTCGTTTTTTATATTATCTTTTAATCCTCGTCGATATATCGTTATAAATATAATATTGTCTTAGTTTATTAATATTATATAATATTAAAACTACGCCGAGTAATCGGATATAAACCTTCGTTATATTAAATACTAAATAACGCGAACTATTATACTACTCTCGTTAGATAGTTTAAATATATAACGAATCTTAGTTTTAAACCTAGAGAAATTCTCTATCTAAAGATTTATTAATAAGTTATCGGTATTATTCGCTACTTTTATATAACGCTTTAAGAATAATTTAATTTATTTTTATATATTACCTCTTATATAGGTTATTATAAAGATTATTTATTTAATAATTAGTATAATATTCTCGTTAAACGTAAAGAATAACTAGAGTTATAATAATTAATTATTAAACTTCTCGCGCTCTTTATAGTAATAGTTTAGGCGGGCGACTTTAATACGGTCTCTTTCTTTTATAATATTACGTCTTTTAATACTATTTTAAGTATTTAAAGTTAGGGTTTTTATTAATTTTAAAATATTTATCCTAAAGATATTTAAAGTATTAAGACTCTCCGTTTATATTTAAATATAACGTCGATAAAACCTAGGTTAATACTCGTAGAGAGGAGTATTAAGGATTAAAGAATAATAGGTTTCGTATTAATATAAAATAAAACTAGATAAATTTAATAAAATTAATCGATAATTTAATAAACGTTTATATTTAGAATCTATAATTAAAAGTTTTAAGGGAAGTTAAATACGAAGTTTCTATCTACTAGGAAATACGTTATTTATATAATAGAAGGAAACCGTACTAAGAGTAGCGTGTTTATCTTATTTATTTAGTAAGTATAGTGAGTAGCGGTTTATTTACCCTATTTACTCTCCGATCGTGGTAAGTAGTCTTGCTACCGGTATCTATTCTACCCTTTTGCTAGGTAAACCTGATACCGTGTAACGTTCGTAATATACGGGCTATTAGTTAAAGAAACGTTTAGGTATATATAATAGTAGTTTTACCTTATTTTTTTAATGGGTCCAGTAAAGATTACCGCCCATATCTCTTAATATCTGGCTTTACTCGTAATAGGGATATAATGATTAGGAATAAGGGGACAAGAGACATACGTCTTTATTGCCGCCGATGCGATGTAGGATGGTGTTCCGACCGAAGGTGTGGTGGTTGGCAGCCAATAAAGCCTTAGCGGCGGCACGGTTTCGGGGCTGCGACAGTAACCTCATTTGTTCCATGAGTCATCGGGATCATCCGCCGCCCTCTGTGAAACAGGCTGCCGGCTGGGCTCAAGTAGCACGTGATCTCTCGGCTGCATGCGTCACAACTCCATTCTGCACAATGATAAAGCATCGCTCCCATCGGTTTGGCTCAAATCAACCATGCACGACAACGACTATTTCTCTCACAGATCGCCTTACGAGGAGGGCAAGACTCTGATTCTCAGCGTCATCGAGGGCGTCCCTCCGAATAAGCATACGATCAAACTTCAAATCCTACGTCCCATCCAGCCGAATACCTTGTCATGTGTAATGGAAGTCGACGTCCTGGCGGTTTCCGGTTCTACAAAGCCTGCAAAGCATTCGATCTTGAAGCTCTATGACTGGCGATACGCAACGCAATTACGCCAAGACCATGGAGTTGATGAATGGGATCCATATCATGAGGATATATACCGAACATTCGTCGAGGAGGGCGGCGCAAAGAATTTTATTTCGGCCTTGGAGGATCATAACAGTGTCGACGACCAACTGTGGGATACGGCCCGTAACGAGACTTTCCTTTTTGACTACTGTCGCGATCTCCATAGTTGCGAAGTAGAAGCCTACAGTCGTCTTCAGGATCTCCAAGAGAGACACGTTCCTCGATTCTTCGCCGATGTTCGTCTTAACGCTTTTACCACCCCAAACGCCTTTTTCGAAGTCCGAGGCATCTTGCTTGAGTTCATCTCGGGGTACAGCCTTGCGGACCTCGCAAAACACGCACCCCAATCGTCCTGGCAGCGTATCTGTGACGAGACTATTCGTACTGTCAACCTAATCAGCGATCACGGGATTCTGAACGAGGACGTCAAGCCACGTAATGTCTTGATACGAAGGCGCGATAAATTCTCGGAATGTGAAGTCGTCGTTATTGATTTTGCTCAGTGCAGATTCCGAGCAGCAGGTCAATCGGAAGCAGCTTGGAAGCATGAGAAATGGCGACAGGATGAGGAAGGCGCCATTGGGTATGTGATGGCGCATAAGCTGAATGGAGCGTTTGAATATCGGCCTTCGTACCGATTTCTTTGTATATGTACGAAATGCAGAGATCTCTAGTAGGAGCGGTCGATACGCAGGAAAAGGCTGTATTTAAGTTCTGATTTTCCCACATGTTATATAATTTCTTTCTCACAAGAACGTCCAGACGTAGCCAATTTGCTCCGGAAAGTCCCTTCAAAGCCTCAACAATATTTTGCCTTCAAAACCGATATGATTTGAGCAAAAGAAGGCCCATTTGCCGAGTTCCCTTCATCGATCACCACACTTCCATCATTTGTCCCTACTATCTTCGCGACATATCTCCCTGTGCTATCTTTCATGGTCTCGATGTGGAACTGGCCTCCGCTAACGGATTTGCCATTTCCGTGAACCCGATTCCAACCCCTAGGAGGCGCCCATCTCCCTCCACTCAGATCATCTACCACGATATTATCGAGATAATCTTGAACCGTGGCGTTATTCTTCTTTTCCTTTTTGTCTTTCTTGCCAGGCTATAAATAGTCGTATATTAGCAACGTTCGAAAGGTAGATGGCGTGACGAACCATGGTAAAGGAGGACGGAGAGTGATGATTCAGGCTCTTTAATTTTAAGGCGTGTCTTCCTCGGCGAAGGGTTACCGAGTCTCTCGGGAAGGTTCTGAAAGTGATAAAACGTTTGGGAGAAAGATGATAAACTTCACTCCAAGCTGCACTCATGGAGCTTTCAAGATAATTTCAGCTCACTGGGAGTGCAGACCGAAGAATGACTCATTGGTATCTGGCAGGATATGAGTAAATGCGGCGGATTTCACCACTAGGCAAAGAAGGGAGACTGCATATGCAGGGGTCGAATTAGCAGACCAATGAATTATCCTACTGCTACAAGAACCTGTTGAAAGGCTGAAGATATGACTCAAGTCAAAGCTACCGCTTCCTGCAGAAACAGCTTTACCCTCCGCGTAGCCTGTTTACCAAACGGCAAAGAGCGACTTTACTACAGTCTGGCATGACACGCAGCGAAGGCTTTGTGCACCACCTGGGACGTGTGCGAGCATACAGTAGAATATTCAAGGTTGGTGGTTGTAAGAGACATTTGGTTTGGTTCCGCCGAGGCAGGTCTCGGCAGAACGGGGCGGGCTCATCCCTCACCGAAGCCTCTCCCAGGCGTGCCGGGTACCTACACTACCGTAGACAGCAATTTTGGCAGCAGTCTAGGCAGCAGTCTAGCACGCTGCTCACTCTGAGTCTAGGCAGCAGGGGGCTGAGCCATGTTGTTATAAATAACGCGAGCAGCTGTAGCCGGTTACGAGTCAGCCAATTCAAGCTCCTCTGTGCTGAGCCCCTCCTAGTACGAGGAGCTGGAGCAGGGTCCTTCCTTCGTGCTTCCTTCGTGCTCCCCTTGCTCCCCCTGCTCCCCCTGTGCTCTCCCTGCTCCCTCGGTGCTCTCCCCTGCTCCCTTGGTGCTCTCCCCTGCTCCCCCTGTGCTCTCCCCTGCTCCCTCGGTGGTCCCTCTAAAGCGGCCCTGCTCCCTTTCCCGAACCAAAACAGCAATTCCCAATCCTAGGTTCGGGGTGTATATAATATATATATATACATGAAAGGATAAGAGCGTTGCCATCTAAAAATTCAAGCCTATATACGAACATCTGAAATCTAAGTTGTTCAATGATGTTGAATAGTTGTAAGAAAGGAGACAGAAAAGAGAAAATTCGGGGGTTTAAGGTATCCAAGGGTGAAGGACGAAAGGACGATCTTAGAGGTGAATAGAAAGGGTGAATGCTGAATTTGTGTAATGAAGCAGCGAGGTGAGACTTCCTAAAACTCAGCGGAGAAAGGTGAGGCCAAGGGGATTACCGCTCCATCTCAAGTCTAAGATAAGAACATATGTAGAAGCGGAACGTATTGCAAGTCCCCCTTCTTCTCGCCAAAGAAGTCTTCGCCATTATGATCCCTTTCTTCGCTTACAAGTATAAGCCCTCAGGCTCTCCCTCAGTCTTAGTTTTCATGACTCTCTCCCTTGCGGAGCGGAAGTCTGCCATCTGCACTCTCATTCTCCTCTCCCTAAGCGCCAGCAAACCAGCCTCGGAGCAGATAGCCTTGATGTCAGCGCCGGATAGATCATCTTTCTGGTTGATGAACTCGTCGAGTTCGACATCGTCATTGAGTGACATCTTGGAGGTGTGGAGGGTGAAGATCTTGCGCTTAGTATTTTCTGTGACAAACTTAGCTTACTCCAAAGCAAGGTGAAGAGGAAGAAGCGTACGGTCAGGGTTCTCAAAGAGGATCTTCCGATCAATACGACCAGGGCGGATAAGAGCAGGGTCAAGAGTGTCGATCTTATTTGTGGCGAGGATGACCTTCACATCTCCTCTGTCATCGAAACCATCCAGCTGATTGAGAAGCTCCAACATTGTACGCTGTACCTCACGCTCACCACCAGATGTAGATTCGTAACGCTTCGTACCGATAGCATCGATCTCGTCGATGAAGACGATAGAAGGTGAGTTCTCGGCGGCCACCTGGAAGATCTGTCGTACGAGTCGAGGTCCATCTCCGAGGTACTTCTGGATCAGCTCACTGCCAACAATGCGAAGAAAAGTAGCGCTAGTCTGGTTTGCGACGGCCTTGGCGAGTAGCGTCTTCCCCGTACCTGGTCCACCATAGAGAATGACGCCTTTCGGTGGCTTGATGCCCATCTCCTCGTAGAGCTCAGGGTGTAGCAGAGGTAGCTCGACAGCTTCTCGGACTTCTTGTATCTGCTGCTCAAGCCCACCAATATCCGCGTAAGATTCCGTAGGTGCCTTGTCCAGCTTCATGACCGACACAAGAGGATCCGCATCATCCGTCAAAACACCCACCACAGACACTGATTTGTGGTGCAGCAAGATGCTAGCTCCGGGCTCAAGAAGGTCCTTGTCGACGAAAGACATGATGGAGACGTAGTATTCGGGCCCAGTAGCACTGGAGACGATCGCGTGATCATCATCGATCATCTCCTCCAAATTGCCAACGCCCATCGGGCTTCCTCTCATATCATCAACTCGGCTCCTCTCGTCAGCATTTCGGTCCAAAGCATCAGAGTCCCCACCGGCTGAAGCTGGCGTTGTAGTGTTCTGAGCTTTGGCCTTGCGTATGCGCTCTTGGTTCTCCACGTATTCCTCTTCGAGCAGCAGGTGGTCATGCACTCGTTGCATTCGTAGGTACTTGAGCTTGCATCGTGAAGTAGGGTAAATCATAGGAAGCTTGGTAGATGCATTTGGTCCAGCTGCTTTGCGCTTTCTTCGGCCAATACGCGTCGTGGGAGGGGGTGGTTGTTCGTACTTGGGCTTGTCCTTCTACAGGAGAGGCAACGTCAGCAAAGCTTCGACGGCAACGGATACCTGTTTGTACAGTACCTTCTTATCTTTCTCATCCTTGCCATCGCCACCTGGAGGGTTACCACCCAGGCCAGAGGTGTTGTTACCCTACACGTAGACCTCGTCAGCGGTTGTTTGTTTGCCGCTCGAGCAGGTTTGCAAGAGCTTACCATGACCTATAAGACTCTGTTGTACGCTTTTGATGGGATGCACAAGAGTCCTAAATATGATAGGTTCAGTAGGAGGAGGATGATGGGTGAAGCGATGATGTTTGGCGGAGGTGAAAGAGTGATGATGGAGCTTGCACTGCCGGCGTTTACGGCTTCTGATTGGCTTGAACCTTCATACCCATTTCTATACCGCAAAGCCCTATCAACTACTCCCTCAACATCGAGAAGTAAAGCCTACCTGTATTGAAATCTTGCCCGCGATATCTTAGTGCCTATCTTGACTATTCGCCTTGCTTGAAACAAACTATCGCCCGCCTCAGACGCCTTTTTGCCACAAGTAAGATACCACCGTTGCACAGAAGCTCGTCGAAGCCAAAGGTTCAACACGGCTCATACTCTCAGCCCCGAGCCTCGACCTGATACACAATCGAAACAAAAGGCTCAAGAAAGCGTCGAGATTGAACTACAAAGGGTCGTATAATAGAGCTTCTACAACGAAATTCATACAAAGAGATCAAGAGGAAGTGATTGATACAAAGGCCATTGTACAGCTCGTCCATTATCACTCGCTAAACTTCCTCGACAAATTTACTTCTCGATACAGGGGCCAAAGCCCTGAACTCTCATCGTATTCAAAGTACGCCTGTCTACCACCTTACCAATCACCACGCCACACTTTCCATCATCACACAATGTCATCGAGCCGTAACCGCCGTATCGCGAAGGAGGTCGCAGATATCCACTCTGATAGTCTCTCCAACATCTCTGTCAACCCGGCGGGCAACGGCGATGAGCTTACACATCTGAAAGGCTCGTTCAAGGGCCCGCCTGGTACACCATATGAAGGGGGAAACTACACAGTTGATGTAAAGATACCCAGCGACTACCCATTTCGACCACCTGTTATGAAGTTCGATACGAAATTATGGCACCCTAATGTCAGCAGTCAAACGGTAAGTCAGACCTTCTCCTTCCAGGTTCTGGAATCAAAGCTAACAAATTTCCTGTAGGGTGCCATCTGCCTTGATACCCTCTCCTCAGCCTGGTCTCCCGTCCTCACTATCAAATCTGCCCTCTTATCCCTGCAATCTCTTCTCAGCACGCCCGAGCCCAAGGATCCTCAAGACGCTGAGGTAGCTAGCATGCTTACCCGGAATCCGAAGGAGTTTGAGCGTGTTGCTCACGAGTGGGCTGTGAAGTATGCTGGGGCTCCTAAGAAGGACGCAGGCGAAGGCAGTGGAGGGGCAAAGGCAGAGACGAAGGAGCAGAAGCAGAAGCGGTCGAAAGAGGAAGAAGCCGCGGAGAGAGCTGCACTGTACGTCTGCCTTCACACCTCCCTTACAGACTTTCACTGACATCCACATCTACAGATACGGCGGCTACAATGAGCAAATGATCAACCGCTTCGTGTTCATGGGCTTCGATCTCGACCGGGTAGTCTCGGCCTTTGACTACGTGGGTATCGATCCAAATGATGGCGAGGACTACGAGCTGGAGGAGGCGTACATTGGGGACATCACAGCACGTCTGTTGGGTGAACCTTGATAGATAAGCCTGGAAGCGTCCATTTCCCGCTCGTTTACATATGCATGTTAGGTGTTGGTGCAGGAAGGCCGGAGAAGAGCCTGGGCCGAGATTTTGGGAGTGAATTTCCATGGCAATCAGGAATGGATCTTCGGCGATGATAGGTCCTTTCGTATGATACACAAGTCAGAGGTGCATATATCACTCAATGCATGACGGATTAGAAGCCTTCTCAATGCGTGTCAGACATATTCCACCCCCTCCAAGGCCGAAGGAATCCGTTCCTTCGGTTTTATGCACAAGCTGGTACCCGCTGCAGTGGATAATCTAGCTCACTCTCGGTCTCAGCCATTCTCCGCCAAGAGTAGATGTTAGATTGTAAGGGAAAAATTTGGAAGACGATAGCTAGAGTAGTAAAGGAGAATTCCAGGTAACTTTGTACCTACATTAGTACGAATTAGGTTTGAAGGAAGAAGCGTTTGACAGGGAAGCTCTCGACGGCGCCTTGGCGGCTTCCTCCGGGTCCAGTCCGCGGTAGGGATCCCCACGCGATGCCTGCCACGCTGGCCACGCTGACCACGGCAGAGCGCATTACTCTCACGCAAGGTGGCACTGACCTCATGCACGGAGTTCAGGCATTGACGACAAGGATGTCGGGCAACGACATGTCGCCGAACCTCACCTCGTCCGTGACTTCGTATAAGGACCAAAACATCGCTGCAGCGTGTTTTTCCATTCCTCCATGATCCAGCGTATCAAGCGCGTGACGAAGCCTTCTCTCCAGTCCCACTTACGACCGAAAAGAACGGAAAAAGCGGCGCCATACTGGCAATGTCGGATGAGAAATTCCAGACGGGATTCACAATGAAAGCTTCAATCACAAGCAAGAGTGAGAAGAAGAATCACACGAAGCTCTTGAAGTCTCCCCGGCCCTCGACCGCCGCATCACGCGCAGATTCCACACGCACATAGTCCCCTGGCTCTTCGGCCTCTGGCCCCTCGCCTTCATCGACCGCAGCGACATTGGCAACGCCCGCATCGACGGCTTGACCACCGACCTCAAGCTCGCTGGCATCAAATTCAATGTCGCCCTCACCGTCTTCTACGTCCCATACATTCTCATCGATGTGCCGAGGAATTGATTTCTCAAATACTGCGGTGCGGGCTACTATCTGCCCGGCCTATTGGTTGGATGGAGGATCGATGGAACATGCGTGGGGAGTGTGAAGAGCTACGGCGGGCCTATCGCGGCGAGGTTCTTCCTCGAATTGTGTGAGGGCGGCTTGTTAGGAGGGATGGTTCTCTATCTGAGCATGTTCTACCGCAGGCACCATCTGCGCTTCCGGCTCGACATGTTCTACTGTGCTGCTCCACTCAGTGGAGCATTCGGAGGTCTACTGGCTACGGGATTGGCAGAGGTTAGATTCCACGGGTACAATCGTTGGCCGTGGGTTTTCTTTTGTGGAGGGGGTTATTACCGTGTGCCTCAGCATACTAACGATTTTATTTCTTGCCGCATACGCCTATGCAGGCGAAATGCTTGACAGAGGAGGAAATGGTTGCGGCTGTTGCGAGAATGAAATTGGATGCTCATGGGCCAAGCAGCAAGTCGAATGTTGAATCGGGAAGGCTCGATTGGAAATGGGCTCGAATGGTCGTGCTCAATTGGAACACGTACGTGACACTCGGGGTGGCTTTTGCTCAGTCGCTGTCCCTATCCCTTGATCTGGATTGGGCGCCTTTGCCGAATGTCATATCCTCAAACATGCCACACAATCCAAATCCTAGCCGTGAAGAGTAACGCTAACCCCGAAGATCCGCGCAGACTGCTGCTCACCCTCAACTTCATCGCTACTCGCTTTTTCTTCCTTCGATTATCGCTGGATTGGGCTATAGTGGCGTCACTGCGCAGCTCTTCGTTGTACCGCCGTGAGTCTTCTCTCCATTTTGAGGTTCAAGTCCGTCATGGACGACATTGCAGGAGCGAAAAGCTTGTTTCACTTCAAAGATGTGTCTAGATGCTCGGTCTTGGTCGTCAAGAAGAAGTGCTTTCTCTGAGATTATGTAGTAACATTGCAGGATTACTCTGCGTGATATGCCGCACGTTCTTGTCAGACAGGATCAAAGCGCGCGGTCCTATTATGATAGTGGGCTGTTCCCTGGCCATCATTGGCTATATCATGCTCTTGGTTCCTGCGCACCCGCTAGTGCATTATGGAGCTCTGTGGTAAATACTCGACTAATCGAGTAGTATAACCGCTACTCACTACTCGAGTAGAGTAGTGAGGGCGCTACTCACTACTCGATTATTTTAGGGCTAGCCTACTCGAATAATTCGATTAGTATTCGAGTATTATAAATAGAAATCCAAAATTTTCGCTTAAACTCTATATTTACTAGTATATCCGCTTAGTAAACTAAAAAAATTTAATGGATCTATATATAGATATAACTTAAAAGTATCTATATATATAGTATATAACTATATTTAATTACTATTAATATAATATATATTTAAAAAGAGTATATTTAATTTTATTTATAAGATATCTAATTTATTATTAAGAATTCAATAAGGGTTCTCTAATTAAAAGTTATTAAAATAGCCTAAAGAATATATATATATATTTTAGATTTAAGGTTATGACTAAATAACGTTAAAGCGGGATCTACGGAGCTAGTAGATAAAAGAATCTTCTATTTCTTCTTCTACTCTTTACTTCCTTAATATTCGTCTAAAATAACCTAAATTCAAAAATTAGATACGGGGTAGATCTATTTATAGATTCCCTTATAGGCTTATTAAAATAGCCTCTTCTAGACTGAAATACGGCTCTAATTACGAACTTCCTTTTATCGAAAATCAGTCTTATCTCTTTAAAGATAAATTCTTTAGTTAGACTCTACTCGCTTATTCCGAAGATCAGCCTAGAAAGGTATATATAATAGTTATTTTTAGCTATATATAATTAATTTTTATTAATAGGTTACTATTCGCTATTTAGCTCGAAACTGTCGATATTCGAAAGTCGAAAAAATACCTTTCCCAACCAGTAACCTATTCGCTTATTATTCGAATTCTTATAAGAGTACTCCTATAAATAGGACTACTCTTATAAGGCCTGAAGTCTAGATAGAAGGTATTTATTACTATAATAATCGATTTTTTTATATTTCTTTATTAATTCCTTTTAGAATCCGAGTCAGGTCCTTCGACTTAATCTACTCTAACGGCTCTTCCTAGCCTTCGAAAAAGACCTTCGGATATAGGTCTAAATCAACACTATACCCAAAAAGGTCTAGTTCGAAAAGTATTTAAATTCTTTCTCGAAAATAATATCTCTTAGAAAGCGATTTCTAGTGAATCTTTTCGAAATCTACTAGACTATACCCGAGAGTAAGTTTAATATCTATTTTTAAATATATATATATTAATCTTTTTAATAGTGATATTCCGAAGCTCTATTACGAGAAAATTCGTTTAGAACTTTAACTCCTCTTCCGAATTAATTTCGAAAAAATTCAATCCGAGATCCAGACTATAAGTTCTATTTATAGAACCTATTTTTTTATTACTTTCGACTTTTGGACAGCCTCGAATTAAGCCGAATATATAGTTATTACTATTCACTATATGGATAAAGACTAGAGTCTTAAATCTAGACTTCTAGAAATCGCTCCTATAAACGATCGAAAAGAAGCTACCTATTTATTAGGAATTCTTAACGAGACTCTAGCTACCTAGAGTATAGAGGATAAAATTCTCTCGTTAGTATTTAATTTTTTAAGAGTTTTTTATAATTAACTAACTTTTTAATAAAATAACTACGGATAAAGCCTCTAAAAATCTAGCCCTTATTAGGGCTTTTAAAAAGACCTATTAAGAGAAATATAATACGACTATATTCTCTTTAGGCTGTATAGCTTATACGTTTAATAACGTTATCGGAGACGTATTAAACTAGCTACTACCTACGAAAAAAGATATGGAATTAATAGTAAACGCTATTAATTCAGAATAACTAGAAGAGGAAGAAGAAGAAGAAAATCGGGAGTTTATTTCAGGTTAGTTTTTTTAATTTCTTTATTTATTTTTTTATCAGTTTTTCTATTAAATTTTTAATTAACTCTTTTATTTTCTTATTTATTTATTTATTAATTCCCTTATTAATTCTTCTATTAATTTCTCTACTAAATTTAAAAATAATTACTCTATTCATTTTTCGTTAATCTTTTTATCTAATTTTTCAACTAATTATTCTATAACTAAATATCCTATTCGAAAAATTCGAAAACTGGCCTTAATTTTCAAAAATCAGCACGAATATTCTAGGACCTTAGAAAATCAAATCGAGGTTCTGAATATAAAAGGATCTACGAAGCTGAAAATTAGTAGGTTTTTCTAATTTTCTTAATTTTTTTAAATAGATATTTACTAAAAAATCTATTAAATACCGACGTCCGCTAGAATAGTACTTTTCAGCTACTAGAGACCTTTCTTAGGCTCTGGCCGGCTATAGAAAATACTATTCAAATTTCTAGAAATTTTCCTAGTCGACAGGATTATCTTCTAAAGAGTAAAGAACTTATTTATATTCGAGAGACTCTCGATATATTTAAAATCTTTACTAAACCCTCAGCTATACTTTAGGGGGAAAAGTATCCTACTTTTAGCCTAGCTTATCCTTATATTTACCAAATAAAACGAAAGCTAAAAGCGAAGAGAGATAATCCTACTCTAGTAAATTAATTATTCTTATTAATTATTAATACAATAAATATACTAATAAAAACTAGCCCTAGATTCATCGAAATTCCTGCGCCAACGGGCTTGAAAAACTTGAAAAATAACTTCCAGAATTTAATATTCGTAGCTAGAAAGCTACTTATATTAATATCTTTTTCGCTACTATTCTCGACCCAAGATTTAAAGCTCAGGCTTTTAGAAATTTCGGTATATTAAATCAGGATACTCAAGCTATACTAGCTGAGTTTCGAAGCTTTTTTAAAAAGTAAGTTTATTATTAATATTAATTTTTTTATAAATAAGAAACTAATTTTATTATTAATTTATTAGAACCCGAGACGAAATAACTAGCCAAGAGGCTACTACTAATCTAGATCCAGAAAATCTAGATCTAGATAGTAAAGATGAATCTAACGACGAATTTCGAATTCTACCTACTAGACTATCTAGCTTTAATAGTAAGAGATCGGAATTAAAAAGATATCTTTCCGAAGATCCTCTATCAGGAAAGGTAATAACTCCCTATTATTTACTATTTTTTTATTATATTATACTAATTATATATATATAGATTAATCCTCTCGAATATTAGAAGGCTAAAACTCTAGATTATCCTATTCTAGTTATTCTAGCTCGAAGATATCTAGCTATACCAGCTACTTCAGGTCCTTCCGAGTCGATTTTCTCTATAGCGGGGGATATTATTACGAAAAAACGTAATAGGTTATCTAATAAGGTTTTTAGAAGGATTTTTCTTTTAAAAAACTAGGGTATTATACCTAATAACGACGAAGATAGCGAGGAAGAGTAGTTTTTTTTACTAGTATTAGGCGTTACAGGCGTTTATATCTTTTATATATAGATATTTAATATATCTTATATATTTATATATAGATAACTAGTTAGTTAAGTTATAAATATAGTTTTTACCTATATAAATTCTCTTTTAAAAGTAGGAAAAATTTAAGAATATAAGAGAAAATTTGAATTTAATCTTCTTAGATACTTTTTATAAATATATATATAGTTTATATATATTTAATATAACTAGTATATTATATAAATCTATCTTTATATAGATTTTTTTCTAATTTTAAAAAGTAGTAGAGAATAAAAAAGAAAGACTTTAATTTATTCTTTTTAGATACTATCTATAAATATATATAAAAGTTATATATATTTAATATAATTAGTATATTATATAAATCTATATTTATATAGTCTTCTTTATAATTTTAGAAAAGAATAATAAATATAAGAGAAAACCTTTAATTTTAATTTTTTAAATAATTTATATAAATATATCTTACTATTAATAGATATAACTTTATTATATATTTTATATAAGTCTATTTTTAGTTTTAAAAGTATAAAATATTACTAGAAAAACTTAACTACTAGTAGAAAATTTAATTTACTAGATATTTACTTCTCTTAATAAAATAGTCGATTAGTAATCGATTACTAATCGAGTAGTCAAATCCGCTACTTAATAATCGAGTAGTAAGGGCGCTACTCAATACTCGAATAACTAGTCGATTAGTATTCGATTACTAATCGACTATTGAGTATTTTTATTACCACAGAGTTATGGAGGGTGAGCTTCTTCACATCTTATCCAAGCCTCGATCGTCATGGGCCTTCCTGACAAGAGTGTAGCACGTTCTTTGTGGCTGCCGGTAAGTTGCGGCTGCTCTACTACCCTTAGCATGATCTCGCTAGTGTAATTTTTCTGACTAACATCTATGATTCAGGCATTTTTCCAAGCTCACCAGCAGTCATGGGCGGTCAGTGGACTCGCCTCCATGAAGCGGGCCCTAAAGCGGACCCGCTTTGTCTATCATTCTGTGCAAGGCTGATGATCCTACCACTCAGGGCTTGCGAACAATCTAGCTCCGCATTATGTGGGAGCAACAGGAATTGGCTTGCAGCTGGTGATTGCAAAAAGTGCAGCGTTCGTAGCTACATTTACCTACTTACAGAAAGATCGATTAGTCCACGACTCCGATGAAGTCCTTCTGCCGTATATTTGTGGGACACGAGCTGATCAGGTTTACTTTTCGTGTAGACCTCGCTCCGTGTTGGGCCACTCTATTATCGTCGCCTTCCTCGTGCTTTCGCTTATCCTATACACCACGACAATGGTTTATGCAAAGTTCGAGAATACAAAGCGTGTGCGGAGCGACAGGGTTTACACGCTTGCAGAAGGTGACGCCGGCATGCTGGGTCATCGGCATTCATCCTTCAGGTACACCTGCTAGGCTGTTTGCTCCAGGTACATTGAGTCAATGGCTGGCTAGCTGCGGGTCTGACTAGCGGGATTCTCACATGCCGGTGAAGTTCTCAACAGCCTGTCAACGGTCCCGCCAAAGTGGTGTGGATGTGCTGCTGCATCGTGTAACCAAGGTACTCGATTTAATTGTGTGGTACCCACATTGGGTAGGACGCTAGACGATTATGTCTACATTTTGCGAAGTTTAGCGACGTAAGTACCCTTTCTAACGAATCGAGATGTCCGAAGAGATCTTAGAGCCATCACTACGCCGATCGCTGCCTTGTATTTTGATTGACCGAGGTTTTCGAGAGCATTCTACCATCCTGATTTGATGGGTTCTACCGGGATTGCCGGTAAGCTTATATACGACATGCATAAGGTATGCAGCCAAACACGGCTGGCTGTTTTAGCCAATCGATAATCGCGCAATGCCAAGAACCCACTTATAGGTAGTCCTGCATGAAGGCTTTTACTAAAGTAAGGTAAAGTACCATTAAAGTAAGTTACTTTTATTAAAGTATTAGCCAGATGGCGCTTGTCGCCTCTTATCTTCCTGGTGGTATTCTAAAGTATTCATCATTCATGTGCCTCTCGGTCCCACTCTCGCTACAGCGGCTAAGCAACTGCTGGGTCACGATTCAACCCACTGACAAACTGTTTACCAGCTTTCTATCCTTGTACGGACATCAATATTCCCACCTACCCGGTGCATCGATTTTTCTTCCCATTATTTCCGCGGTACCACGAGCCATTTTCCTCCGAATAGGCCCGGCACAGGCTGCATCGGCCTGCAGATAGTTCGCAGTGATAAGCTGTCCGGTTCGCCTGTGGCCCGTTGCCCTGCAGATGTGACCGCCTTTTCTCGTCAATGAGGAATTTAGGAGAATTGGAAAAGTCTTGTTGAGCTGCAAGTTTGCGGGAAGCTCGATCCGCTCGCAGGACGGCTGGTGTGCTTTTTGGACCGTGTCCAAAGTTTGTCAATCATCATTTCGCAAACTTGTGTCTCCAAAGTTTCGCTTAATGAAGTGTCCATCAAAACCACCCCTGCATGATATTGGTCAGGCTGTGTCTGCATGTACGCGCTGTCTGGCTTCAGACATAGTCAATTAGATAAACCAGGTAACACTCTTGACATCATCCACGCTCGATGCGGAAACCTTGCTACACACGAACGGACGAGATCAACGGCGTCCTATGGACATATTCGTGACTTCATGCAAGAAATACATCGGCATCTTCCCTTGGCAAGCCAGTTTCAGCGCCATGCAACCTCGTATCGCACGATCCTGCACGCAGGCTACCAAATCTCACTGACCCTTGCTGAACCTTTTACTCGCACCACGCAGTGTCCAGGATAACAACTCACCAGCTGCAGGATCCACCCCGAAGGAGCTTTATCGACTAATCCCTATCATCATCTCGTCCATCCGCACCTTAGTTACCCCCCCCGTATCCACTCTTCCGCCTTGTCTGCTTGGCTCGTCGTTACCATAGCTTGACCGTCTTTGTGGTAAAGATCGTCGGAGAGGTCCACATTGGGAACGCAGGATGCAGAGACTGCTGAGTGGTTGAAGCAGTCAGCGTCGGCATGCCTGGGTGATAAGGATCAGAGAAGCTTCAAAAAGGCACTCCTCCTCCTCAGCTCTCGTCTTTCTTGAGCACAGCAATCGACCGACAACCATAATTCGACATCGAGCTCCAGTCCACTCGCTTCCCATCCCACCTCCAGTCCATCACTCAGCCTTTGCTATATACACTCGCTGCCCCATCCATCTATCCAGCACCTAATCACCACCGCCATCAATCTACACCACCAGTTACAATGAAGGCCTCAACAATGATCCTCACCATCTGCCTCTCCGTCCTCGCCCTCATCGCTGCCCCCATTGTCTCACACCCAATGCCCAACAACATCATCAAAGAAGGCCGAGACTTCAACTCCCGCTTCGCACCCATTGCCCGCCCCGTCTTCCCCCGCTCATACTACGAGAACGAAACAGCCTGTAAGTCTCCCACTCAAAGAGTCCCCCTACACCACACGAGGGCCTAACTGATAGCAAGAACCAGCCACCACCGTCGAGGCTAAGAAGCCGAAAAAAACGAAGGCCACTCTCCCGCTCATCAAGCGTGAATACCCCGCCGGTCCTACCGCGTCCGCGCATTTTGAGCCTAAGAAGCCGAAAAAAGAGAAGGACACTTCCCGGCTCACCAAGCGTGAATACCATGTCGGTCCTACCGCGTCCGCGGAGCCTAAGAAGACGAAAAAAGAGAAGGTCACCAAGCGTGAATACCCCGCCGGTCCTACCGCGACCGCGCATTCTGACCCTAAGGAGCCTAAGAAGCCGAAAAAAGAGAAGCATGATGATTAGATGATGACTACGAATTTCCCATCACCGTCTTCTATCAGCAAGCAAGTGCTGCTTGACTGATCCGCTTCCGTCTTTCATGGTTGACCGCTTCACATCATCTTCTACTTGCGATTTTACATTGGGGCTTTACGACGGTTTGGTGCAGGTCGTGGCTAGCTCCACTATTAACACACACACAATGCTCCCCTGGATGGGTGAGCCACGACAGCTTTGATGGCATGGACAGCTTCATGCGGATGAATATCACGGCTTTGTGACATTCTGTTGGCTTTTTCCTCTTGTCGTCTTTCCTTTTGTCCGAGATGGGCTGGGCTGGGCTGGGCTGGGCTGAGCTGGGATAATCTGGCAACGTCTCTAGATGCAATTTTTCGCGGCATAGATGATCATTGGATCGGCAAGCAATGCATATAGAGTGGAGGAGTGATGGACTGGGAATGCTGCCAACGACTTTATACTTGGTCAGCAATCATTTGTCTCAGGCTATGGGCATTTCTGAGTTGACAACGCTGTCCCCACTGTACCATAGTTGACAATGCAGATGATGATGTTGAGCCATGCTTTCTGTGCCTTCTATCCAGTGTTTCCAAAGGCGCTTTGGCCGTGCCACTCATTATCCGATCAATCGGTGTTTTCCGTGCCGTAAAGCAGCATTTAGAACTACCCCAACGCCATAGACAAACTAGTGCATACTACAATCTAGTTTATCTGCCGATCACCATTCGCCAACCCACAAACCAAATAGCGCATCTCCATAGCGCAACCACCTCATCGCCCATCTCCTAGCCTTAGCTTCAGGCATCATTCACCACCTCCAGAGCTTTGATTGTAGCTGAACTGTCGTTATCAATCCCACCATCCCACCCTAACCCTGCATGCCGCTATTGAAAAACCTGCATCCGACCCCTGAACGCCGCTGTCCAATCGGTGCAATGGGCACCCCACCCTTCTCTTCTGGAAATGGGTGCGAGACGGGTTATAGCCTTCCCAACAACGGGACCCGGTGGAGATTATGTCATTGAATGGGGTGCGCATGGGTCGCGCATGGGATACCAGGATGTGATCACCCAATGTCACCGAGATCGACGGTCTTTTTTTTTTCGGGAGGTGAGGGGTAGGGATGGTGATGACCGGTGGTACGGGGTACGTGAGGGCTACTTAAATTTTTGTTTGAGGGTGATTGGGAGCGATGGTGGCTTTGTGGCTTTGTGGCTGGTGGGTTTTGGGATAAAGATTTGTAGATCTGGACGAAAGGGGAATGCGTCTATGATAGCGTCGTCTGAGTTTGGTAAGACTGTTGAAAGTCATGATTTGTCTACGGTGGAGGATTACTGATTGAGGGCTTCAGATCACGGGCCCGAGGCCCTTCGTTGAGGGCGCTTTGACCATGTTTATGTCAGGGACCCAATGACAATACGCATGCATTTGTCAAAGCCTCATTGAAACATTCGTTGTCAGTATTTATTTGGTGAATGGTGTGCCTACGTGTGCGTGAAAATGTGCCGAACTACTTACAGATTGACGTGGGAGACCGCTGCCTTTTTTCCCGGCCTTCTCGCAATTGCCTCTGTGAAGTCCTCATGACCTTGATCATGTGAATTAGGTTATTCAACTGGCTTCGAATTACAATGAAATCTCTGGTGAAGCTACTATGGTCTTAATCCACATATGCACGATTTGATTGTATGGTGACAAAAATAGCTGCGAAAAGGTGTGGCTGCGAAAAAAAGGGATATGGCTTCCAGGTTGATATCAGCCCGCTAGAATCGATAGCGGGCTGTGTAATGCACGACATAGCTTTGCACCATCTGAACGAAGACCGCCTAGGCGAGAGCCACCCAGCCAGTCATGAGCTTTCCACTCGATCAACAAAGCCATTGACGAGTTCTCATCTCGGAAAATGTCAGTGATAAAGAATTGAACGAGACCTTGTCCTCCTTGTCATTACAAAGGTCCGTACGAAAGCAGGGCAATGGAGAAAGACCTCTTTGTAGCAGTCCAGCCTTGCAACAATGCCATTGTGAGACACGATTGTCGGCAAAGAAATACATGAATATTTCGCAACGGGTATATATTTTCACCACGAATCTAGCTTCCTCTCCTTCTTTCATCTCCATCGCCTAGATCTCCATCGCCCAGAAAACAAGGAAACCTCGAACAGACTCCAAGATAACCGAGAATATCCAACCGAGTCTTGCATATCGACCTACTATCACCATGCAGCAAGCACACGGTCTCAATCTCGGGCTATTCTACCTCGCAAGCATTGCCTACGCATCTCCCCTGCCTCAAAATGCAGGGCAGCCTCTGTTCTCCGTAGTGAGTCATGGCTCCAACACCATCGACGCTAATTCTGCTAGCACAACGACGACTGCAGCCAGCTCTTCGCCAAGTCAGAAGAGCAACCCCAATGAATCGCCGTATCCGGCTTTTAACTCGGATGTATATTCCAAGGGCCCTAGTGATGCGCCTCCAGTAACGGTGAGTTATGACAATTCGACTGGGAAGGTAACCGTCGAGTTTGAAAATCAACGTGATGTGAGCAGAAAGGAGACGAAGAGTGGTGAGCAATTTGGACATGATCATCATGAGAAGAATGGGACAAAGTGCAATTACCATCATGGAAATAACGAGACACTACATGACGATCATGTTCGATATGATCATGTCAAAAATGCCACCAAGTGCGACGACCATCATGAAAAGAATGAAACAACAGAATCAGAAGCGCACCAGACTGCTTCAGCACCTGCAGCAGCTACCTCTGGATTTCGAACCGTGTCTTATATCGGTGTTGACGGCAAGAAGCACGAAGCCAAGATATACAGCAGAAGTCTCACATCTGATATAAGAGATGAGGAGGAAGCGGAACAAGAACAGAAAGCTTCATACCTGAGCCCGCTGAATACACCGTCGAAGCATCAACCATCTCTGCCAGCAGCCCCTGAAGATCGCGAGATCAGGGACTCGGGTAAGTCGCAAGGTACTCCCTCGTATTTGAATCCACTCAATACCCCAGCAAAGAGCCAGCGTTCTTCGTCATTGGAGCCTGAGGACAGGGATACCAGGGACTTGGGTGAGAGGCATGATACCCCTTCGTACCTGAACGTGCTAAACACCCCTTCCAAGCACTCGATTAACGATTTATCTCAAGGGAGCAGGTCCGGACTAGGTAAGCGAAAGTCCTCCAAATGCGTCATGATGGCAGGTAGTATCCTATGCAAGAAAGCTGCGTCAGATGAGAGGGAAGACCGCGATGACTACACGGCTGCTTCGTATTTGAACAAGTTGGATACGTCTATGGAGATGAAATTAGAGTCATCGATGCTTGATAAGAGAAGTGAGGCCGGGAAATGTAAATGGTACCACCTGGGATCGGTAACGGTCTGTGCATGGATGACGAGCTGAACATTGCGAGTGGGTTGTTGAGGTGTATGAATAGATGGATGGATTTGTTGGTGCAATTTGGAGCAATATAGAGCTTGAAGCGAATGAAGAGTTGATAAAGAGAATAGAATAGATACTATTCTAACATTTCTTGTGACAAGACAATTACGGTCTTTCCTCCTCTTGCGTTTGCGAGTACACAGGATTGCAGTCGGACTTTTCAACATCAAAGCCAAGAAAACATGATCCAAGGATTTCCAGACTATGGCTCCTCGGGGTCTTGTTCGTTCTGCCTGAGTGAAATCCGCATGCAGGTTTGACCGAGCGAGCTGGGACACAAGATTCATACCTGTCCTGAGTCGGCCACCCTGTCATAAATCCACATTCCTCTATTTTGATGTTATTATTCTGCCTGGAAATTTACAGGAGTAAGTGATTACTACAATTCTGATACCAAAGCTTTTGTTCGTACAGTAATTTGACCGATTGCCCCCTAAGGCGTCCCTGGAGCTAGACCCCGGAGTCGAAAAACCAGAACTTCCGGGTACTCAACCCTACAGGGTGGCCGACTCAGAGCGATCTATTTTTGGCCCCCCAAAAACGCGCTGCTGAGTGTTGACGTTGTTTCTCCTTTCTCTCTCGTTGGCTAGCTCCTTTGCTTGGCTTCTGAATACAAAGCAGCCAAACTTCCCAAAAGGAATAGCTCGTGTGCTTTACCACCATCTCATATCTCATATGTTTCTGTCCCATGTCTATACACCTGCACGAGATGTTCCACATATCCAATATGGAGTCACCGGAGCTAAAGATCCCTAGAGGCCATGGACCTATTGGCACAATGTGATACACGTTGAACGCCCTTCTGATGTGGGCATAGATTTCCTTAGAGGATTCAGATTGCTGCCCGCTTACGGCTGAGTTCTGAGCATCCTTGTTACATCCATGGCGAACCTCGTCGTCGATGCGGCTCTGTCAGATGACTTGGTTCAATCCACAGCTGTTCCTCGGCAAAGCCAGTAAAGCTGTGCGGTCAACAAGTCATGTTAACGAATTCTGGGCATGTTGCGTACATGTCTTTTTGCATGTTTGGGTCTCCCGGAATCAATTAAGGCAGGCACTGCTCAGAAAATATTATACTATTTGTCTTGCTCCTGCTCAATACTCCCTTCGTGAACAGCTATCACAAGAAAATTGTTCACAAGAGCGATACTCCGCCCTTCGACCGAGTTGTGATCAGGTACATAGTGACTTTAGAATGGGTCAAACATCGATGTCTGAAGCTCAACTGGACCGCACTTGGCGCAGGCTGGCACTCAAGACTGCCACTTATCTTGACGGTCAGCCTGATCTCCACCAACGCGGTGGTCTGAAGAGGGCAAGCGAAGCACCCTTCTTTGACTAGCTTGAAGTTTCCACGAGCTGTCTTGGGTCTTAGATACTGACTCTCTACTTTAGCAATGTGAGCACCTTCATACCCTTGCTCTCACCTTCTGGCAATGGCGATTTGCTCCAACCCAAAATGATCTCGATGGACGGCCATGGCAAATTTGTGGAGTGAAGGGTCGGCCCGATGTTTCTGGAGAGTTTCGAGCCCATCAAAATAGATATATTTCCACTTAAGCACACCAAGCATTGGGGGGAAACTAATCATCATGCTGTGCTTGTATTCTGTCAGAATATTTCTGTGAAATACAGCCAATCACTTAATGGCGAGTGTCCGGTACCACTTTGCGCAAATACGGCTGTTGGGTCGCCAGTATTGATCTCGAAGGTGGAACAACCCGCGGTCAGATCGCACATCTTCGTCACCCAAAGCTTGATACTCGTCAGTGCATTGGCTCAGCAGCTTTTCCGTTCAATCCCACAGTCTTTTTGGTGGCATATATTTTTGAAAAGCGAACAGACACTTTCTGAACGTTGCAGCTATGCAGTCCAAATGTCTCACTAGCGTTGCTTTATTCACAGCATTCTCTTCAGCACAGCTGGCGCAAATGAACGTCAACACTGCTCTGGTATTTACCCTGTCACATACTCTCTCAAGCCATGATGAACATCTATGCTGACATCCGTAAAGCAATCGAGAGTGGGGAACGATGTCGTCGTCACGCTTGCTTCAAATACTGTCTTCCAGAACGACATCCTTACCATAGCGAGCGCTATCCCCTCCTCTGTCATCAACCAAGTGGAGAAGAACCCTGACACTATCGCCATTCAGCTCAATACCGCCACCAACTTTCCACCTTGGGTCTCCGCACTCCCCACGCCTGTATTGAACCCTTTAGAGACCCTCCTCGCCAAGCCCATCAACGCTGACAATGACCTTAATAAACATATTTCCGCGCTGGCTACTCAACCCTCGATCTCCTTCATAGTCAATGTCCTCGCCACCGCAATCCCTACGAAGTATCAAGCCGCACTTAACAGCTACCCAGGCGACTTCATCGAGGAGCTTGTAACTGCGACTACAGTACCCGGGCGGGCTGGTAACATCCCCAGCCCAGTGCAGAGCAGCATTGGAGCCGTCATCAACCAGGGTTTGAGCATCATCGCCTCCGACTTCGAGGCTATAGGACTCGTGACGATCAAACCTATCAATACACCTATCGCTCCCTTCCCTCGCCCCACCGCTACCGTGAGTGGCAAATCAGTTTTTCCGGTTCTCCCAACGGGAATCAGGCCGTCGACTTGTCCAACTTGCCCAACTTGCACGCCAACCACTGTCTACGTGACTGTGACCGGTGGCCAAATTTCTTCACCCAGCAAGTCGTCAGTCAGCTCTTCACCGGCCAACTCCCGCGTCTCAAGCGGCTCCGCCAGATCTTCCGGCAATGGTGTATTCACCGCGTCCACCAAGCCTACAGTTGCTTCTACTGGCCTGCCCACGTCTCCCACTGTTGCGCCTCCTGCCCCTCCAGGAGTTTTTCCCTCTGTTGTTCAATCGCAGGTTACGGCATCTAGTATTCTTGGTTTTACTGGGACGAACAAGTCTACAGGAAGCCCTATCGCGTTTACAGGAGCCGCTGGCCCAATGAAGGCGGCTGCTGCTGGGGTTGCTGCTTTGATTGCCGGTGTTGTAATTTTGATGAATGTTTGATGTTTGAATAACATGATACTTGACGCCGCAATAGACATTGGGTGGTTCGAATCTTGTGTTGGGTTGGCAAATTTAGATTGCATGGTTTATTGATGTTGATGGCGAAGTCTTTAAAGTGTATTGACGAAGTTGCATTAATTCCTCAGATATCACTCCTTACATCGCTATCTATACGGCAATTGATGGTCACAGCCAATTCTCATATCTTTCAATGTGCTTGCCGCTGTTGATCTCAGGAATTCTTTGTATTACCTCTAATCATCGGGCGTCGTTGAAAACGCATTAGATCAAGTCAAGGCTACTGCTTCCCAATAACTACGCAGTAAAGTTTTCAACGAAGAGATACTTGGTGTTTAGGGTATTACTCTCCCGAAAAGAACTAGACCTCGTAGTGTCAATACAATATCCATGATCGTTGTTGCTGGGAAATTAGGACAAGATCTTCTTGAGGATCGACTGCTACTCAACTTGACCCCGAGCCTGCGAATGTGAATTCCGGAAAGCTTACCGTCAGAGGAAGCCATTGCTATCTGGTCGGCACAGCTTGCGCGATAGAGACAACCACGTCAATCAAATGGCACCGCCAAATGATACTTGGCCATAATTCATGCGGCATTAGTAAGGTCCTGCCACGATTGAGGTCTTTCGTGTGGCCCATTGAGAGAGGAATTTGTTAGCATATCATGAATCTGCGCAGTACGAGAGAGGGACCATGAGGAGTGAAGTAGAAATTAGCTCTCGAAGCGAGCCATGCTACTAGCACCGATATCATCAATGAAATGCTATGAAAGTTCTGATTTCACTAGTCCTTTCCTAATTGAGAGGGAGTAGCCATCCATTTATTCGCTGAGATATTGGTGCATGGCAATTGGCGGGAGAGGGTTTAGGGCGTGTTCAGCTCTGACAGCAACGTGCAGCTATATTATGCACACTTGCTGCCCGAGTCTCGGCAATCGCGATTAGGAATCACACCTTGTTCATGCGAAGTCAGAGAATGGTCGCAAGCATAGAATCGTGAATACTCCAGTACATCACGTCAAATTTGTTGTGTCCCGTCGAATAGAGATTGGGTTGCTTCATTCAAAGCTCATCAGGCTGACGTAATGTCATTACATTTCGCTCGTATGTCCGAATTTGCCGTGATCCTCACACCAGTAGACCGCTAATGTTTTCAGGTTTTTCACCATTCGAAGATGTTACACGCGCATATATAGCATGTGCCGCGGTCGCACTTATCGTGTATAGTGAGTCAACAGCACTTATTTGGGCACTCGGATAGAGCTTCAACCTCCATTCAGGCAATACTGAACTAATATATAGGCCTCGTACTCAGCGGCTGTACTTCTTCCTCGTCGTCGGCATTGAATCTGTATCTCATACTCGTATCGCTTTCCTACCATAACACCACTGCATCAAGCTCCAACATTCAGGTAAACCCCAATCTGACAGCGACCTTCACATTTCTTGTCAATGGCGCCACCCTAGAAGTGCGATCTGGATACTTTGGACTTTGCGTTAGCAACGGAGGTAGTCTTTGGGTGTATAGTAGTGACTCTGCGGGTCTGGCGAAGCAGTTCCAACCGTACCAGGATCCTCTAAACTTGATTTGGGCGAGTGCGAAGTTCAGAGAAGGAGTTGTGTTTAGTGGATTGATGTAAGGCTTTGAAGGATCCTCTGCCTCCAAAAACGATTCGTAGACTTCTTCGCAGTCAAGCGTGGTATATGCATGTCTAGGGGGGCGCAACATCTGATCTTCGGCGCTGATCATACAAGCTAAAGAATCAATACTTAGTATCGCTTCAGTGATTCTTGCGGCCGTTGTGGTCGGTATCCTATTTTCATTCCCCGGCTGGCACAAAGAATGGGACGAAAGGGGCGAAGAACGAGACGTGAAGCCCTTTCCGTCGCGCACCGCGGTCATTATCAGCTTGACTGCATCTCTGCTCGCTGCGATTTTCGCTTTGGTCGCCACGATATGGCAGCATACCGCCTCCGTAGCAGCCGCAACTACTGCCCAAGATATGGCTTATGGCACCGTCAATAGCGAGGTTGGAGCTGCGGCCACGGGGTTGGGATGGACAGGTGTAGTCTTAACCATGGTTCTTGCCATTGTATTGTGTGGCTGCTGTGGAGCCTTGGGAAGATTGCTGACCTGACTGACGAGTAATGAGACATCTCTGTGCGTGGGCATGCCAGAAATGCCACTTGGGATGTGGCTGCCCAGCGGCATTATAGAATGCGCAAACACCCAGAGATAACTCACAGACAACTAATTATCGTGACACCCGTACCGGACCTGGTTGAGAGCCTGTCGACTTAAGTAATATATAGATAATGCAGCAGACGTACAAAAGCCCCTGAGCGATTGTGGTCCCAATTTTAATGCCCATCTGTAGAGGCTTCGTCCAAAGTGCAGCGAGAGGCGCTACACAGGCGACCGTCACCACGATCAAAATCACGGCCCAACCAGAACGAGTCCATGAGAAGAGCACGGAAACATCACGGCGGAAATCGATTGGCGGCACGTGTTTTCTATTACTCCTAATCTTTGGACCTGCTTTGAACATATCGTGGCGAAGATGTAAGCCGCGGCTGTCAGTAAAAAGCATTGCGGATCCCACGATAAACGTCGTAACAAGTATCGATATCAGAAGTATGACCGTGATAACTGCTTGGTAGCCGCGGTTCATATCTCGAGTCCACAGGAGCGCGACAGGCACCACTAGGGCCGCGACTAAAAACACCACGACGATGGTCAGAAGTCCAACGCGATGCCAGAGCCAGATAAGGAAAGAGACTGTTGGTATTGGAGCGCCAGCTGCTAGATTCGCATCAGCTCTGATATCCCTCACAGAGCGCTCATGGAAGCTTATGGCGGAGGCGCTTCGTATGAATAGACCAAGGGCTTAGGAAGACACTGTAATTGTGACGGCAAGGATGAAGAACGCTGAAAGTGATATTGTTGCCGAGCTGATCTCCTTGACCTGCGTACTGAATATACTGGCGGAGAACGTGAGCGGTATGAAAAAGAACGCAAGCTCAGTCAATTTAGTGACACTTTCAGCCTCAGCTATCCCTCTCTTACTTTCCATAATGGACATGTTTGCCATCAAAGACTTGCAGGACTTTGTCGTACGGTATCGTAAAGCGTGAATTTGGGCAGAACAATCTTTGCGTAATGCCTCTATCGAAAGTGAGTCGTCCCCTTAATCAGAAACCGGTTTATCTGGAGTTTCAAAGGCATTGATGAATTTTGCGAAGCGCCCAAGCGAATCTTCCAAGTACTGCAGCTCTATATCAAAGCGCTCCAGAGTATGGCGCCAATGAACGAGCCTCTGCTGTATTAGTGTGTCGTCCAAGATATGTTGACCAATCTCTCTCAATTTTTGGTCCATGAGATGGACTACGTTCATTGTATCCCGTTGTATAAGATGGAAAAGGCGCTCTGATGGATCTCTGCATAGCAGTCCGCTCCGCTTTCCTGCCTGCTCGTGGAGTATCCAGTTCCCAAGGGTGCTAGCCGTTGAGCTTGTATCACTGATAAGCTCACGAAAACGATCGGTATTTCCAAGTGACATCATGAGCTCGTAATCAGCTGCTGGTCCTCTGGGGACAGAATCTTCGAACAGGCATCGAAAAAGAGGATCGATGGTAGTCTTTTTTGTTCCAGATCTTAGTTGAGCCGCAACTGGTCGATCGACATCTTAGTAGGCCTTGAAGCTTTCCCGGTCAAACGCGCAAAGAAGTGTGTCATTCCACCACTAGCGCTGAAGTGTGTACCAGTCATGGCTCTCGCAGCTTCCCTCCGGCCTTGTTGGCCACTTTCGGGATCTTGAATACGACGCTGGTATATCATGCTAGCAGCGGCTGGGTTACTGTCAGAGTCCCCTTGCCTTGGTTTCTCTCTGCCCAGTTTAAGTGCTCTAAGATATCTGAGAACCCTGATAACAAAATCGGCACTGGCTTCCGATCGTGACCTGACGCGGGTACGAGTCCTGAGAAACGGGCGCGAGGAGGTGAGATTTCCCGACACTACTCGAGGGTCCCCATGAACGATAGCGCCTGCTTCCTCATTCCTCACGTCAGGCTCTAGCTGAAATACACCAAGATTTTGTAGGGCTGTAGGGGCACCGGTCATCTCGTCTTATAAGACAGGCAACGGATCCAATAAAATGACGACTGTAGCCACGTGTCAATTCCTAATTTTCTGTTTCGCACTCACGACTCACCGATACGGTAGCCTTTATAACGCTTGCACCACATTGTGGCCCTCTCCTCTCACGCAGCTAAGCATCCCACCGAAATAAATGTCTCAGCATGCGTTCTCAAGTCCCACTCGCGCCTTAGGATATTGGTGGTAGGTATTGAAAGATGTTGTACAATATATGACTTGCCAGACGCATTTGTAGTTGTCTCCGTCCATCCAAGTGACCCGTGCTGGAGTAACTCTCTACGATCCAATGCTGAGTATGGCCGCTGCAGTCTCCGCTTGACTGGCCTATACCATTGATTTATAAGTAATCCTTACTCATATCACGAGTAATCCACGAATCAGAATTATTGTCATCGTAAGTTCCACCTGACCAACCAGAATTGATCAAATGCTCTTCGAAAACCTCGGGACTGATGTTTAGTGTAGATCCAAGTGTGCCGATAAGCTCTGTGGATAAGTCTGCTGCAACAATCAAGCGAAGGCGGACAGCCTCCGCAGGCGGTGTTTCTAACGTCCGCCGTAGTGACACGTCCTCGCTAGTACACAATTCTTCAGACTCTTCCCTGGATGAGAAGGCCATTCTTGACAATAGTGTATAGTCGTCAAAGTCGTAGCAGCCAACTTTCACGCGCTTCTGGCGGCCTACTATGCGGACGTTCACGAGATGAGGTAGCCATGTTTTAAGCGTTTCGATTAACTCGAAGTAACGTATGGTCTTGGGCCCTGCCGGTTGCTCTAAAGATTGCCCATCGTCAGATGCAGGTAAGGCCGTAGCTATGGCATCTTGGTCTTCTGGGAAGGAAACATAAACGCTAGGTGGAAGATGTGTTGGGTTTTCTGATGACGGCGCCTTTTCGCCATCTCTACCTTCGAGGCTTGCTGGTGCTACGTCCGGCGTAGACGTAGGGATGGCCCAATCCGGCTCTGTGGGGACGTTTTGAGCCTCTGACATTGTTTACTCGCACCATGAAGATATCTAATTGCGTCTGTACGGAGAATGACACCAAAAGTCCTGGCAAGCACTAAGTATTGTAGTGGCTTGGCATATAATCGGCCCCCATAAGGGCGGCCTGGACAATTGGTATACTGCGCCCCACGTAAGCTTTTCGGGGAGTGCGAAAGGGAAGCCTAAGAATCTAGTTCCAAGGTCCACGCGCCTAAGAGATAGGGGGTATACCCTAGACACCTCCTTAGACAGGCCCCTAGAGCAACCCTTCCGAATTACTGGTCCGGGGCACTTCCACCCAAAAGACTTAGAGAGTCTTCAGGGGGCAACTAGCGCTTAGGGCTAGGGTAAGTTTCCAAGCCAGCCAGGACTTTTGGTGTCATCCTCCGTATAGTCGAGGCTTTGTCCGATGCTTGCTACCCGCTAGACCGCATAAATCAGAGACCTCTCCACGATTCGGATGTCGTCCCATGATGGAAGCGACTGTCCCAAAGTTGGGGCTCTCTGTAGATCTAGGAGACGCAGCTAAAAGAGCTAAAATAGATGACAATCTCATTGGTTGCAGGCGGCCGGCGCCGACAGCTGTCATGATATGCCAGTCCCAACTCGCTAGGCAGTCGTCCATTTTCAGAATGAATGTAGTCGCTCCAGCGTCTTCTCAGTCTGGCGGTGAGATATAGTAGGAACGGTAATCGAGGGGAATGCTAAGCGTCCGATGTACAGGGACGAGAGGGACATTTTTATTTCCAAGGCAACGCTAGTATTTAGTATGCAATAGCTTCCTGCATGCCCCCAGGCTAGTTTTCTCCCGAGATTAGTACGTGTCGCCCATAGTAACAGCCGGAGATGCGTTACTATGGAGCATGCGCGTCGCCATGGGGCAAATCCGCCATAAAACCATGGGGTAATACTGTCGCCATGGGGCAGGAGCTCCGCCATGAAGCCATGGGGCCATGCTGTCGCCATAGGGCAAGAGCTCCGATATAGGCAAAAGTTGATGCGGAAATAAGGTGAGATTTATATTGCTGTCGCCATTTATTACTATTATTTGTATATAGCTGTCGCCTAATCCTAGGCCTAACGCCCTCACTGTTCACCTCACTGTCGGTTCACCCTTATTGTAGTCCCCGCTCTTCACCCACCCACCAGGCCACGTCGTCGTCGCCCTCAGTATCCCGATACTCCTCGCTGTCTGCGTCCTCATACTGGGGTGGCCAGTCGGGATAGCCCTTAGCTGGCGGAGGCTACACGTAGTCCTTTCCCTCCGCCCACCCCCTCTTCACTAGGAGATCCTCATAAGTGTAGTCCTGCTCTTGTATGTAGTCCTGCTCTTGTGTATAGACCTGCCCTTATATATAGTCCTCCTCTTTCTCAGCTACCGCTGAGGTTACGGTCGTCGTAGTTGCCGTCGTCGTAATTTCCGCTGCCAGCTCCGATACAGCTGCGTTGGCGGCTTCTTGTCTGATTAGGACGGTAATGAGGGTAAGTGGAAAAGACGCTATCGCGAGGCTGCGATGTCGTTAGGCACGTTGAGGATAGTAGGCAGAGGTTTTTTATCCTGGCGGGCGCGTTTTGCTGGCCGAGCGCAATCTACGGCGGGGGCGACAGCGACGTGGGCGACAGCGACATCATCAAGCTCGAAAGAGGCCATAGCGACGGTAACGTAGGTAGTAGCGACGTTGGTAAGAAAGAAGGGAGGGAGGGAGGGGTAGAGCTGGCGACGGTAAGGTATATAGAAAGGTAAGAACGCGACGGTCGCAATATTTTGTTTTCAACTGAACTTGGTAGATTGGTTTATTTATTTACTCCTCGCGTCTCTGATTCCTACTACTACAGAACAGTACTAGATTACGGAGATCAGCGGACGGGGTGGTAATGGCGATCTAATACTAGGTGCAGTAGTGTTGCCTTGGAAATAAAAGGCACCGACGAGAGCCACACCCGAAAGGAATGTGCCTACCCGCCCGGAGGTTCAGGCGTTGGGGCAGGGGCCTTGGCTTGGTACCATTCTAAGCATCCTGCTCTACCTCGCAATTCGCCATCACCATGCCTGACTTGACTGAGGACGATACCTATCGTACCTCCACGCAATATAGATTATGGTCCTACACTCGAGAGTCTCTTGCGTCGCTGCGTGCTACGACTAATGCAACAGCTGCTGATGGGGTACGAGCAGCGATCAACAGCCTCCACCCCAGCAAGCAGGACAATGATGGTGAACAAGCACGGCAAGCTAGTCTTCCCAAAGAGGTCGAATGCCTCACAGTGGAGGAGGAGCAGAAGCTTGTAGGCTTCTACTGTGTTAAGACAATGGAATTTGCGAATTTCTGCAACTTCCCTACCAATGTGAAGGTACCACAAGCCCATTGTCGTAGGAAGATCACAGCTAAGGAACGTACCCAGGCTACAGCTGTCCAATATCTCAGGCGCTTCTACCTTTCCAACTCACCTATGACATACCATCCCAAGGAAATGATGCCCTCCGCTCTCTTCCTAGCTACAAAGACCGAGAACAATTACATTTCCCTCAATAAATTCGCCGAGAAATTGCCGAAGACAACAGCTGAAGATGTAATCGCCCCCGAATTTCTTCTGACTCAAGGGCTACGGTTCACGTTCGACGTGCGACACCCACATCGAGGGCTGGAGGGAGGCTTCATGGAGCTGCTAGCTCTGGCAAAAGGCAAGGGGCAACCGGGCGTTAGCAATACAACTACATCAACTCAACTACAGAATCAGATGATGAGCATAATCCCGGCACAGAAAGCTGGTAAGACATCGCGGTCAGCCGATGAGGTCATCCATCGTATTCAAACTGCCCACGGTAAAGCGAAGGACATTCTGAAAACCTCCGCCCTCCTCTCGGACGCCTACTTCTTCTATACACCCTCTCAAATCTGGCTCTCCTCTCTTTTCCTCGCCGACGAACCTCTCGCCCGCTTCTACATCGATACCAAGTTTCCTACGCCTTCACCCCTGAAGCCGAAGCTGCTCACCACACTACGATCCTGCGTCGATTTGCTGCGGGAGTCCCCGTCCGCTGAGCCTGATAAAGAGGAAATGAAGGAATTGAAGAGAGTCGACAAGAAGTTATACAAGTGTCGGAACCCCGAGAAGATTGACCTTGTGGAAATCAACAAGGCTCAGAAGCGGGAAGGCGGAGAGGAGGGACTTGATGAGAAGGTCGTTAAGAAGAGGAAGATGGAGAGGGAAAAGAGTGAGAAAGAGGCGGAGGATGTGTTTGGACCACCTTTGGGTGCGAAGTAAAATGCTTTCTTGATGGCATCACACTACATTCCTGCCCGTGCGATCATGTTAGCTTGGGACTGCCGTCCAGAAACCTTTCCATTTCAGGCATCTCGACCAACAATGTCACGCCAAAAGAGCTATAGCTAGGTCCCGTTCTTGCCATGGGCGTACTTAGACCCCGAGGAATGGGCCGAAAACTTTTTGCATTGGCCTTGGGACAAGGGCACGAGACGGTCACCGGAGTCGATGCTGGAAAGATCCAAGTCCATCACGGCTTGGATTGCTCTTCGCCTGCGCTTAAGATTCGAATTTTCGCAATGCGACTGGCTGAAGCGACATTGAATGAGTAATAATTCATTCGGTTCCATACGGATCAGGCTGATCTCGGCTAGCGCATAGCGATGCCTTGCAGGTCGAACATACTTAAGACCCCACTCCACACGTTTGCTAGGCAACACAGCCCACAAACGCATCATAGCAGCAATTCTGATGCTTTAATGCATAATAGCGAGACTCTAATGCTTGCAATGAGTCAGGCTATGGCCGCGCTAACCGAATCCTTCGAAATCAGGCAGCATCGCTAACATTATGCTAATTGATGAATTGAAATATTCCCCCCCCCCCACCTTATCCTTCCTTCATCCCTCGAAATATCCGCCCATAGAAAAAGCTTCAGACAACTCTTCCACGTGTCTTACTGCTTGCTTAAACGGTTGAGAACCTTGACGGATTTTCGCTGTCACCATGACCGTCCTCGAAGCCACACCAATCGCTGCTGCGAAAGACGCCGCCTCCAAGCTAGCCGATCTTGCCATCAATGGTGATGGCGAGTGCTCAAATGCCAAACCAGGAATGATCACCGACGTGAAAAACCTCTACCAATCCAAGCCCGACAATCGAGGCAAGACGACTTGGGTCGACAAATACCCCAACGACCTCGAAGAAGCCGCTGAAAACGCCGAGACCGCTCGCTATGCTTTGCTCGTTCGTAATGTAAAATGCTATGATGGCCGAAAGAAGCTTCAAATCGACTCCGTCATTGTACAGTCTCCCCTCTTGAAGACCGTACTCGGCACTGTTCTCAAGGACTATCCTGGCATTACCACTACGCTGGACCGTCTGACATTCAAAGCTCCCTTTCAACCCTTCGTCCACCGCTGGAGCAAACTTGTCGAAGCTCTTGAAGCTGAATCGGATCTCGAAACAAAGACACATCTGGAGCTCTTCCACCGCGTCCTAGAAGCAGAGCTTCGCGATGACCTGAAAGCTAGAGATGATTTCATCCTCAACGGCGTGATAACCTACCATACTATTTGGATGATCTTCGAACCTGGAACTGTCGTTTTCTCTGTCAAGGATGGTCAGCCATGTACCGTGAAGTTCAACAACGGTAATTATCAGCAGACCCGCTGCGGAAACTGTTACGCTCTAGGCTGTCAGATGGTTGACTGGGATGGTGAAAACTTTGGTCTCGGCAACGAACAATTTAGTGTATGGGAGTTCGAAGGAACAATGAAGATTACAAAGCTGAGCGCTTATCCCCTGGAGTATCATCCAAACCTCAACAAGTCAAGGACGAGCTCTGTGCGCGAGGTGACCAGTTTGAGAAGTTGAGTGGATACCACTACAAGCAATACGAGGGTATAGCTATCGGGCAAGGCCCGTGGGGTCCAATAAAGTATAATGTCGACAGTCGAACCATCATCGATACTTACGCTTGGAACCGCTTCAATCCTAACCGCCAAGTCTCTCTTTCAACTTTGGCTAAGCCCATCAGACGTGCAGCTGTTTCTATTGACTCCAATGATGACGGCGACGAAGATGACGAGGACTACGACGAAGAGTACGATGATGAATATAGCGAGCCCTATGACTCAGATGTGGAATGCGGCGAGGGTGAGAAGAGTAGTCTGAAATCTCTGACGAAGGACCAGCTTCTACTTTGTAGCGCCTCGCTCAAAGGCTACTCGCTGAAAAACAAGAAGTGGCTCACCTTCTCTATTGGCTCGGTGAAAGACATCAAGTACAATGACGGAGCCTTTGATAGCTTGGTCTTACCTGAAGACCACAAAGAACTCATCCTTGCCCTCACAGAGAGCCAAGTAGCAAACAAGGAGACGTTCGACGATGTCATTCAGGGTAAAGGCAAGGGCATGATCATGCTGCTTTCAGGTCCTCCTGGTGTGGGCAAGACGTTGACCGCAGAATCTGGTAAGCTCATCACCCTCATTGCGTAAAGGCAATAAATATTAATAGCTTGAATTTCCAGTTGCCGAATCCATGAAGGCGCCTCTATATATGATGTCTGCCGGCGACCTTGGTCTCACATCCTCCGACGTCGAGTCATCCCTCTCCAACGTCCTCGAGATGGCCACAAAATGGAATGCCATCCTCCTTCTTGACGAAGCCGACGTCTTCCTCGAGCAGCGATCCTCCCACGATTTAGAGCGCAATAAGCTTGTCTCGATCTTCCTTCGAATCTTGGAGTACTATGAGGGCATCTTATTCTTGACCACTAATCGTGTCGACAACATTGACGCGGCGTTCCAAAGCAGGATCCATATCTCAATGCAATACAACGAGCTGAGCACATCGTCCAGACGTCATGTTTGGGTCAACTTCCTCAATGCCTCCACTAAGGGTAACGGCCATGGCTTCAGCGATGATGAGCTGGACAAGCTGGCGGGGTATAGGATGAATGGACGAGAGATCAAAAATGTGCTCAAGACCGCGCAATTGCTTGCTAGTAAGAAGGGAAAGGGGCTGGGATATGAGCACGTGGAGAGTGTGTTGGCTATTGAGAAGAGGCATATCCACAACTAGAAGCGGTGAGGAACGGCCCGGAACAATTTAGAACGATTGAGTGAAACGGCAAAATCAATGTATGTATTGGAGGCCGGCGTTTGTCGATTCTCGCGAAGACACAGTTGCCGGCATTGATTGTCTTACGAATCCTAACGAACTTTTCGACCAATTGCTCCTGCGCAAGCTTGACTACTGACCTCGAATTCTCACTGAAACATCGAAAGAAAATCTTCAATACCAGTCATTCTCAAACCATTCCGGGCTCGTGACCTCCCCAGTACTTTCTTCATTTTCGTACATGGCCCAGCTCTGCATGATAGAGAGCCTACCATTCCTGAAAGGAGCAGGCACGGCAGCAGAGGCAGGTCCTCTCCATTCGTGCTTACGGCAACGGTTGGTGAATATGACTTCGCTGGCCTCCCCTCTCGCATTTCTCCATTCACCTCTCCTCCAAACTTTCACAGATCTCTTCTCGATACAGCTGGCGCACCAGAAACAGAGCTCACAGTAGCGTAGCTGTAAGGTCGTGCAAGCGCCGCAGTAGACTACTGGATCTACGCCGTCGGCGGCGAGATTAACGACGCAGCCAGGCCAAAATTGGTTTTCTTTGATGCCGCAGTCTAGGCACCAGCGCAGATCATACTCCCAGCCATTCTTGCCTCGTTTGCCCTTGGTCTGTCTGAGCGTGAATAGCGAGCGATGCTTGAGCGTGAGGCAGGTAAAGCAGGCATAGTCCTTTGTCCTGGAGGGAGACATCTCCAATCCATGTAGGTACTCGACGACATCGGTCAAGGGTAGCCGATACAAGGTGACAGACGCATGGAAATGGCGGTTTGTCTGATTGAGAGCAATGGCGGCAGCTGGATGTAGGGATTCGATGATGTGATCTTGGAGCTCGCCGGTCAGATTACAAAGATAAGTGCTGCTACAATTGTTGGGATTTGATGATGCTGAGATTTTGCTCGATTGCATGTTTGAGGTAAGAGGACCAGAATTGTTGTCGGAAGTGTTCTCCATGCTTCACTGATCATTGATGTCCGCCAGGTTTGTCTGAATCGAAGTATGCCCGGCTCCAAATGTTAGCTCAATGCAAGTACACGCAAGGCTAAGCCAACCGGAATCTTGAAAGGAAGACTTTACCCAGCTTGATTGAATTTATACCCTGGGATGCTAAAAGACCATTCTATCATCTAAGAGCTAACGCAGTCAACGACATTCCAAACCCTCCTTCTTGTCATAGACACTGCAAAGCTACTAGCAGCTTGAGCCTAGAATCAGTACGTTGGACCACTACCCTACTTGTCCGCACCCTCATCGCGAGGAAGTAAACGCCACGGAAGATAGATCAGTATAATGAGAACCGTTTTCGCAGATCGGCGTCTTCCCAACTCTCAATATCCCAAATCTCTTCTTAAGACATTTGAATCGTATCCTTCTACTTCCGAATGCCATCTCTACCATCTGGCTCGGTCCTCGCCATATTATGTATGATTGTATTTCCGCAAGAGTTCTACAGTGTTACACGCTTGTGGGCCGCGCTCCAATGCGCACGAGCCTTGGCTTGATACCTAATCAGGCAGCTTTACTCTTAGATACTGGTGTAACACTTATCGATGAAAGTAGCGCCGCTCCAAGCAGCGCTACACGCTGAGGTTCCACAGGTTTTTCTATAAAAGAAGACTTAGCCATCCCTTTTCTTGATCATTTCATTACTAAGGAAACAATCTCAAAATATTGGTACTCATTCCGCAAATTGCCTTACAGTATCAGAGGCTTTGTCAAAAAAACAGGGTGCTCTGACGACGATAATTCCAGAAACATCATGACAAGGAGTAAGAATCCACACCGCAAAATCGTCTCCAAAAATTCAGTCTAGAGTCTAAGAGCTGCGAGCAGATCCTATCTCCCTGTTCGGTACCTTAAATCGCCCGAGCGGTCTTGAACGCCCAGTGAATACAACAGTAAAGCACGACAAAGCTCAGGCTGCTGGTGAGCATGATTTGGTGAAGGCTGTGTCGAATCATATGGCCGAAGACGATCGCTCCGACGTCAATATGTCTGAAGACAGCGATTCGACGATATCAGCTCACGACGATATCATCGGCAAGCTATGGGATGGTGAAAGTAAGGATCTCCTAGAAAGGGATACATCATGGATTCTTACAATAATCTCTCAAATTAGATGCAGACACTTTCCTTGACTTCTATCAATACTGCAACTTCAGCCGTCCAGAGTATTATGAGGAACTCATGGCCGATGTCAATACAGTGATTGTGGGCCTCCTTTTCCAGACATTCAAGATTCCGAGCGGCCCTATCCCGCCAGCAGATATGGCTTTGATTCTCCGATGGCGCCATCGTGGTGCTATAGGATGGGAGAAATGTAGTCCTGACATGGTACTCAGAGGCTTTGAGTTGTTGCAGGACGACAAAACATCTGGGTTTTCCACCTATCCATTGTGGGATGCGATCCGTGGCAGCACTGTCTCCGGATCCGGGAATGATCAACTGCAAAAAGCGAAAGCCAAATTGCTGGAGGATTTGGAGAGCGCCAAGATCTGGGAGTGGGAGGAATCTGCAAAGCCTTTGAGTCCAATGGTGGTCTGGAAGACTATGGGACAGAGATGACTAATTGCATGCTAGATAACATAGGAGGGTTCCATGCATGATAACACAGAGAAATTGCCCCCCAGTCAACGAGAGTGCAGCAATAAAAACCTTTAAAAGCCACAAACTGCCGGTGTCTCCCACTCCTTTCTCTTTTTCTCAAAGAATCCTACTCATCATACAAATATACACATAAACCTCCATCGGCACGCACGCTCCACAATTGGCGTCATGGGTCCAGGAATGCTGGCACGCAGGTCAGCTTTGCTGCCACCAATGGTACTAACCTCCCTAATGGGAGTGTTACTACGGAATTTTCGTCACAGGTCTTTGTTGCTTTATTCATTCACACCTGGTCACATGTATATTGGAAGTGTCAGTCTTTTGAAGTGTTACTGCGCTACCCATAAATTTCGCGAGAGCCTCCATTTTTTTGTTTCTTCTACCAACATTAAGGATCTTTGACACCAGAACAAATTCGCCTTGAGACATTACTTCTCCTGCGTGTGGATACTCCTCGCTATCAAACCCATCTCTGCTAGAACAGTTCCCTTACATTACTGCCATTGATAAGTCAGGATTACCACCACACCCACTGTCATCAATACGAGTCCAGCTAGGTACTCGGAGCAACACCGTCCTTTGACAACCTGCTCAAGACTCAAAGAGTAAATAGCAATGATGAACTTCACCAAGCAGAAGCCAGAGACCAAGGATAAGGCTACTAAAAAGTCGGTGCTAAAGTTCAAAAACCTCAAGGAGCAGTTCAAGAAGGCTTTCTCGAAGCACAATAAGGTAAATAAAGCAACAAGATCTCCGCTCTTCAACAGTATGCTGACTTTGTTCCAGCAGGATCCTAAGCAAGCAGGCTCTATCTCGAATGTAGCAGAGATAACTGGGCAACACGGTGTTGTCTTGGACAGCGCAGAGACTCCGCTGTCCAATGAGCCTAGTACTTTGAACGGTGATGAGGCTGTATCCGAGCTTGTGCTACCGTTGATTGATGCGGGTCCTCAGATCTCTATCGGAGATCTTACTGTCGGGGAGGTTTCTGGTCCCAACGTGTCACTAGATGGGGTGGCAGAGGCCTCAGCAGAGGTCGTTTGTAGTCCAGATTCACCAACCATACCCTTGGACGAGATCCAAGGTGGCACAAGACTCGCAGATTACAACATATCGTTGGGGTGCAACGTAGGAAATGATGGGAAAAGCATCGATCCGCACGTTGCACAGTCTCACGCTGCAATATCCCTCGACGAGCGTCTCTCGGAAGGACATGCCTCGAAGTATTCTGCTAAAAATGATTCGGGAGCTGGCTCGCTCTTGCAGAAAAAGCGCTCCTCCAGCATTGGCAACACCGTTTCATCGACTTCTGACGACATGGAGTCTGGTGGAGTGTCTCTCCACGAGGTGAATAGTGCGCTAGGCTTCGATTTCCAAACACCACGGTCTACTGCGTCTTCGCCATCAGACGACGAGTCTTCGTCTGGCCATACAGTATCGAAGCCCGGGAGTCCTTCAATGTCACAAGTCTCGCCCTTGAACATAGGGGCTAAGTTAGACCTACCTTCCGCAGGCTCAGAGAATTGGAAGCGCAACAAGCGTCCAACTGCTCTTGAAGCAATTACTGTTCAACATGACCGCTCGGGCTCCGGAAGCACCTTGGTGAATACGCCGACCCGGGGAGATTTAACGCCAACACCATTCGAGTTGAATTTTCTTGCTAGGTGTCGTGCTGCCCAGAGATCGAGCCTGGGATCGTCACCAGCGAATTCCTCGAGTACAAAGTCACAAAGTCTTCAGTCCGAGCGTGTCGAACGCCACGATTTCGGGGCTGGGCTCACGAACACACTGAAAGTTAATGATTCATCCCCGGACAATAAAGAATTTCTCGATGCTATCAGAGGACTACAAACCTCAAGCAGCACCCCCACCCTTAATCACATCGACAAGATCAAGGCTGCTTACAAAGATTCGGAAGACATGGAATGGATAGTCCTTGGGACTTGGACCGAGCTATGGCATCAAGCTGAGATCAAAGAGCTCAAGAAGCAGCTGGCTATTTCTGAGGCCACGGTACAGTCGCGTGAAGTAGACATTGCCAACAACAAAGACGACTTCGACGCTACATTGGAAGAGGTGAAGGAGTACCGAAACAAAGCTGTGCGCGCTAGCAACGAGAAGAGAGCAAAGTACAGCACTGCTATCCAGGAGAATAACACGCTAAAGGCTGAAATTTTGTCGGCCAAGAACAAGAGCAATAGATTGGAGAAAGAGGTGGACAGTCTCAAGAGCACGCTTGACTTTGAGCAACAGACTTATAGAGCCGGGAAAGAATTTCTAGAGACACAACTGAATGAGAAGAGTGCGATAATAGACAACATGTTGCCCCGGCTTCAGCAATTGCAGATTCATGTCGATCGGGTTTCGAGCCGCGATATCACGACCGCAGAGGTCTTCTGGCTTCAAAACGAGAACGATGCGCTGAAGAACAAGAATTGGGACCAGGAACGGGAGAATAATCAGCTACGCCAGAGTTTAGAGTTTTCGCGTGCACAAACTCAGGAAGCCGAAGCAGAGACTGAGAAGTTGAGAGCTCAGGAAAAGGCCGCGGACCTTGAGGCTGGCTTCATGCATGCGATGAATATGCAATTTCGGGCGACCATGGAAGACGAGGATCCTGCGCGAACAGCGCAGCTCGACGCCCGGTTGAAGCGTATGGATGAAGAGGGGAAGCGACTGGAGGCGCAGGTTGTTGAGTATTCTGCTGCACTCGATGAGGAGAAGATGGCGAGGGAGGTCGATCGAGAATACTTCGCGGAACAGTTCCAGGACGAGCAGAACAAAGTCAAGTTCTGGAAAGACCGGTCAGTGATGTTGGAGTCGAGCAGAGATGCTTATTGCCAGCACAACCAAGAGCTCCTAGATAAGTTGAAGGGTAAGCTTTGGCGCGACGACGTCATTGAACAAGTCACGAAAGACAAGGAGATTCTTCGGGAAGACAACGTGCAACTGCTCGCAGTCCTTCAGGAGCGCGAAAACAGCATCCAGGACGCGACGGAGCTCGACGCAGACCGTAGAGTCCAGATACTCAGGTTAACATCGGCAGCGACAGTTGCGGAGGAGAAGGTCAAGCAAGCAGAGATCGACATCAACGGACTCGAGATTCACAACCATAGGCTCGAGGCGGGAGAGCGGCTTCAGGAGCCATTCGTTAAAATTCTGGAGGACAACAAGAACCTCCAAACTCTGACTCAACAACAAGCCGACCGCATCGAAGAGATGGTCAAGAATGGACCAGACAGCTACATTTTTGAACACCTCAAAGCCAAAGATCACCAAATTGAGGAGTTACAAGTCAAGAATGCAGAGCTCCTTCGCTACAACAATACGTGGGCCCAGCGTGAAATGGAGCGAGAGGACGGATTCTGCTATGTCCACCAGATGGATCGAGTTGTGGACTGGAACGGCAAGGATGTGCAGACTCGCTTGAAGCGTGCCGAGAAGGGATATCGCGAGATGCAAATGAAGCTTGAGAAACATATGGGACCTGGCCACGAACCATGGGCCCACCATCAGCCGTGCACGGCGGGGGATGGACCATACTATGGACAAGCCTTGTGAAGCAGTTCAGTGGTCTCTGAGGGAACTGGTGGTGGAGGGTGGTTGGGAATGTCATTGGGATCGTTGTAGAAGTTCTGCTTTTGAGGGTCTTGGATGCGGTATGGTGCCGTTCGTTCAATGTATATAGCCTGTATCATTTTCTGTTTTCGTGCGTAGTAGCTCATTCAGATGACATTCAGGACTTTACTTACGACCGCTTAAATATCCATAGCTGTTCAAAAGACAATCAAGAACATCGTAAAACCTGCCGAGTCTGGAAGTTTCTTCCTACGACTCTAGGTGTTCACCTGAGGTTTCGAGAAATTGTACAGCTAAGATTCTCTGCTTAATCTTAATTAAGTCGACGACACATCTCTCAGCGCTCAAACTGAAGGAACGATCCGCTGATAGGACCTCAAGATTAAGGCGAGGAGTTCGAGTTCCAGTTTCAATCGAGGATCTAAGTGTCAAGCTGGTTGAAGTGGCGTTCGAGACTGCCACATATCTTAACAACAAGCCTGCCAGCACAGTGGTAATGATCTCCATCATGCACGCTCGACCATGAGACTTATGAACTGACTAACATATTTGTTCGATGACAGGACTAAGCAGGTACTAAATGATGACCGCTGGGCATAGTATGAGAATAGAAAGCACTGTAATGGGTGTCGCGAAATGGAAGCCGCATGGTGAGATGAGAGATATCGCAAGTCTGTGTTCGAATCTATTCCTTTCTTTTTGTACAAAGCATGTTTACCATCACATCTCCAGTCCAAGCCACTGGATGGTATTTTTTCCAACAATAAAAAATAGATGCCCTGTTCACGCACCCCGAGTATGGTCCTGAAGGCGTTGGATCGCTGGCTATGGAGTGCGGTTTGGAGTAGGCTGAGAGACTGGGCTTGGAGGGTTCAGTTGAGACGACGAAGGGGTGGCGATTGTCCGGTAAGGACTTTGGGTTCAAGGCCTTCGCTTAATATGAGATAAGGTTTTAGAGGGAGGATGCAGACGAGGAGCTGAAGAACTCGAAAGAATAATTGTCACCTTTTTCTTTGGTGAATGTTGCGTTTGCCCGCGAAGTGGAAGGAATTATCCACCAGCCAGCTCTTAGCAATGTTTGTGAAGAAAGTCCGCAAAGTATTTACTCGTTTCAGAAGACTAGATCAGCATTGTCCTTCCTAGTCGCGGTCCCCACATTCGGAAACTTCCAGCGCAGATAATTGACCGTTGGGGATTATTGCTAGGGTTGGCGACGCATTCACCGCAGCCTTTGTTGAAGGCGTGGCGTGTTGAGCTCCCTGGTTGCTGTGACTCGGCTTGCGAGCAGAAGGACTGGGCGCAGGTTAAGGCCATTTTGCTGAGGTAGGAAGGGAGGTTAGGACTGGCGTTGTCGGGGTATGTGTCGAGAGGGATAGAGGCGGCGAGAGCTGCGAGTAATAGCAGTCTTCGCAACGTTTAACGGTTTACTTAGCGAATTGCCAGTAAAAACCGTTTCATTTGCCCTTTGTTCCCTTAATACTGAGTCGGTTTGGGGTCTTAAACGGTACGGTTTAAACCGTTTTACCCTAGAACCGTCGGTTTGAAACTGGCGCTTTTAATGGTTTTGGCGGTTTTACTCGGGGTGCCAGTACGCTTTGTGTTCTTGATATATTATAAGGCAAGCCCTGAACGTCTTTTTATATCGCTTTATAGCGTTGCTGTCGCATGATCGCCGTCGCTACTGGGGAAGCATCATCTCAATGCAAGTTATGAACGGGTAAATGAATTTTATGAATTTTATGCAAATTATCAAAACTATTAGTATAATATAACGTAGCGCCAATTGCTAAGAACTAGCCTTAGCAGCTGATAGTCGGTTTGAGCCTCCAAACCGACTAATCACGCTAAAGGAATGGGAACGTCTGTCGTCGAGAGATTGGTGCGTATATACGACGATCCGGGACTTCCTATAGAATAGTTGGTGATATCTGGAGAATTGCAGCGAGCAGGGAAAACGAATGGTTTGGATGAGGAGACGGCGATGGGCTTTGAGCGAATGATGGCTCATGGTGCTTGCGCGTGAGTGCAGAGCTCGTGCCCACGGGCTCCCACTCATGCTCGGTCCACCAGGGTTGTGCGATCTCTAGTATCAGCTCCTGTTTATGGATTCAACTCCACGGAGTGATTTCGCTCGTTGACAGTGAACAGGCTTGTCGGGATAGCAAGCTCCAAAGGTGCTCAGCGAGTCATCCAGGTGCTCGATATTCTTGTAGGGTTGCCATCGAAGCCGGCCCACTTAATCGAGTACTTCACATGTCCACCAGCGAAGCGTCGGGCGTCCATGAGGTCTTGAACCTCCCATTCCTCTTCGCCATTGAGTTTAATGGGAAGGGGTGGATCTTTCTTAGCCTTGACCACACCTTCCGTCAGATGGTCGCCCGAAGACTTCTTACTCCTTTAGAAACCGGGAATGCATTCTTTCTGGGCGATTTACCAGTTCGAGGCTTTTGGAGGGCCATATTTCTTTTTATATTCTTATACTGCGAACTTCATTGACTGTAAAATCATCTTATCAGGCCAAGCGGCTGGATCCACTTAGGCATGATGTATTTCATCCTCGCGCTAACAAAGTTTGCTCCGCGAACGCGCTCAAAATCACGCTGCTCCCATCCGACTTCTGCAGAACTATTCGACTAGGACTTGAACACTTCTCATGCAATCGCCGCGCCCCATTCGCTACTCTTTGGCTCTTAAGTTGAAAGAATCTGCCACCTCACAAGCCAACCAGTCCCCAGAGAATGCTTCGCAAATAGAAGCCTCGAAATAGCCAAATTCTGAACAAACAGAAACGCACCCACTCCACGCCAGTAGATCACAGAAGTATCTTCATTCCCAGCAAACGAAGCGACCCGCAAGAGAGATTTAAGACCAACAATGTCTAACAATAGGTCAAAGCCGCACACGCGCAGAAGCGCGGTGACTCTGGCTATACTAAAGTCGCGACCTATCAAGGTTGTGACCGTCTTCTCTCTTCATCGGTTTAGCTTCTGCACCTTATCAACCATCGGAGGTACATCCGATCATGATATTCCTCAGTACACTATCTACTTCTTTAGCATGGATGTTCCTTCTCACAAGCTATGCTAATGCATCTGCTCCCAGCCTAAGCATCAATCCAAACGTATCATCTCCAGGAGATGTACTCGTCCTCAATTCAACACCCATTTCCATCGCGTCCCCACTTAATATGAGCAACCTCACTACTAACGCAGACTGGTTCTGCTACGACACTGCGTACAAGCCATACGTACCCTCGCCTCTCGAGCCTATCGTCATGAACGACTGCGTTACTCTCATCTACAACATGCTCCGCGTTTCCGATAACACAGAGGTCGAATGGCGCAATCAAGTCCTACCCAAATGGCGACTCGGCACCTGCAACGTCTGGCTCACGCAAAGAGATGCGAGGCGATCCGACACCTTTCCCGAGATTGATATCGCGTGGGTTGCCGCTAAAACTGTTGACACTTGCGTCACTTCGCGGGCGGGAGTTTTTGGAGGATGGATGTCCATTGGGTACAAGCGAAGGATGACGGTGAAGGTTTTTGGGAGGCCACCGCCAGTATAGCTGAAACAGTAGCTGGGACTAGTACTGCCACCTTGATGCATCGCGCCGAAAAAAGAAGGAAACCTGGCGTCTGATCGGTCTCAGTGAGCCAACAACTCAATTCTTCAACGCCGAATTCAGGACAGCGAGTATGCATGGAATGTCGCAATCATACCCCAATCGCAATCGAAGAGTCTTTGATAGTTAGCCCCGAGAGTCCAGGGATCCAAACAGGAAAACTGAACATCGCTGCCGCTTTCGAGCAGAGATATCTCTGCTTCCTTTCAAAATCACAATCGAAGCCAGGTAGCCGATTGCCAAACCTTCGAAACCGCAAAACCTCAGCTCCGAATCACGTGGTACGAACGGAAACCACGTTCATCAGATTCTGTAATGATTAATGGGCCGAAAAGGTCGGAGGGATTTCACGTGCACCTAAATCCAACGTCCAGCCCGTTTTCTTGATCTTGAAACATGAGCAAGCGAAAACGTTCGTGATAATACTGGAAACATGTTTCAAGATTTTTGCTCCCCTTTCACAGTCCTGATACACATGAGCTGAGTACCCGCAGACTGGTAGATCGAAGATCTTTGCCTCATTGGGATTATGCATGCAGGTATTCATCCGAGCCATTCACCTTGTGCGCATACCACTCGCACTGCCCCCCACCTACTTACAATCTAAAGACATTTTATTTTAGGCAATGCTTGCGATGGTCTTGTGTGCAAGCACCCTGCATCACCGGATCGTGGCCCTGTATGCATATTATTCATGCGTGGCGAAGCAACGCCTGCATGGGTCCCGCTGCCATTGGTCGACCATGCATCCATGCGAACCGTTGCCGCTTATGATGTTTCATTCGTGCGTCTCTCCTTTGCGATGATTTTGAGGCAAAGCAACATACTATTGCATTCACGAAATTCAAGTGCAACGGTTTGTGTGCATCGGCAAGGTGCGTGCCTACGCACAATTCTGAATGGCTACCAATTATCTGCTGTATGTCCTGTTTTGGAAATCATTGCGAGCGGAGGTACAGCACTGCAACCCTTGACTATGCATGGGGGCTTTGCAGCCTTGAACATGACCATGCGTTGGGCTGAAAACGCTCTTAGGGTTGCCTATATCTCACATGTCTTCTCATCTCGCTTTTGCATCTTTAGCTTCGATACTCTTGATTTCTCTGTTTCTGCATTGTGAGAACAAGTTCGCCGAGTCTGTAATTTATTGTGTTCCCAGCGCCACTTTACGGCCAGGTCGCCGTTCTTTCTACCATTAGACACGATATCACCTTTCACTAGTATCGAATCCCTGAAAATGTCTGAAAGACTAGTAGTCAGCACGCCGTGGGCGGTCGAACACATGATCATCTTGGCCATATTCTCGTTCGTCGCCCTCATATCAGTGGTACTTCGATTCTGGGCCAGAAGGATACAGAAGCTGGCGTCCGAACTGAATGATTATCTCATCATAGTTGGCCTAGTATGTGTTCACGATTGTCGATCCCCTCTACTAAAATCTGACGTCAATCAGATAGTTGCCCTTGGTGGCGTCGGCTTCGATATCTACGGTATTCGCCCCCAGTGATGACCAGTTACTCCTGACGAATAATGGGTTACTGACTAGCCTTCAGGATGTTGTGGCATGAGGTTATCAGGGCCTCGGGATCCAGAAGCGATAAAGAAAGCGATGGCATTCGCACTCAAGGTGTGTGACAGCTCCCTTTTCCTTGGATCAGACTGACAATTTCAAAATAGTCTTCACTAATAGCTCCCCTCATCTGGGTCGTCGCCGTCACCTTAATTAGGGCCTCGATCATCTTCCTATACATCCACATTTTTCGGACTCCCCTCTTCCGCATGATGTGCTACATAGCACTTGGCCTCAACATTGCCTTTCTGGTCAGTACGATCATGGCACTCTGTCTGATCTGTCGGCCGATATCATTCAGATGGAATCGCTCCATCAAAGGAGGCATGTGCGGAGATCAAATGTCCTTGGACCTCTTCATTGGAATCCTCAACCTGTTTCTCGACGCCATCGTCGTTGTCTTGCCCATGCCGGTTCTTTGGGGCCTAAAGATGGCTATCAGCAAGAAAATAGCTCTAAGTACCATTTTTGGGATGGGTACTGGGTAAGAACAGCCCCCTGCCCCACAATTCATGTGCGTTGATATTTCTCCGCGACAAAGCTGATATGTATGTTACAGAATCTGTGGCTTGACTGCCTATCGCATTTACATCACCAGCATTATCATGTCCGACAGTGAGCAGAAAACGTACGCTACCATCGCTCTACTCACATGCCTTGAAGCTTTGCTTGGCGTCATCAACGCTTGCCTCCCGGTTTTGAAACCCGTCTTCGACAAAATGCTTCACGCTCTACCGAAGGGTGGTGACAGTACTATCAAGACATTCTTGTCTGGCAGCATCCCAATTCTCTTCCGTCTAAGCCATCCTTTGGAAAAGTCTGTCATGAAGAGCACCGCAGACGATAACCACTTTCCTTCTCCGGAGCCTTCGGAAGGGGCATGGATAAAAGACGCCACTGCCCAAGCACCAAAGGTAGAGAGACTTATTGGGATGAAGGTAGCGGAAATTTACATTCGTAAGGACATTGACGTAGAGAGCACTTGGGGTTGTGAACAGATACCCTTTGGCAGGGGATGGGAGGGAAGTCATGATCGTTGGTGAGCTTTGACAAAAACAAATCCGGTAATGGTCTTTGATTTGTTCGACAAGAATGTTCGTTTGATAATGGCAAACTACTTGAAATGGATAGTATTTAGGCATGGCTTCCGTTTGAGTGTATTACCTATCCGTCACAAAGACTATTGACTGGTCGCCATGAGGAGCTCCAATTATCATAAGATTTAGTCTGTCAGCTTGGGAATGAGACAAAGTTGGCTGAGGGCTGAAGGTCGGTAACCCAGCAGCAGAACGTACAGCCTTGGCAAAGGCTCAGTCCAGCTCCTGCACCAATTTCAGTCCAGTCGGCTCCTGCCCCCATTGGAAAACGGTATAGTAGCTGCGCATAAAAGGGACTCCTAATACCCAGGTGTCGCCTTTGCCACCTTGAATAAAGGATTGATGCTCGGCGCTCCATTCTTTTCAAGATTCGGTAGGTGCATTGAGGAGTTCTAATGGGTCCATAGGTAGTGGCTTACTGGCAAAGATGAGTGCAGGCATGTTTTCCGCCGTGGTATTACGTGGGTATTGAAATGGGTACCATCCTCTCCTGGTATAACGCCCGCTCCAGGAATCAAGCTGTGGATGGTAGCGGCGATCGAATTGGCAGACACTCACGGCGTACCGGTATCTACTATAGTTTTAAACAAAGGTCAATTCCAGTTTGCCGTTCCGAGAAGCTGTTGAGGCACTACGCTATTGGGTCGGAAAGCTCTTCATGGAAATGAAGGGTCGTTATGCAGTGTACGCACCTTATGATGGCCGTGGTAAGTGGAAGGATACATCGCCTGCCTGATAGGGTCTCATGATATTGAGGCAACTGGAGACACAAAGTCGTATTTACGATTCATTGTTCTGCAGCGATGGAAAACATCCAGAAGGTTCGTCGAATCATCTCCCCCGTAAGCACACATCGACCACAATGTAGTAAACTCCATTTCCGTCATCAGGTCCTTGCAATGAAGGTCCAGCTCTCCCTATGAACACATCAATTCGTGTTGTCAAATTCAAACCCGCATCTGTGTAAGACTGAGTTGCCCTAGGGACCATCATAATAATAGCATTTTTGTATCGCAGGGAGTAACACACACAATGCCCTACAGTTCTAATATAAAAGCACGAAGCTTTTCGATATGTGGGGATACAGAATGCTTGCAAGCAAGGGGAGCCTCCAAAACATGATACTGGGCTTGCAGTCTTGTATAGCTGTTCGACTCATTGACATGAGTATTGAGGATATCCTCAGGTCATCGTCATCGCTAGAGGCCTCGGAATCTTCAAAAAGGCACTGTCCCATAGTCACAGTCATGAAAACGCCCGCAATACTGTATCTCCTTAGGATCTAAAAGCTTCAAAAAGGTGCTCTTCCTGATGACCACTAGGACATACGACATTCAACCATATATAGATATATGTGTTTGTCGGAAGGACTCGTACCGTTTCCAAGAACCTACCTCAGAGCGATGCTCAACACCAGAGTGCATGTGCACACTTCCAGTCGCTGAGCACATCCCGAGGCGCGGGCCTCCAACGTGTCTCTCGACCCGTAAAGCTTAGATGGTCATCGGCGCCATAAGCCTTAGCCTACTCCTTTGTCATCTCTTTCTCTACGCCTGTTAGATGTCAGCTCATCCAACGTGGGTCCTTTCTACACCAATGGCAGGGTAGATACTACTGGAGTGGAGTTACTTGGATCACCTGGCCATCCTAGTATCAATGTGTTAGGACCCTTCTTACGAACCTGAACTTCTGATTTGCTGAAATATGTCCTGGAGTGGGGAATGTCTGTAATATGAATTGTTGCCAAGGCTGTGTCAAAATACCTTTATTACTTCTCGACATACATATTCGCAGCCACCACTTAATTCGACATCATTGTTCTTCACTAATACCATACTGGACTTCTCTCATTAGTACTGAATCCTGTGGAAAGAGTCTAAGCCGAAATTGCAGTGGCGAGAAGAGTAACACTCCTCAACGCCAAGACCGAGTGACACACTTCCTTGGTCACTTTCCAATACATAAACCCTCGAATTCCATTTTCATTCTTCTTTCTTCCACCCATGTCGACTTGACATACTCAATCACAATTTACTCTCACGGACTCGTCTTCGATAATCTACAAGGATGTATGGCTTTTGGCTTGACGTAGCCGCGTCAATAGGGATAGGTCTCGATAATCTTGCAAGTTTCGTTGACTCACGAACCACCGAATACGCTCGTAAGGATATAGAGGCAGCACAGAAGAAGCCTGGGCATGGCGGGATAAAGCTTGACGACAACTCAAATGTACGGAATCAAGTCTACACCCTGACCATAGCCATTTCTGACTGGCCTAGACTATAATGCACGTTTCAACACCCGATTCTGTTGGGGATGTCGCAGCAACAGGAGATACTCTTGCATCTCACAGCAATACCTTCAAGCAAACCTTCAGTGGTAGCAAGAAGGTACGATCTTTGGAGGTCATGCCATCCACTAAAGTCTTCTAACGCACGTCCAGGAGAAGACCATCTTAGAGACTTCGATCAAAGCTTCAACACAGACACAGAATGACTCTGCTACCGAGAGTAGCCCAACTAAGTCTTCAGCTGTGGAGGGATGTGCAGGGCACAAATCAACCCTCATGGCGGTTGATGCTTCCTCTAACAGCAGCAGCTCATTGGATAGCCCAGCCTCAGAGCCAAGATCGGCAGATATCCCAATCAGATCGCTCTCGCAATCATTTAACGCGTTGTTGCAGACTAAGAATATTCTCCCTGTGGAGGGTAGCCCAGCCATTACTGAAGCCGCAGAAGCTGCACTGAACAACACATCCACTAACTTCTTTTTACCCTTGGCTTCAGAACCCCCGGCTGGTGGGGACAACATACAATAGATGGTTTGACCGAATTGCCATTCATTGTCCCCGAGGCAGCATGCCTGCCAGCAAAAGCGCGAGGACTGAAGAACATATTCTTTGCTACTAAGATGGTGCGGAAGTTGCAAGTAGGAAAAGTCGGCAAATCCCTTCAGGAAGCCCAAGGCAAAGTCAAGTCGCTCAAAGCACGCAACAAGGCGTTGATCGCGGCTAAACGAGCATCTCGTCGACAAGCTTCGGAAAAGATAGCCGAACTTGAGAAGCAGATCTTGGAAAACATCGTTCTTATGGGAGAGCAGAAGGAGAATCTTGAAGTGGATCGCAAGGAAAAGGAAGAGACTAGGTGTCGACGTGGAACGGCAAAGCAAGATATTGTGGAGCTTCAAATTGGGATGGGCCAAGCGAGGCACACCATAGCACAGCTCGGGGTTTACCAAGAAAAGGACGCAGAAAACATCAATGACAGGTCCAAGAAGCTCGAACAACCTCTCCACCCAGCTGGCGCAGTCGAAGAGCCATGTAAGGAGACTGAGACCAAGGACAGTCACGACCAATCTGGAGTTGATGAGAACGAGCCGGTCGCCGTCACGGGGCCGATTGAGAAGATCAATGATTCGAAGAAGGATCCTAATGACATCAAAAGATTGTATGAAAGCAGTGTCAAATTTGGCGCTTTTATCAGCACAAAGGAAGCAGCCTCTGCAATCCAGGCGATTGAGGCCACTCACGATAGAACCGCAATCAACAATGCCACCTACATCGAAGTACCAGAAGACTATGACACTACTTTTCATGACAGCTCCGCTAATCCCTCCGTTGTCCCAGAGACGTCTCACACCATGATCGAGTCAACTCCTCTGGTCTTCGTCGCTAAATATAAAAAGATATCAAAGGACTCTGAGTCAACATTGTCCGCCGACTCGGTACCGCCAACTCAGATAGATGTCCCTTCAGCAGCATCGGTATTGATGCAGAATTCGAAGTCGTCGATGCTTCCACCCAAATATGAGCAGAAGTCTGTGACTTCTCAAGAGATTGCAAAACTGATTTCTAAAGACCACGCGGAGCCTGCCAAGTTCGACTTCGGTAACTCTACTACCTCTCCAGGTCAATCTCGCGCTTTCACGGCAGGGTCGAAGATTGCGGAGACTGCCGTCAAGCGCGAACAGAATGCCAAAGGTAACCAGCGAGGTATGACATCCGGGGCGCAGGCCAGGAAAGCTTTCACCCCCAAAACGAAACTGATACTTGGTTTGGACGTCACGAACACTCCACAACAGCGTTGTGGGTCGTTTGGGACAGACCCAAATTCCTCAAAGGTCCAGACTCGGCCAGAGCAGAAGTTTGACCAGCCATTTGTTGGAGGGCCTAGCTTTGCTCCTGCGGCCGTCTCCAGGGGATCCTTGAATACTGTACAGGAAGTGTTGCAGTCTTCACAGCCGCCTGTAGAGTCGCCAGACACTCCTACTACTTCAACTTCTGCAACTGAACTCGCTACTCCCCTCGATAGTAGCTCAGGATATAGCTCTTCTTCGGAATTTACCAAGGTCAGTACGCCTCCTGAGTCCAATTCACCCTTGACCGCCGCGTCTACAGCCAAGACCAATGAGACAAGCATCAAGACTGGAGAGCGAGCGCTGAAGGCTCCGCTTGTAGAGAGAAATGCAGCGGCTCCAATCAAAGCCGGACAAGGGCATGAGGCGCTTCCAGAAACTAAACTTGCCCTACGGACAATTGGTGGTGGAGCTTCCTCGATCACAAATAAAGACGCTGCATCCAGTGGACTCAAATGCCATACTGTAGGCACATTGACTGCACCCCCCGATCTGTCTACGGGAGGGAGTACTTCTTCCCAGCCTCCAGAGCCAACTGCAGCTCAAGCCGTCAAAATTACTCATCGGACAAATCTTTTCGGTATAAACTCAGGATTTGGCAAGCGGAAGATCCCCAAACCTAGGACCAATAGCGAAGCGTCCAATTTGAAGGCCAAGATCAGCCACGCAGCCTCAGTGATCCAGGTAAAAGGTCCGTCTTTGCCAGAGTCTGCGGCTACTATGCAGACCTCCTTCACCAAGAACGCTCCTCCTCCTGCAGCTGATGGCGGTTTGGAGACCTCGAGCGAGACTGCCAGCCAGCCTAAGATAGAGTACTCAACCCCAGGGCTCGCAGATGCCCTGATGCATCTTGCTAGTGGTCACAGCGAGACATCACCCAATTCCCTAGGCACAACAATTTTGGACAACGAGCTCACTGAGGATGACTTGTTTGCACAGCGATTCGCACGTCTATCCATGGGCCCACCAGCCTCAAATGCTCGTCGATCCTCGGATGGTCGGCGAGTGCCAGAGCTATCAGGAGCCTGGAATTGCAATGGACGAATAGTTCATGCCATGCGTGGGGCCCAAAATCACCCAACATTTTCGCCTGGTACGCTGCCAGAGCTGCCCCTTCCACGTTGGTCTTCGGAAGGCCATGACCACCAGTGGGGTCTTATATTGCAAGCCTCGTTCAAGCCGGGATGGGTAGTGGAGGAGCTTATGAGGCTGTCAAGGGGAAGAAGCTCCCTAAGTCAGTCCGGACAGCTACGCAAGTCTACAAAGATCGCTTCCAATACACCCATTCGCAAACCAGTACCTGCTGCGTCGCCGAAGCTTAGCCTCGTGAGCACGTTCTCGCGATTGAGCCAGCCACGGGTAGCAAAAGCACAGCAGCCGAAGGAGAAGGCCACGGAGCTGAAACGAATCGCGAACATGTCGTTGCAGCGCACAAGTGAGCCTCCAATCAAGTTCGACGATTTCGACGGGGATTGGCAATCTCTTATTGGACTACAACCAGACCAGGTGACGGTTCAGGCACCATACGCCACGCCGGCTCATGCACCTGCTATACAGCCCAAGTCAGACATTGTCAAGGGCAAGGGACCTAGCGGTGAGTCGCAAGTCCTGGATGATGCAGGAAAAGCTCTCCTGGACGACGCAGCAAATGCTCCGCTCCCGCCGGGCTTCGATGATGACAATGAGGACGACGAGGAGGTGGCTTCGGTACCACATTCAAATCAACAGCCGACTATGGCACCGTCATTTACCCAGGCGCAGGCATTTGTTGAAGATACAGAAGACATGGGAATGCTGGATGCGCCTCCGGTAGCACCGCAGCAGTTGACTCTGCAGGTACAGCCAGTGCAGGCTACCCAAATGCTGGAGCAAGTTATGATGGTAGAGGACCAGGAGCCTACCAAAGTATCAGATTCAGAATTTTATGCCGAAACGGAGGCAGATATGAGCGGTACAGGATGAGATTTTGTGAACGTTTCGAGGTGAAGGTTAGATTATCTTGCGAAGAGGACGGTACATTTACTAACCTCACGACAGGCTTGATTTGGGTTTGGTTTTGGCATGCGATTTTTTGGCAATACAAGGGTTTCTGTGTGCTGGGGCATACTATTTATATGGTGTTCTTGATGGGGATGGAAGTTCCAAGGGCTAGGGAGAGAAAGTAGGAAAGGTTGAGGGAGGTGGAAAATGTATCGTTCGAGGTTTGATAGGGTTTGGAAGCTTGGGGTGTGAACGGATGTGACGGTACGCAGAAAATATTTGAGTTAGTTTCGTGTTCTTCTCATAGTGAGAGCTGAACAGCAATGTATTCTGGAACTCGATGTCTGGACTTTTCAATGCACACTTAACAGCTGAGCTCCGTCATTCATTCCAACTAATCAATGACCTCTGGTGACCGAACTATTCCACAGCGCCTAAATGGATTGCAAACCGCATGCTGAAAATCTGGCATGTCGAAGATTTTGTACATGAAGCGATTAAAGTTTGCATATCCAGAACCTCAACGCCTCGCTCCCAATTCAAAGTCCAATATGCTTCGCGAATTCTGCTGGAGATATGTGACAAGTAAAATCATGCATGTGTCAGTCTTAAGATCTCATCCTCAAATCCCCAATGTCCCAGTGACAGCACCTTTTGCACCACCAGCAGCATTCGTCGCCCCTCCAGCAGCACCCTGAGCCGCGTTGGTAGCCTTCCCAGCATGTTTCCCTATGTCGGCTGCTTCTTTGGGATTTCCCACATCGACTCCCGAGCTCTTGCCTGCATTGGTCAATTTTTCAGCTGCTCCGTTCGTACCTTTCCCATGTGCACCTTTCTTCTCCTCCTTAGGCCCACCATTGGGCTGCTTTTCATTTTCCTTGGGTCCTCCATTAGCCTGCGGCTTAGGCTCACCCTCTCCCGTACTAGAGCCCAGCTGATTTTCCATTCCCTCCTTCAGGGGCACATGGATACCGGGTATCTCCTTTTGGTTGAATTTCTTCAGGATGTAGTACCCAGCCAGTCCCCACAACCATATGAATGTAGCGGCGGCTGTTGTGAAGAAGAGTGTAGGTAGGAGGATGATAAGGGCGAAGCCGACGCAGGTGACTATGAAGAGGACCGCGCCTACAAGGCCGATAATGAGGCCGGCTAGGATAGCGAAGATGACGACTGAGATGGTCATTACGACGAAGAGGCCGAGGGGAAAGCCGGTTAGAGCTATTTGGGAGGCGATGAATGACTGGAGATATTGTTAGTAACCATATACTCTGGCACTCCTATGGACAAGAATAATATTTGACGACGTACAGCTAGCATAGGCTTCTCGGTTGCGAACTTCGACATCTTGGCGATGAGCTCATTTCGCTTCTCAGGTGGGAATATGCTGTCAAGCCATGCTGATCCCTTGTTGAGCATACCACCAACTGTGCCCTGGAGAGCACCTGTCGCTCCACTAAGCGCTTCTGCCATGGTATTGAACTGTGTAGTGATAAGACGCTTGGAATGGAAGGAGGGGTATGAAGCAGGCTTCAAGCACGAGTATGCTTTAGAGTAGAGGGTAGAAGTAAGCACCGAATGGTAATGCAGAAGTCAATGAGGCCCTTGATATTGAGGAACGGCAGTGTTACTTTATCCATGTTTCGCCTTGCTCCAGAATCTGGATTCTAGACGCGCTTGCGGCCCGGAATTACATCATCTTGCGTTAGCGCTAACGGTCGCTAGTTCTCTCCTTTCTCCTCTTTGTTCCATCTCTCGTTCCAATTCTACCACTTCACATCTCTTTGTGACGATTGTTCTCCAGATTTACCAAGCAAATTACGCAGCCATCGTATGGCAGTTGGCGGAAATAAAGATATTGGCAAAACTCCGGATATAGGCAGCCACCGGAAAAGAACTACAGCCAAAGTCAAGCCACATTCCGCACATCCCAGACAAGCTTCAGTCTCTGTACCATGGTACTGAGCACGCTAGAAGCACCGAAAGGCACATGGTTATTGAACAATCGAAGAAGCCCTTACGTTGATCGCTTCTACATGACCTAGTCCAATGGAAATACACCGAAATCCGTTGCAACGATAGAAATAAGCACAGATTGAATCCTCCAGCGCTCTTGATGAGATGCTCCCGGGTATCTAATGGCTCTGAAACAGGATGGAAAGCATATTTCCGTGCTCGAACTGAGTGTGCTTGGGCTTGAATCGACCGAGCGAGATGATAGACTGCCACTTAGTTTACCCCAAGCCTAACCAGGTAGGACAGATTTAGTATCTTGACGATATGCAGACTGGTGGTCAACCAGGGCTCTACATCAGAGTCGACTGAAATGGTTGTCTCGCCAAGAGTGAAAGCCAGGTATCCCAATTCCAAAGCTATGAGTTCCAGGTAGAACTATGAACGTGACAAGCACACCATCCTAACCTTTCGACACAAGACCCGCCCTAAGCTCTTGTCATGCGACCTGTAGACTGCTCTTGGCAAAGTCCGTACCAAACCTTGCCTTGTCATTCAACGTCCAGCATCGGATGGTCCGGCTTTTCTTGACCTCAAGCTTTTTATGATCCAGTCTCATATTCCCATTCCAATCTCAATACTACTTCTCAATATCTCTTGCAATACAGAGGAAACGGCAACCTTTTCATGTATCTCTACGAGTTCTTCAACGAATGTGACTGGAAAAATGAAACCATAATTGGTATAAATAACATCATATCGACACACTTGAAGACGTTTGCTAAAAACCCGATCGGCGGAAACGAGTTGTTATCTTTTCGGGTAAGAGTGATAATACGTCAAAGACGATAATCAAGACTCATCTAAAACAAGCGGTTGCTCATACGGAGGTAAACATACCGAGAAAAGCACAGCCAGCAACAATGGCCCATGCCATCGGGTGGGAGAAGACCTTGTATGGTGTGCGTGATGAAGTGCCTAACACATTGTCTGGCGACATTCCATTGAAAAACCTGCCGTGTCCAGGATATTTACCTCCTCCAGCCCGTGCTCATCTGAGAAGTCCTGCTGTCGAACAAGGGTGGCAAGGGTGGACCGCACTTGCTGTACCAGAAGGTGCTCTGTTTGGAGCAACGCCCCCAGTGCTATTGCGAGGCCAACAGATTGAGAAAGACATTAATGAGGGTCTTTATGAATGCGGAATTTAATGCGATGAGAATATCAACAGCGATAATGTTATCTGATACTGCCAGACTTGCCGGACCATTTACCATATGGAGTGCATTACCCGAGTGGCACTGCAAGCTGCTCCGGAAACCGAACTTGATGACGAGCTTCATCTAGTCTGGAAGTGTCCCAATTGCAGGTCTGAATATGCGGGGTCTCCATGCGAGCTCTGCTGTAAGTCTTGAACCAAAAGTTTCAACAGTACCATCACGCTAAAACATAATAGGGTGCAAGAAGAATGGGCGTGGAGGTTCTGGACCTTGGACATTCGCCCCTAATTCCTGCGGCTCAGGATGCCTGAAGACTTTTCCATGTGGACACTCATGCCACGAAATCTGTCATGCTGGGCCGTGCAAAGCGTGTCCTTACACATGCCCCGTCAACAAAATTGCCAGCGACTCGCACGGAAGAGAGGTAGAGGCGGCCATAGAACGCCTGCACGAAAACATTCATAGACCGATCAAAACACGAGGAAGAGCTTCCACTACGCATGTCCTTCCAGCCGCATCCCGCCCTCGGGCAAATACAACGCCTGCGCCTTCTCCGGTAGCTACAACAACTGAAACCAGAAGTCGTAGGCTAAGGGAGCCACATGAAAAAGATCATGTTCATATTACCAATCAATCAGCGTAATCTTCAGTATTATCATTATATGCTGGGTCTATGAACTGACGAGGGTTGTCACTGAACCATCCAAACACCAAAAGGTTGCCGAAAACAGCGACGCCGTGAGAACTTTATGGGTCTTTGCTGTCGCTAGCGGCTTGGCCTGAACAATTATAAACATTAGGGCACTCCCGGTATGGTCAAAGGTCCTTGACCATTACATTGGTCGAATAATTGTTGATAGCTATGAACCGCCTCCGAGTGGCTTTGGAAGTATCCTACACTGCATCACGAGTATGGGACGGCTTGTCATGACACCATTTGTAGCACTTTTGCTTCCATTTCTAGAAATTGCCTGGGGCTTTGGTCCCTTTGTCGTGTGAGTTATCGATATCTAAATGTTTTCATAAGTGACCGAAGTCGGCCATTTAGCCCTATCGCTGTGCCACTGACAGCACGAACACTCGATTTCCACAATGTCTGCCGTTTTTTTGATACGATGATAACGCTCGACGTTGGTAAGCAAGTCGCGTGTTGATCTGCATACGGCGACTGACCCTGATACAGGCAATGGGGCTCGCACATACCCAATCTTCAAAGAACTAGGCCCTCAAGGTCATCAGAGGGTCTTGTACAGAGAACCCGTAGCCGGCCCTTTCACAATTCCATTGCCAGAAGCCTGTCGAAACCATCCGCCTACGATGACGGCCACGAGGAAATCTTTGGCATTCCCGAGTATCTCAGAAAGTCTTCAACAACGACGATACCTCGAATTGGGAAAGTAGAATTCAGCTGGATACACCCAAAGATGGCTGTCGATCAAATGGACGAGGATCTATGGGCCAAAACTACGAGCCCAGAGACTAGGTTTGACTTGAAGACAATGATTTTCGACAGCAGTTGGAAAGACGGAACTACTTTTATGGCGAGTAAAGATTCCAGCTACTACCGTACGCTCTACGACTTCAAGAACGGAATTTGGGCCACCCAAATCAATCACCTAGCTTACAGCTACGAAGCATACAACGTGACGAAAGAAGCCTATCAGCAGGGGTATGAGTACGGCCGGTTCGAGCTCGGACAGCATCTTATCTTGCGCGACCTCGGCCTGCGAGTTCCGAACTTCGCGGACTTTTCGAGTAGCTGCGAATATGAGTCTTACCTCAAGATGCATCGCGGTAATGGCAGTCTGGCCGAGCTCGAACAACAAGGCAGAGAGAAGTATCGTTTTGATGGCGGTGACATGGTGTTGAGGACCGCTTCATTTGGTGCCACACAAGGAAAACTGGCAATGTGTGCTAGGCGGGGGGATGTGCTCGTTAAGTATGGCAATGTTGTTCTTGAGGGTCTAGGGAGTAAACTGCCAGTTGTTGCTGGGCTAATAGCAAGCTATCGCTTTAACGGTGTGAGTCAGGAAAAGAGGAAAGGATGCAGAAGATTCGCAAGCGAGGACTAGACCTGGGCTCATAGCTGATATATCTATATATGGGAACTGGATTATTAGATGAGGATTGGAGACGTCTTTGCAGGATGTAGATGATAGCTCGGGAAATTCGCTAAGACTAGATACACCGTAATTCCTCTCAACTTTGTCGGTCTCGTCTGGAATCTAACTTTGAAGTGTCCTTTGTACTAGTGTCCCAATGCAGGTAGTGTAAAACTCTGGAATCAAAAGCTCAGCACCGTAAAGAAAGCCCAGATACGGCGGACGATAGGCCAGGGTAGGACACAATCAAAAATCCAAAAACAAAATTTCAAAAACCAAAAAATGATCTGCGGCCCTACCGCGCAGGCTTTAAAATCCAGTTTTATTAACTACCTTACCTTATTACTAACGCCAAAGGTTAGTCGTTACTCGTATAATTCCCTCTTTTATACTTATTTTACTTATTATATAATAGGAATAAAATACCTAAATATAATACCGGCGGTCGTATAATTATATCTTTTAAAAATTATAAAGATAAGATTCTTTATCGTCTTTTTATATTAAAAGAAATATAATTATAAATTATTAAATAATTTAAAAATTATAAATTTATCTAGATTAATCTTTATACGCTCCGCCGGCGCCTTTAAATATAAAAGACTTTATAAATTATTTATATAAAAGACTTAAAAGAGTTACGAGATCATATTTAGTATATAGTCTATCGACTCGGAGTTTATAATTAAAAGATATTTAATTAATTAAAAAATAAAGGCTATAAGATATTAAAGGATAATCTTATACGAGTTCGACTAGATATAAATTTATAACGAAGGGAGAATAACTAAAAGGTTTAAAAGTAGGCGGATAATATAATATATTAATTTATATAATAGGAGCTTAGGAAAAACGCTATATAGGGTATAAAATAAAAGTATTTAATAAAATACTTCTAGAAGAAAGGCCAGCTAGTCTTTAAATATATTATATAATAAAGTTTTACTCTCTTCTCGTATTATATAATAAAGCTTTACTCTCTTTTTATATCGTACGTTAATAATTTTAAAAATTAATTATTTAAATAATACCGGGATTTACTTTTAATTATCGTAAAATAATAATTATAAGATATATAACGAAAGAGGGGAGAATTTATCGTCTTTAATTTAAATCTTATATAGTCGGTCGATAACTACGATAAATTAGCCGATTTTAAAATTAAGATTTATACTAGAATCGATACCTAGTATATACGTTATATCCTCTAGTTTTAATACGATATTACGAACCGTATATAAATTAGTATTCTACGAGGTTATTTTAATATTATTTTTAATTTTAGATTATAATCTCGCTTCGTATAATTAAACTATAGATTAAAAATAAAAGTAATAACCTATATATATATTATATTATAATAAGTTTTCGAACTAGACCTCGAATTTAAAAAATACTATATATATAATATAAATACTTCGAATTAACGGATTAAGTCGTAGTAGGCCTAATTAACTAAAACCGTAACTAGGATATAAATTTAATTCTTCGGAAATCTTTATATAATAAATTAATTCTCGAAGGATAAGAACGCGGATATAATTACTTTTTTTATAGTTTATTTTCCCGTTATCCGTTTATAAGTCGAGTAATTCGTAGATAATTAAAATACGTATTAAATTCGTAAATAACCCTACCGCCTAAAAACGATTTCGGGGAGATTATATAACTTATTTTAATAACTAAAAGTAAGAATTAAAAACTATAGTTTTAAGATAAATACCGAGAAACTTAAAGAGCTTCGGCGGGATATTATTAATTAGGGTAAATTAATTTCTTTTTATTTAAACGTTTATATTATATAATAACGGTAAAGCCTTTTATCTCTAAAATCTATATTATATAATAATATCTAACTCTTTTTATCTTTATATATATATTATATAGTTACGGTTAAACCCTTTCGTCTCGAAGTTTTATATTATATAATAATATCTAACTCTTTCTATCTTTACGTATATATTATATAATAAATATTAAACCTTTTCCGTTTAAATATTTAAGTTATATAATTAATAACTATAAAGATTTTTATTATTCTAAATTAATAGTACGAGGCTAACTTTCTTATATAGATAAAGATATATATTTTCTACTATCTACCCTTATATAATATAATAACTTTTTATATAATCGAGGCTTTAATCTCTATTTACCGCTAATAATCCTTAAATATTAACGCGAATTACTCTAATTTAAATACTATTAAGCCCTTCGTATAATAATTAATAATTACGAAATTAATAGGTATAAATCTAAATTAGAATAATATTCGAAGTTAGAAGGTAGATTTAATTAAAATAAACTAAATTAATAACCGATTTATAATATATTATTAGGGAATTTACTATATAAAGAAGTTTTATCCGAATCCTTCGAGGCCTAATTAAAGACTTTAATAAATATTATATAAATATTTTCTTATATAATAATTTATTTAGTCTCTCGTCTTATTTTTAAAGTTTTTTATATAATAATATTTAAACCTTCTCGTATAATAACCTTTAAACTTTCTCGTATAATAATATTTAAACTTTCTCGTATAGTAGCCTTTAGTCCTTCTTATGAAGTAGTTTTTAAACTTTCTCGTATAATAATCTTTAAACTTTTTTATATAATAGTCTTTAGACTTTCTCGTATAATAACTTTTAAAATTTAGATTTCGTTATATAATAATTTATTTTCTCTTTAATTTCTTCTTAGTTTTACTATACGATAAAATTAAACGAAGACGAGTCTCGGATATAAATATATATATATTCTTACTCTTAATAAATATATACCCAGGATCTTCGATATTATAAAGTCTATAATATTATAAATCCTTAATTAATATAAGCCCTTATCCTTATCTTCTTATTATTATATAACTAAATTTATTAAATAATTAATATCGATAATTTATTTAAACTAAACCGTATTTAATTTATTTTATTACTAGCCGACCCTTTTATTTATAAAGTTAAACGCCGTATAAACGAGCTTCCTACTCGTATATAATAACTAGAGTTAATTCTACTTAAATTCGAATAAATTAAATAATAAATATATTAACTAAAGTTACCTTTAGCCGATTAAAATAACGGACGGAGCGCTAGTTTTTAATAACCGTTTATATCCTTTTATATATATAAGAGACTAGAGTAAAAGAAGAGGTTCGCGTTATATAATTAAAGTTATATTATTAAATTAGAATAATAAACTATTTTTACTCGGTACCCTCTATTAAATTAAAAGACGAAGGCTTCGTTAATTAATTAAAAAACTCGGGTTAATATATAAATATAATTATATAAGGTATAATTTACTTTAATCGGAGATATCCTAAATAATAATATTATATATTAACTCGATATCAAATATTTAGGTATTTAGGCTCTTTAATTTCTTAATTATATAATATATTTACATTATATATTTCTTAGATTCGGTGACTATCTATATCTTATAGCGCGAAATTTAAAATTATTTCGATTTTATTAAGAATACTTTTTTATTAAAGCGAATATACCTTCGGAAATTATATTATAACTACTAAATTTTTATTAATAAATAATTCCTTATTTAAGTAATTAAGAATAAAATCTTATATAAGTTATCTAAAAGTACTTCGTATACTTATATAATAAAATAATTCTTTAAGGGTAATTAGTTTAAAAAGACGAATAAAGATAAGGAGTATATAGTTATTTTAGTTTATTAAAAACTAGTACCTCTTAAATAATTTAATTTATCGAAAATTAAACTAGAATTTTAATTTAAAAAAGAAGATAAATAACCTATTAAATAAGAACCTAATCTTTATATAGTAAAGGAATTTTATTATTATATAATAAAACCTGAACCTAAACCTTTTATAATAATTAAGAACGAGCTTTATATAATAATTAAAAACGAGCCTCGTATAATAATTAAAAACGAGTCTTATATAATAATTAAGAACGAGCCTCGTATAATAATTAAAGGCGTACCTCGTATATAAAATCTAGAGCTAGAACTAAAGCCTTAGATATTAACCCGGAAACGGTCTTATATAAAACTTTTTTAGAGCGATAATAAATTTTTTAAGGATCCGGTTTACTACTACCTCGATTATATAATATTATCTTCGGTACCTCTCTCGTTAAATAATCGGATTTATATAATATTCCGAGATCGAAGTTTAGAGTTTACTATAAATAAAATAAATATAATTATTCTTATTAAAAAATCCTTATTAAGAAATACTTTTTTAATATTATTTTATAATAAACTTTAGAGCCTATATTATAATAAATCAAGATTACTCCTATCGTCTCTCGTATAAAAGTCGATGAAACTACGCCTACTACTCGTACGACGGTAGGTACTCGGTAACTTAATTATATAATAGTTAGGAATACTCTGTAACTTAATTATATAAAAATAAATAATACTTCGCTACCTAGTCGTATAAGAAATTAAACGAAGGTAATAAAGAAAATTATAATTTAAAGTAGTAAAAAGAGCGAGGGAAGTAAAAATAAATAAAAAGTAATATATTTTAAAAGTTTAACCTCTTATATAATAAATAGATTTAAATAAAAGTATTATTCGAGAGTTTAACCTTTTGTATAATAAATAAGTTTAGATAAAAGTACTATTCGAGAGTTTAACCTTTTATATAATAAATAGGTTTAGATAAAAATATTATTCGAGAGTTTAATCTCTCGTATAATAAATAGATTTAGATAGAAGTATTATTCGAAAGTTTAACCTCTTATATAATAAATAGATTTAGATAGAAGTATTATTCGAGAGCTTAACCTCTTGTATAATAAATAAATTTAGATAATTAGGGAAGTACTATTCGAGAACTTAATCTCTCGTATAATAAATAAATTAAGATTATTTAATTAAATAAAATATATATTAATTTATCCTCGCTTTAGTTATACGAGTAGTTTATTAAAGTATTATTAACTTATATAACTTATTAATTTTAATTATTATATAGAAGTATAGGCTATAATTAAGCCCGCCTAGATAATATATTTATATATATTTTTATTTAAATACTTTATTATATTAGCCCGTATACTTTTTAGAAGCTCGAAAAAAAAAAATTATTTATTATATAAAAACTACTACGGAGATTACTTTACTCGATAAATTAATAATAATACCTTTATTATTTTTAATACCCGCCGACTCCGACTCCGATTCCTTATAATCTTTTTATAACTCTTTACTCTCTTCGTCTTTATTATTATTTAATAATTTATCCGACGGCGCTCTAAGTATACTATTATATATAAAGTAACGAACTATATAATTTTATTATTTATAATTACTATACGACCCGCTAAAGTAATTAAATAGGTATTAATATTTAAGGAATACCTTCCCTTTATTAAAATTAATTTATCCCGGTATAAAATACGCCGTATACGGCCTAGTTACTCGACGGAGAGTAAAAACGGCGAGAGGAAGATATCTATAACTTTATATTAAAATTATATTAATATATAATAGGTAGTTTATATAAATTCGCGCTATTATTATAATTAAAGGCCGAGCGGCGACGTTTCGCCCTAAAAGGCCGAGTACGACTTAACCCGGTATAGAGTATATAAAGGGGCCGAGATTTTAATTAGTAATATTAAACTAAATATAATCGCTAGCGTAATTAAAATAATAAAAAATAACTACGTTTATTTAAAATATTTATATAATAATTAATTACTATACGATAAAATTAAAGAGTTATATAAAGAAGAATTAAAAGATAAAAGAAACGTATAATAAAAGATAAATATATATAATAAAAAGGAAAAAAGAAAAAGGGGAAGGAATTATATAAAGAATTTTTAATATAAACTTTAACCCTACCCTTTACGTTATATAAATCGGTTACGTTATTATCCTCGGATATATTTTATAATCGATTACGATATAGTTTATATTAAAGATAATTTATTATATAATATTTTAGGGCTAGTTAAGTAGGAGCTTTATTATATATTTAACTTTAAGTACTTTTAAAACTATAGTTCCTTAACTAGCTTTAAATAATTATATAATAAATCTTTAATATACTAGGAGAAATAATCTCTTCGTACGTAACTTAAAGTTACGTTATATTTTTAAAATATTATTATATAATCCCTTAAAGCTAGTTAGGGAATCGTAGTTTAAAAAGTACCTAAAATTAAATAAACGGAGTAGCTTCTATTAATAACCTAATAGCGATTATTTCTTATACGAGAAATAATTAAAATAGATTTATACTCGTACGTAACTTATATTCTAAACGATTTACTATATAATCACCGTATTATCGTTGACGGATTATCTGGTTTCAAAGCCTGCGCGGTGGGGCCGCAGATCATTTTTTGGTTTTTGAAATTTTGGTTTTTGGATTTTTGATTGTGTCCTACCCTGGCCTATCGTCCGCCGTACCAGAGAGCACATGTATCCATATTCTTCCTCGCTTGATTGGGAACCCAAACTCAATTTTCGGTCCTTCCCATAGCTAGCGCAGTCCCGTTCCAAAGGAATCCACCAATATTGGCAAGATCGGTACCTTCATCTGCTCCACGATCATCATGATCGACCTTTATGGTTTTGTGGTTATCTCATTCCTGGTCTCTTCCGTTCTCCTCGTCGTCATCTTCATCGTTCTCCTCGCTCTCTTCATCGTCTTTAACATCGTCAACATCTTCCCCATTCTTTGAGATTACAAATTCCCTATGAGTTCGGCCCCATGGCTCTCCAAGACATGTATAGCTTGAACCATACGCGTGTATACCACGTATGCAAATCTCCAGAGGTTCTTGGTTGCCTCCGCTGCCTCAGCGTCAGCCTGGGCCTTGCTATCAGCCGCGTCCTGCGCTTGCTGAGCTTTGATAGCAGCGATTTTCCCAGTGATTTCATGGAGTAGATCTTCTCCGATAGTATTGGAGAAGGAAAGAGGCACGGAAGGTCCATGATCCATTCGCTCTTCGTCTGTTCTTGACGCTTCGTTGCCATCCTGTGCATCTGCGCTCCAAGGTACGACTTCAACTTGCATCTTTGTGTTCAACGCCTCATCCTTGACTTGTACATCTGTGGTAAAAGTGTCGGAGCTATCTTGACTTTCTACGCTCGATGCCTCGCCCTCAACTTGTTGGTCTGTGCTCTGAGTCTCGTCATCAGCTTGGCCTTCTGTGCTGGACACCTCGGCGCCAAGTTGGCCATTTGTGCTCGATGAATCCCCCTTGTTACCTCCGGCCACGAGATGCTCCACACTACCGGCGTCATCGCTAGGAGTAACCTCGATCGCAAGGCAGTCAGATTTGAAGAACTCAAAAAACACATACTGCTTAGCTCACGCGATAAGATTGCGGCTCACTTCAGTCTCAAAGAATATGGCTCTTTCGAATACATCCATTCGGTCAAAAGCGTCGATCGAGAGTAGCATGTAAACCTTTGTCCAGCCGTCTGAATTTCGCAAGTCAAGCATTTGCTGGTAGTCTTTCTGGTCGAGAAGGCCGGCAGCCTCCTCATTCCTCGCTCTCAGGTATCGAATCAAATTGTCCTTGGCTTCGGTCTTCGTATTCAACTTCTGAACTTCGTCTTGCAATGACGCAATGGAACGATCTTTTTCGTCCTGCTTGTTGCTCTTACCGCTCTTGAGCACTCTATGAAAGGCAGTTGCAAGGCTGGAAAGAACAGTAGCTTTGATCTTGGATTCTTGATGTGTAGAAGCCACCAAAGTTGACCCAGATGTTGTGCGGCTGTCAAGGCCAGTCCCGACATCTTCCCTGGGAATTTCGTGGCTCTGAGCTGCGAAAACTCGCACTGCAGCAGGCTTCCGAGGCTCGACATGTGGAAATGAAGCAGCCTTCTTCAGAACACCGAGGGGAGGCTCTTGGACAGTCTGGCTCTCGGCACCCTGATGTCACTTCCAGTCAGTATAGGAAACACCAAACAAACCCGGGAGACATAGATCATACCTCCTCATTTCTGGAGCGGGCATGATTGATCAAGACTCCATGACTCGCTAGAATCTTGCAAATGAGGCTCTTCTTGGGCTTGGTCTTCGTCTTATCTTCACTCTTATGGAGTAAGGTCGCAGAGCTTGAGCACACGAACTTGCCAATATGACAGCATTTGATTACCACTGACTTGCCTCTACCGTGTCTACCTTTAGACCGGAGAAGCCATGATAAGGGCATGGTGTGGACCCGCAACAAGAGAGTTTGTACATTTGCTCTGTGATAGTAGAAGTAGGCTGCGTATTATCAACCAAATAGATAGATGTGATAAAAGTTGTAAACTCGATCTCGATATTTTGATCGAAGCAGTAGCAGAAGTCTGCTTTTATCCGTAGGTCTAGGCGAGAGTATCGAACAGGTGTGAGAGGGGGTCGAGGAACACAGAGATATGCCTCAGAAGATTATTTAAATATATGGTATGGCATACGGCCCGCAATGTTACGCTACAGGATGTGTCTACGGAAAAGTGAAGGGATCTGTGTTATTCGTTCAAGGCTTGGCAACTTCCACATCTAATTCGTTGACGTATGTCTTTGACACTATGATGATCACAATATCGCCAACACGGGACATCTTTTCCATCAACAAAGCGGCCTTTGAAAATCTCACCACAACCAACAGAATCTGGACGACCAGATCGTCTCCTACGCACGGTGTCTTTTCGAACTCTATGATGAGTCTACCAGCTCCCTTCAAAGAAAACCCAGAAGCGCCAAAGACGGGCAGTCTAGGGAACATACTCAAAGATATTCAGTCGAGACAGCCTAGTTGGGATATTTGGTCGAACTCCCCATCAGCAACCGCTCTCTCTTCAAGGTCAGCGACCGTCCAGACCGCCAGTGTCAGCTCTCAAAAGGCTCCTTATCAAGCTGTATCATCACGAAGACAGGCAGCGACGCCCGTGCCCCCTGATATGGCTACTTTACTCCCGGAATTTACAGCGTCCGTATCTAAAGCCGACGGAGAGACTAGAATGGCACTTCTGGAAGACCGATCAGGGTGTAAACGCAGCCATATGTCGGCACCAGAAGACGAAAACAAACGGCGTAGAGTTACGATGTCTAGGATTTCAAGAGACATACCGCTATTACCGCGAGAAGTCTATGTCTTGATCTTCGAAGAGATCCACGATAAAAGATCTCTGGCACGACTCTGTCTGGTTTCTCAGCAGATTCAGGACTTGGTTTTACCCATATTGTATCGTGACATTGTGATCACGCCACTGATCACGTATCATTTAGCAAAGGAGCCAAAGGTTGGGAAGGGTACAACCACTCAACTTCAAATGAGTCTCTACACCAGGCATATCGCGATGAATGGGAAGGTCTGCTGGAAGGCCACAGGGAATATGGTCAAGACACTGGACCATCTCAGATCCATTACGTGAGTTCACCTCGAGCCGACACGTTATCGATTAAGACGGAGCATACCTAAATCTAAATAGATACACCTATTTCGATACTCCTGATAGCCAAAGCCTCATTGAAATGATGGCAATCATACCCAATGTCAAGCTCCACGTCAAGCAAATCGATGCATCATCACCTGGCGGCCAGAAGCTGATAAACGCTCTACACTCACAGCTTGTTTCGTGCAAGATATCAAAATGGACCAGCCCAGATTATTCGAAGATTGGCTGCGCGCTCACTGAAGCAAAGCATTTAGAGACATTGCATCTCAGTGCTAGGAATCGTCGTGGCTCATGTATCTGGAACTTTCTTGCTAAGACAGGTGTCAGCCTTCCTCCACTCAAAGAGCTGGTTTTAGAGAATTATGCATGGCATCGTCCACCATACGCCGCGCTTCATGTCTGGAACTGGACCCAGCTAGTCCACCTCAAGCTCAACAATGTCTGCATATTCAGTTTCCTGACTACGGTACCGTATAAGAATCTAGTCCATCTGCGCGTCCTTCACATGTACGACCGCTGCCGAACCAACCATGCTCAGTCCAGCAACATGATTTGCAATCTTCTCGACAGCATCGCTCCTCTCCACACACTAGGTATCGCGTGCATGATTGAACAACCGCAAGCCAAGACTATACTTTCAATACGCAGACAGGGTCCTAGTCTGAAAGTGCTTGTGCTTATAGACTGTAAAAAGTTCTGGCACACAGATTGGAAATTCCTGCATGCGTGGGATATGCGTGGAATCAACGTCTCTTGCCCGAATCTTATGCAGCTCAGTATCGACCTCCCAATCCATCCAGACTTGCAAACGCCTAGACCAATCTTATACGAGAGCGCCGCTCTTGCGCATTTTCGCAATCTTCGAAGATTGCGCATTTGCACGAAATGCCTACAGGATCCCCTCGAGACGGAATCAGAGACATGGCAACTCATTGGCGTGTCCATCCGAACCTGGCTAAAGATGCTCATGGTTGCGAAGCAGGGATGTGCCTTTGAGTCCATAAGGGTGATGGTTCTGGTTGAGAGATCTAAGCCGCTGGGGTCTCATAGGCCTATACAGCTACCACTGGCATCTTACACCTGGCTGGCTCCGATGAGAATTGAAGCTGTTGAGAAAAAATGAGCGACACATAGGATAGGATTTCAAAAGTAGGAGAGGTGGAGGTGCTATGGCGAGAAACACTGCAAATCTGGGACCTTGAAAAAGCGCTGATTGTAGGTTATGTCAAAAAAATCCCTCGTGTTTTCCACAACTAGATCTTCGAGCGAAGAGCTGATCTTCTTTGAACCATGCTTGTCAAGAAATTAATGTTACACTCATATGCCCATTCTTCAATCACCCACAAAAGTAGGGTTCCTGTATAAGTCTGCAATGACGAGTCAGCTGCCCATTCTGTTCTATTGCCCATGGACCCTTCTACTTCATCTTAATCGCCCACCACCCCCAGTTCCGAGACGTAGTTCAAGTGAAGCCACGAGATATCAATACTCCACGTAACCGTCGATAGTATCAAGTTCGATTTGGCCGACATTTCTGAGACTGCGTTGCAAGCTTCGATCTCGCTTCAGGTGGGCCATTCGAGAAAGATGGGACCGAAACATGGTCGACACTTCACTTAAGACGACAGTAATTTCTGCTGACGTCACCGCGGTATCTTGTAGGTGACCACTTTCTTAATCCATAAAAATATCGATAGGCGATGTGCCTTTATGTAATCCAAAAGACTTGATCTAACAGTACATGCATAATGAGCTATTCTGAGTCTTGCTATCTTAGACAGTGAGACTGGACAAATAACATGGTTATTCCAACCGTCCACATTGCCCATTCTGTTTCTACCTATACCCACATCTCTTAGGAACACGCATGCAACTCTGAGACTATAGTTCCGAAAGCTGAAGACATGAACGATTGTCACAACCTCAATGCATAATATCGTCCGTTCAGCCTCACATAAAGAACGCTTGTCATCCGATCGCGTCCATATCAGCGTTAGCTCCGTCCTATCCGAACAGTCACCTCAATTTCAACCTAAACCCTCTCACCCTCTCACCGCATCGTCACATCATGCGTGACTTGCGTTCTTCAACTTCTTCATCTTCTCGCGCCCGGCTGCGCGAAGCTGCTGTCTACTCCTTCTGGCCGAAGTAGTTCCCGCCACTGCTTTCCCTGCGTCAACCGACTCAGCTGCGGTGGCGGCGCGCTTCGCTTCCCTATGACGCTTGGACGCGTCCTTCTTAGCCTCCTTTGCTCGCTCGATATCCATTTGCTTTTTTGCCGTTGTGTCGATGTCCTGCTTCACGAATTCGGAAGACCAGGCGTATGCGGTATCTGGTGCCGCTTGTTGCACAGCTGCCGATGGCGAAAGAGCTGGGTCATGGGCAGCGGCAATCGGGGATGGGCCAGCGTCAAATGTGAATGTGAGATCCTCTGACACAAAAGGTCTACTAGGCTCCATCGAGGTTGTCGTCGACGCGTCGTTCGTTGACCCTAGTTCTGTTGAAGATTTTGTCTTTGCCACACCAGGGGATGGCGTCTTTTTTTCTGGAAGAGCAATCTTCTTGAAGCCTGCTCCAAAGTCGAACGCTTGGAGTCGACGCAGACTCGTTGTACTGCTCTCAATCTTGACAGTCTCCATGCTGTGAACTGGTGTTCTCTGGCCGCTTTTGTTCACTGGGCTGGCAGCTGCTGCCTTTCGCGAATGGATAAGCGAAGCATGGTCGACATCCTTTTGGCCCATCTTTGAGATGTCGAGCGAGATGACCTCATCCATGACTTCCCCTTTGCTTATGTCGTCTGAAAACTTGACCTCCTGGTAGGTGACCATATCGATGGCTTCAGCTGAGAGAAGGGATTTAGAGCGATTGGCACCAGAGTCCTCCTTATTGAGAACGTTATCGAAAGTGACGTCTCCAAGTTGATTTATGGATTTATCACCCGTATCGATCTTTGAAGCCGCAGTACCTTCGGGGGCATTTTCGCGCTTGGAATCAAGAAAGCTTCCACCCAGTGTGGCTAAGGAAGAAAGAGACTGGCTTTCTCTCTCTGCAGCTTTGGTAGGCTGTGAAACAACTGTAAGACCACTTCGTCGCTTCATAGGTTGAGCGATGCTCAAGATGTCGTCGGTTGCCTCTTGGAAGTCGCTACGGGAGATACCCGAGGTTCCGCCTACTCGAGCAGGAGTGACTTCGTCTGGATTCGCCAGCCTATTCTTCTGCGGCGTGTAGTGTTCTTCGATATTCAGTCTCCCTTGATTCAGATATGATGAGCCAATCCGGTGATGTTCGAAGCTTGCTTTTCGACTCGTTCCCGCGGTCCGACTGCTTTCATGAACACCGTCGTGAACCATACTGGAATCGAGTTCTATGTTTGAGTGCTTGCTAGATTTCTGGAAGGCACCACTGGATTCCTCAAACCTCAGCCCAGTCTTCTCAAACATCTCGGCTTCTTTCTCTTCGACTAGCCGCTTACCTCGGCTGTAGGGTGACTCAAGGTCCGCGGATACTTCGTGGCTGAGGTTCTCCCCCTCCAGGTACATGTCCTGACGGATCATAGTTTCATCGATCTTGAGGTAATTGCGCGCGAAGATGCTGAGCTCCTCGTGCTCTTGGTTGGTGACCTCGAGCCCTAGCTGCTCAAGCTGCATTGTGAGATGGATCACGCGAAGGAACGCCCGGCCGCCAAAGGTCCCCAGCTCACACCATATCATGGCCAAATTGTTTTCAAGCTCCTGCTTTACCTTTCCGAGTTCTACGTTCTCTGCTTTAAGGCTAGCATTCTGTCCCAGCAGCGTGACTTTCCGATCACGCAGGCAGGAATTTCCTTCCAAGAGTGTCTCGACCCGTCGCTTCTCGTTGTTGAAATCATACAGCAAATAGTTGTAATTGTGCTGCAGTGCGCCGTGATTTTGGATCAGAAGATTGAAATCGTCCACCAATCCGTTGCGAGCTTGGTGAAGTGCATAGACTTCTGCTTTCAAGTTTGTAACATCATTCAAAGACTCATTCATTGCTTGGAGGGCCTCTATGGTGTCGTTGTTCATGTCTGCCATGGCCTTTTGGATCCTTAGCCATTGTCGGTGCATGGCAGAAAAGCCATCGATTCGTCCGTCGAGCTGAGCTTGGAGATCGACGATCTCCTCGTTGAACTCCTCGAGAAGGTCGAGCATGGCATCGTCCTGACCTGGCTTTTTCTTCCATAGTTTCTTCAGGTCCGAGACCAATCGCCACTCTCTCTCCCGGCTCTTGATATAAGCCGAGCCCCCAGCAATCTGCTCAGTCCCGAGAGATAGCTGATACTTCAGGTCTGTGACTTCCTCTCTGAGGTCGACGTTCTCAGCATTTGCCGCACTCAGCATTTCCTCCTGCTCGCTGATTATGTTCTGTGCTCCTTTACTGGCAACATCGTCTAATTTTTGCTGCATACTTTGCAATGCGTACAGAAGACCGTCGTTGATGCCCTGCATGTCTTTGAGTTTATCCGATGAAGTGTCGAGTTGTTGCTGTACTTCTTTCAAATTCGCCACTGTATCGGTGGAGCCTGCCTCTTTACCATCTCCGAGGCCGTGTTGAGCTGGAGCTGCCTCCTTCGGCGCTTTTCCGAGTCCATAAGGACCTCTCTTATGGGAGAATGACTGCTTCTTGATCTTGATCCGGGGGGGTGAGAACGACTCCTTGGTGGGTGAATCCACGGCCGTGGAACCTGAGAATGAACGATAGTGCCCGTTCACAGCTTTTTGATGCCTGCTGGTCAAACCCACTGCCTCAAAACCTGAGATCGAACGGTGACAGCCGCTGAGGAGAGCCCTTGGAGAGATGGATTGCAGCAAGCGCTTCAAATCGGCAGCTAAGGGTCCAAGTTAGCCCGCTTACCCAAGTGAAAGGTTGCTAAGAAGGGACATACATTCTAATGCACTGAGTTCCTCGTGCTCAATGGTGGTAGCTGTAGGTATTGCGTTCACTGTCTCCCACTTGTCGCAGGTGCTAGTGAGTACGTGGGTACCAGAGGCCTGCTTCAGGAGTACATGTTAGCTACACATCATGTTGCATGTCATTGTAGTCACTTACTTGCTTTCTACAAGCAAATGCCTCCTCAAACAATGCGAGTGGAAGATTCAACAATGCTCTAGTCACCGAGTCCTCGGGCTCTGAGACGGGCAGATCATTCTAGGTTCATCAATAAGACACACCAGGGGCAAGAGAAGCTGATACGCATACCTCATGCTGCTTATAAAAAGTGTTTCGGGCACGTTTCATATACCAGCGTCCCTCTTCAATGGCCCGCTTGGCCATCTGGCTGGTTGGGGTGATATACTTGGAGCCCAGCATGATGTTCTTGGGCCACATCATCGCTCCTTGGTTCTCGGGATTCACGTCTTTAGAGCAAAAAAGGCTGTGTTGGTCGACTTTTGTGACAAGAGATAGTGAGATACTCAACCGAGAAAGGTCCAAAAGACCTCTTGTTGATATATGTAACAGGAAATTGAGGAAGTAAGGAATTTGTAGACTCCTAAAGCAATGTTTGACAGCAACACAATTCTACTATATGGGTGCAAGTTTGATCTGTGATGCTCACCGAGCAATGACAGAATCAGAGGTCCAGGATCGTAACAAGGTACTGGAAGAAAGAATGGTGTAAATGGTGGGGAAAAAAATAGAGACCGCGGTTTGCGACTTGGCTATTTATACTAGCACACTACGCTAAGGCATGTGTCAACGCGAAGAGTGTTGCAAAGGAGGCTACGCTGTGATGTTGGTCACCATGCCAAGATTGTGTTACTAAGTTGCCCTGGCTACCGCCAAAGATCATGGATTGATGTTACGCAGATTCCATAACACTAAAAAACTTATACAAAAGCAATTGCGCCCCCGCAGGTTCCCTGATATCTTTCCGAACCAAGGCTATTGGCGCAGATCTTGTCCAAGCTCTCCTTAGATCGCTCCCTCTCAATCAGTATAGATCTTCCCATGTCTGCCACCTTTGATTCTTCACAACGTATTTGGTGTCTGTCCAATGTCCCTGTGGGCAAACCACCGATCCACCTCTCAGATCCTTCCGTTGGCAGCCAGCTACAAGATCCAGCTCGCCGTCCATTGTCATTTCTACCTTTAGGAAAATTAACTGCTGAGGCTTTCTGGCACCGACATGATTCTGGCAACGCATACCGCATCTGATACCCGCGGAAGCTTCTTCTAACGGAGCCTCATCGGCGCATTTTCGCCAATCTCCAGTCCTGCCTCGCACTTCTTCAAGCCGAGAATCACAAGAGCCTCATGGCCCATTCCCGGAATTTCCCGACCATGCTTCGAACGAATCATTGAAAGAGCCGCTCGCTCCACTACGCTTCCCCTGTCAGGCTCCTTCAAGCCGAACTCCGAAGGCGCCTTAGGGTCAGAGCGTATACCTTCTTCCTCAAAGTCAGATCTGATATTCAAAGATATCTTCAACGGTCTTGAAGAAGCCAATGAACAAATTACCGCGATTACGTCGGCGAGTACGGGTGCCAGGTGATTGTGGTGTAGACTGTTCTCTATAATATTATCAACTGCGATCGCCCACACCCGGTATCAAGCACGGATCATGCCACCGTGTAATCACCCATCGGAACACGTACTCCCTGCTTCAGTCTCTAAACTTCCATAAGACATACTACTTAAAATCTTCGAAGACCTTAAAGACTCAGCCGACCTGTCAGGCATACACCTAGTATCACAGCTGTTCGAGAGTCTGGTGACTCCCACATGTTATCGCCAGAACACTCTGACCGAAAATATTTGAAAGCATTTTGCAGAAAGGACTTGCCTCATGCTCATCATCAAACAGCGGAGGTTCAGGTGACACGCGACATTCGGCACCTTATAGAGTACACTCGGATCAACAAATGAGTTGAAGAGTCGTTAGTGACCTTTTTTTATGCAGGGAGAAACGTTCGTCATCTAACGTATGTTGTATTTGGTTGGCGGTTGTTAGAATCTGGCACACCCAAGGACTACTTGTCGTTGCTAGTGTGAACCTCAGTTGGAGCCATTAGGATAGTCAGAGCCTGAAAACATGAAGCGGGGATCCTTTACACATCAGTCATCCTGATAAGTGGAATCTTGATCGTACCACTGGAAACGATTTCTACATGCATCTAGCTGTAAACACAGGATTTTCAGAATTGCTTAGTGCAAGTAAAACTCGAACACACGGCAGGCTTGAGTGATTTGCCGAGATGATTACTAAGTTTACAGCTCATTCATTTTCTCTGACCTTGCCTTACCATCTATGCCATGCCAATTCAAATGCACTGCCAAAGATCCCCTTTCAGGTCAAGTAGAATTCCGCAGACGAACAGGCACGCTGCTTCCGTATGATGAGAATGGAATCTGTCTGCAGTTCGTATGGGTAATTGGAAGTTAGTCTTGGGCCGTCACGGAAAAGAAGCAAACAGTTTCTGCTACTTCAGGATTCATTCAGATTCCCCACTCTCATTACGTCTACCAAGCTAGGAGAAATGTATGTATCTCTCATCTTCAGCTACGCTACGCCCTCAACACTAATTCACATCGCTCTAATTGATATTCCTGACATCCAGTACGGTCGGCTGCATTGAACAGCCAGAGTCTACTTCTTCAAAGAAATGCTTTTGTGGCTCCAACAAGGAACCCAAGCATTGCTGCGGTCCTAACATGGTGCGCATACAACTAAGCTGGGACATTAATGGCATTACTCCTGAATTTTCCAGCATAGCCACGACCGCTTGCTTCCTCAATAATAACATGGCTGGCGCCGATGTCGTTTGTTTTGGCCATGCCATAAGAACTTTGTCTTGATTCTCGCACATTTTGGTCGTCAATGCTGTCTTTGTCTAACTTCACAGGCGGCTCCTGAGATCTCCCAATGATATCATCTTCGTTGAGGTTGAGTAAAGCGTGGGCGAGACCGCTTAGACGATCGTGCTCTCGGTCTCTCGTATTGTAACCACAGTCTAACAATAGGAGACGCAGCTTTACGAGTCGTTCGAAAGCGTGAGCTCCGAATGCCATGAGGTCATTCTCCTATTGACTAGTCTCTTCTTCCAAAATTTCGACTCTTGTCTGGAGCTTCTCGCGCAATTGCTTGAGGTCGTCGTAATCTTCCTCCAGATATTGATGTTCACTCCGGAGGCTGTTGTTCTTCTTCACCAGTTCATCGCACTCTTCCTGCTTCGACTTGTATAGTCTCGATCCGCGATCGAAAGTGGCCTCATAAGCACCTAACTTCTTCTCAAGCTCTCTAATTTTCAGTCTGTGCTTTGCGTTCTCCTCCTGGCTATCCTTCAACTCATCTGGATATCCGCGATACTCCTCTTGCAGCTTATAGTACTGACCTCGTAGTGATTGCCAATGCTCTTCGCTTGCCCAAAATTCCACGGCACGTTGCAATAGCACGCAATTGTGTATGCGAATTCCAAGATCGGTCTGAAGTTCAGTGACCTGGACTTCAAGAACGCCGACTTGCTCGGTTCTCGATTCCAGCTCAATGTACACCTCTTTGGCCGGATCGTGAATTAATTGTGTCCAGAGTTGTTTGGCTTTATAATACACAAGGTCCTTCTGCTTTACTGACGAGTCGAGCTCTTCCTGTAATCGATCTTTGTCCACGTTGACGCCCTTCAGTTGCAAGTACAACTCATCGTAGGATGTTTTCGCTATCTCCGTATCCAATTTATGCTTCTTAAGCTCTCGGTGGAGGCTGCTGATTTGCGAATACAGTGTTTGCCGAGAATGTTTGGCTTGCATGCTCTGTGCTCGAAGCTCATTCTGCTGGGTCTTCAGCTCGTCATTTTCTGCTTGAAGCTTTTGTACCATTCCCAGGGCCATCTCCATACCGAGGTCGACAGGCTCAGGCTCCTGGCTACTATCGGGTTTGATGCAGGATTTGGCTCGCTCGTGGGCGGCATTATCGAGCTCGGGACTGGTCAACTCTAGGTTTTCAGCTGCCGCGACTTGGTTGCTGCTAAGCGGAACGTTCAAGGAATTGGTTTTGTCGAGATCTTCATCTTTCTGTCTGATCGTCTTGGAGCCGGGAAAGTTCTTTGTCAAAGGTGAGGGCGTTTTCAAACAGTCAAAGGGTGAGTTCAATGCAGTGCTACCCGAGAATGAACGGTAGTGCCCGCTGATGAAATCAAGTGGAGAGGGAGGCAGCTTCGAGCGCTTAGAAGTGGCTGCTGTGCTCAATGTTAGTTGCCAACAATGGAAGAATACCGTCTTGACGTACCCTTTATTGTGTTGAGCACCTCAGAATGTGTACCTGAAGCGACTTCGAGCTTGCTCGAGCACTCCTGAGCACTACAATCGTTTGCAGGCTCAACTGCCACTGTCAATACAGCAGTTGCATCATGGAAGGCGTCGCCCTCTGCTAGGGTCTTGGAAGAAAACTCAAATTCGCTCAAGTTGCTCAGGGGCATATTCACCTCTGGCTCTGAGAAGATTGCATTGTCTTCTCGCTGAGTGTCCTTTTTGATAGCAGCCGTTAGCACCTGGACACCATGTTTCCCAATAACGTCGGTACGTACCTTACTGCTAATCGCAAAAGCCTTCTCAAAGTAAGCAATAGGAACATCCAACACACTTCTCGTCAGAGAATTTTCTTGTTGGAATCCTGAATGGGTGCAAGTTGTTGATTAAGAAGGTCTATACTGTGGGAGCTATCTAGCGAGTATGCCAAGGCGCTAGGCCATATGCCAACACTCCCCTTTGGTCCTTGCTGCCGTATGCATGCCGTCGCTCCCCTTGAAGCAGAGAAACAGGGCCATTCTAGCCCATATACCAGCAGTTCTTCTCCATTCAGTCATTGACGTACCAGGCACCGCACGTCCTTCAAACGTACCAGGCTTACCGTACGTCATTCAGTCAATTAACGTACCAGGCTTACCGCACGTCCTTCAAACGTACCAGGCTTGCCGCACGTCATTTATTCAGTTAGTTACCGCCCTATCCTCGTCTTAGCTTTGTTTACTACCTCGTCTCTTCCTCGTCTCCACCCTTCAGGTTTGTATCTGGATCGTCTCTAGCTTCAGTCTCCCGCTCGTCTCTAGATAGGGCCGGCACGTTCCTTCAGAACGATTTAATCTCCCGGACTTTATCCGGGTTCAGTCTTGTTGATTTCGAGCTGCCTGCGTACCGTTCTGGTACCAGCTCAGGATGTAGCTTCCAGTAGTCGTCGCCGTGGCCCGGCTTACCGCACGTGGGACACTCTGTGCTACCCTCCCCTTTTCCACGGCCGGTAAGCTTCGCCTGCTTCCCAAACCGCCATTCCTTCCTCTTCTTTCCCGCCGTCGCCGTCTCGCCTTCCTCGGGGATCTCGGGACCGCCGTCGTACTGCTCCTGCGTATATTTCCATAGCCTTTTATGCTTCGTAGGTATGCTCGTGTATGATCAGCCAGTCGGTGAAGTTTTCTTCGGTGAGAGGTGGGGCGTGGGAGGAAATGGCGTTGAATGTGCGCTCTGCCATACTGGCGACTAACGCTATGACTTATCGTAGTCACGAACGGAACAAGCAGCTTGAAAGTGCAGAACCCGGGCTCATAACCTGTTGGAATCCTGAATGGGTGCAAGTTGTTGATTAAGAAGGTCTATACTGTGGGAGCTATCTAGCGAGTATGCCAAGGCGCTAGGCCATATGCCAACATTTCTGGCTCTGAGAAAGGGAGATCATCCTAATATATTTCAGTTCATGTAGCTACAAATATGTACTTTCAAGACAATACCTCATGCTACTTGTACAGAGTGTTTCTAAATCGCTTCAAGTACCACCCCTCTTCATTGCAGAGCCGTACACCCGTCTGCTTGCTCAGGATTTTAGGCTTCGAGGCCCGCATAGCGTCTTTATACCACACCATGGCCGCGCAACCTTGAGATATCGACGCTATTAATGTAAGAACAGCCGCGTTTGGAAAAATCCTTGGAAGTCGAGGATGTGAGACGCGGAGAGAGGAATAAAGTCTTAGGCAAACAAATCCTTCGCGGTATGTGTTCGGCCTTACTTAGGGGATGTTTGTTTGACACCGTTGTAGTATGGTGCCGCGAGCTCTACGCGTTTGTGAACAGACAATATCGATGACGTCGAAGGACGATATCAAGATACTGATGGAGATTAGAGAAGATTGGGGAATACAAAGAAATTCATGAGAAGGTAGGTCTTTGGATATTTATATTAGCAAGGCTGAAACGCCATGAAAAGCGTCACTGTAAAGCGATAGTGAAGGCCGAACCCGTGTTACAGCCGGTCAACCAAGTAACGTAGAGCTATATGGAACACATCTCTACTATCTCTCGGAAGAAATTTGAGGGGCCCCTAGTGTCAAGCCACGCCACGCAAACACGTGACCGACCCTCAATATCAACAACTCAACATCATCTGCGAAGTTCAGTACCCTGTCATTTTCCTAACCTCATCTTCTGACAGCGATAATCATCCTTCTCCTCTTCCACTTCTCTTGGCCACAACTCCTACCGATTTGTCGAGACTCTCTCCAATGGAGCGTGAGTTGAGGGGTGTTTGGTACCAGTCGAGCGTCCCTCGAGGTACACCCCCGATTGTGCTGTCTGGGTACTTTGATTCTAGCCGTCCGCGAGACCGGCCGTTGCAGCGTGAGCCTCTGTCACTGCGTCCTCATCCAGAATTCCCCCCTCCAGGGTATCCCCTGAGGACAGGTACCCCTTTCGGGGAGGAATACTTAGGCGTCCCGTTTTTAGCATTTCGTAAAAAGCCATCCAAATCAAAAATTCGAGCTTTCAAACCTCGAACTCAGTATACCCCTTCGTTTATGCCCTACCTTGATAGACTAGCCGATCTTCGCGATGCGCACTTGCAATCACAAAAGCAGTACGGCAACTTTTGGTCTACTCCTACAATACCACTCGACGTCCATAATAGGTTTTTCAACTCTACAAACCAAATGAGAAACCAATCTTTTGCTTCAACATTTGCGCTTCCTGTCTCAACCTCAGAGCTTCCTTCAGATATACTACTCATGTTATTCGACGAGCTGGAAGGCTCTGATTGCCTACCAGGCCTCCGTCTAGTGTCACAGCTGTTAGTGACACCAATTCGATATCGGCAAATCACCTTGACCCAGGATATCGTGTCGATATGCGGCTCGCAAAGTCAACCAGACAACGGAGGTGTTCGGTATACAGTGGCCGAAAACATTCAGCTCTTTACAAAGCATGTTGAAATCAATAGGAAGCTTGAAGTCACCCCGACGGTCATGTTTCTCTTCTCAATGAAGAAGGTTCGTCGTATCAGGTACGTCGTCATTCATCAGCTTTGAAGCACCTTCGCCGGCTGATAAGATACAGCTATGATCACAGAGATCTGATAAGTTCCATTGATTACAACTTATTCAGCCCCGTCGGACTGCTTGCGATAGTTCCAGGACTAACAGTCGATGTTGTTGGTGAAGGCATATCGACAGTAATAAGAGCGCATCGAGCCTCGCACCTAGCTTCAATCAGACTGACAGATTGGTCGTACGGAATTCGCCGTTCAGATCATGTCCTGGCGGAAATGTTGATACGGAACCCTCAATTGGAAGTGTTTCATCTTCTTACCTGTCCCTCTAAATGGCATCGTAGCCATTGGACGGTCAAACAAGAACAGCGACTCCCACCCATCGGAGAACTCGTCCTCCGCGGTGATAGCTGGCTTTGTACCCCGCGGACGGCTGTAGAATTCTGGAATTGGTCTAACCTCACGCATCTTGAGCTTAGGAATGTCCCTATCGTGAACTTCCTTCAAACGGTGCCTCCTGAACAACTGAAGTCACTGCGAACCTTCATAACAGACTCTTACTGCCCAAAACCTATGGATCAGGGATTAATCGCCACCAAGCTACTTTACAACCTGGTGAACCACATCTCTAGGCTAGAGCATTTAGCCATGAAGTGTAGGCTTCATGTGTGCGAAATGGTTCCGGCGATCATTAAGCACGGGTCTAATCTACACTTCCTGGACCTTCGGGATTTCCGTTCACCTTTCTTGTAGAAATGCTCGATCCTGACAGGGAAAGAAATCGAAGGCATCAGTACTTGTTGCCCTAATCTTATGGAATTGGCCGTTAAGCTGGTATGTTGAACTTCTTTTGTTCTTACGTTTCATAGTTACTGACGCTGTCGATAACCCTCGAATACAGGGTCTTCAGTGCCCCTCGTCAACTTCCTATCGTTCACCTCGCTCCGCCACTTACGCCGCTTGACTATCTACATTAGCTTTGGTGCTTCAATAAGTATTGACGCACTGAGGAGTCGTGCACCCTTACCTCGCCCCATACCAAGCTTTTCTCGCCCGGATATGGATTTCTGGCTCAAGAGTCTTAAATCAATGAAGGAAGGAGCAGGATTGGAGAAGTTGAACTTGTCCGTTGGGGCCTGGAAAACAGTGAACCCTAGCAATGATGGAAGCACGGGCTTTGAACCGCTGAACTTCACTCATAAGCTTGAGAGCGACGATGTTGAAACTTCAGTCAGTGTCTGCGTGGAATATGTCTAGCGCTGCAAATAAGATCATGGAGGATGAGGGATCTGGCAAGGTTTGAGTCTCATCGAAGAACCTAGATAGGGGCCTTAGACGTTGCAGTATTTAGTCGTCTCAGTATCAACAAATGCGAGGGATTGGGATTACTCATTCATGCATCATTATCCAGCTAGCAATGCTACTGCCAGAGTGTTCAATACTGTCTTGCTCCACAGTTACAAATCTTGCGTAGAGACTAGCTTCTTTGGAAGCAAGTCCAAGCACCATGGGCTCTGCAGTCCCGATTTGGAGCGCAGAAGCCTCCGAACTGGGTCTGTCAATGGGTTCCCATTCACTGTAGGAAGTCTCATGCTGCTCACGATGGAGCAGCGCATTGAAATCTCTCCCTCCGTGACCGGGCGATTTTTTCAATAGTGAAGCCTCTTTCCGTGTACAATGATGGTAGATTATGTTGCTGGTCCCGGATAGTGCTGCGTCCGCGGGTGCCGTGTCCGCTGACGCACTCTGTGACGCATCAGCCAAGCTGCCTGGCTTTGCTGAACGTAGTGAGCCATTCGAGAGCTCGTTTTTTGAGACTTCGATAGCGATCTCTGCGGGTAGTTGACGATCCGCTGCCCTGGCACATGGCTGATGCAAATATCTCCCCTCATCTCGATTGGATAGCCTACTAGAATTCCACTTTCCACTCGGCGCACAAGAGTTGAGCTCCCCTTCATGGGTCTCAGGTTCAAGCCTGGTCCCGTCAAGAACGCCCTCCAGGATTGCTACCGTAACAGCTGTATCGTCTGAGTCTATAGTCATAGTCTGACTGGTTATGTGCCCAACTTCAAGCGGCTGCATCTGTAATGGCCAACTGTCAAGGGTAAAGGCGATCATTACCTCAAAACCCTTGCTCATTCCGGTTTCCCCGTTTCTATTTCCAGCAAGTCCGCCGAGAATGTTGGCAATCGCCATGAGGATAATAATGAGTGCGCTAAGAGCGATGAAGCCGACGATAACCAAAGTACCGGCCGCGTTACTGTCATCATCATCCTCCAATCTTGAGCTGGTTGACCTAGGCTCTTTTTTGGTGATTGGCTGGACATGTTTGTCCTGGCACTTCTGTTCCTTGTCGCCCAAATGGACCTTGGGCTGCTCCGCCTCCGTGCTTCCGGCCTTTGGAGATGTGAGAGATGTTGAGACAGAACCCCTGGCTGTCCTGTAGCTACTACGTCCTCGGCAGGCGACGAGCATATCTTCTTGATGCACCCCTTCTACATCAAGGGATACCAATGTTGAAAGCGACGGTGTTGTCGCCTGAATTTTTGGTGGATCTATCCAAGTACTATCGGACTCATCCGCGAAAGACTGCCCCTGTCTCCTGGGAGGAATTGTCGAAACATTTGTTCGGCTCGAGAATTTCGGCACTTGGTTGTCTGCAGATCGTCAGCTCAAGATCAATCTCAGTATCTTCGGATATGGCTCACCAAAGTACGCTGGCGCTCCAGGGGTGGGGAGCCGACGAGGTCTATGCGACGACTGAAGCACCGAAACGCTGATGTAGGGAGCTGTCTCGATGTCGTCAATACCCTTACTCCCCGCCGGTACCACAGGCTCTGTTCTGGAAAGAGGAGACACAGACTGCGTCAGGGGCGAAAGCTGATGCCCCGCTAAGACGGTGGCAGAGTTTTCAGTGGACGTTCTCGAAGCATTCCGCTCTGATTGGCTCTCCTTTGCCTGCTCCACGTTAGAGGTCGGTCTCAGATACAAAGAACTCGCTTGACAAGGAACTCATACTTCTGTGCTCTTCTGAGAAGCACGTTTGAACAGATTTCCATATTTCGCGAAGGCGCTCCTTGCCGGCGTCTCCATCGACTGTGCGCTCGCCGATCGCACCTGCAATCGTCAACATAAATATGTAACCGGGGAAGTTGACGACTCATACCTTCTTTTCTACGTGGACCATGCGCTTTACACGATCAGAGAATGACCGGCGCTTCTGCTCTGGATCACTCTCGTTGTTGACTTCCTCCAAGATAAATCCCGGAGGCGACCTTAGCGGCCAGTGGAAACGCATTGTATTGAGGCGGAATATTAAGTTCTGCGATTTCTCAACACCAACAGCTAACGATCGAAGCGAGAGTTGCGAAAATGTCCTAATCTTCGACAAGATCCTCAGACGTTACACCGAGATGATATGTCAAGGTTATGCGAAGATACCAGGCTAGGGGAATTTCAGAAGTCCAGGCAGTGTCAAATAGGATTTGTGTGAGCAAATGACGAGAAAAGAAGAGTTTGATGTCTTCGACATTGCACAACGATTGACTTGTGTCAATGGAAAAGTGATGAATGTTGGTATATCTGTGTTACTGGAGTATCGGATGACGGAGTCTTTGCCTTGCGAGTTCCACTCAAAGTCTCGCTTCCAACTGGAGAAATTCCTGTGACCTTTTCGCTTCTGAAGGTCGACACCAGTGCCGTCTGCTGAGAATCCAGCCATACTTACTCTGAATAGTCTGAACCTGAGAGTAGTCAAAGGTACTGGAAGCGGTCAGAGCTCTCTGGCTCATGATCCATTACATCAAGTGACCCAGTGTTGAAATCAATGATTTGATTTCTCTAGAAATCAAGGTAGCTTTGGCCCCAAATGAGGACTTCCTAGACAAAGAAACGGTACCGAGAGAGTAACGACGATATGCTCCTTGTAATATCGGACAAAGAAACGTATGCAGGTTATCAACACACATTTCAGCAGCAGAACGCACGACACTCAATCCAACGTTTTGTGTGGATGAAAGATGCTCTCTCCGAACTCTAAAGTTCGGGAGAGCCCGAAGAGAAACTGAGGTATTGATAGCGGTATCTGTTCTGGAGGACAAGTGTTGAGGGCAAGTGACAAACAGTATCAAAGAGCCGACACTAGTCTTGTGACACGCGAGGATACACAGGTCTCAACCAGTTTATCGATCAAAGTTTGACAAACCACGTTCCGTTCGCATCCGTACCACCTTGTGTCAGAACACCCAAGTCAACTTCAAGATCTACCCACTATTGCCAGCGCAATACGGATTATCACAGATGTACCAGGCTACCAAAGCATATCCACCTATGAGCTTGGCGAAGCTCGCTGTGGGAACGGCTCATCGGCCTGCTTCGAAACTCCCACCCGATATCCTACATTTGATCTTCGAGATTCTCCAAGATGGACCAGGCTGTCTACCACCCATGCGCCTCGTATCGCCTCAATTCTACGCTATCATAACAGGCATCATGTTTAGAACTGTTGCCTTGAGCGATGCGATGGTGCAAGAATTTGCGCTCAAGCCCCATCAGGCGAGTTGGTCGACCAATCAACATCACTTGAGCGATTACGCGCAGCACATCTACGTCAAGAGGGCGCTTCATTGGGAGTCTTTGACGATACCTCTGGTATCTTCGAAGAACCTCAAGGATATAACGTAAGTCTCCTCAAAATCCAACTCAAATAGCTGACACAGCTAATCTTTTTAGGTGGTCCTACTGGTGCCAAGATCAACTTTCGAGCGAGTATCACTCTATCGACGCCGCAATTACAAGAATAAGCGATATCTTACCGAACATACGCCTTCATATCGAGGGACTTGATGCAACCTCACTCAACAAGGGCCGTATCGCCACGCTACCGGCTCATCAACTCGCTTCCCTCAAAATTGTCTACTGGAATGCCTCGCCTCAGAATCTTAAGGCTTTGAAAATGATGATCCTTTCGAGAGCGGGCCTGAAGACTCTCCATCTTGAGGGCGGCAAAATCCCAATACTCGAAGAAACGGACATTATGGACAATGAGCGCTTATCGCCTATCCAAAAACTTGTCATACGGACCATGGCTTGGCAATTCTCACCCAGAAAAGCCGCCAGCTTCTTTGATTGGAAATGCATAACACATCTTGAGCTTTTCGAGATCGACATCGGAAGATTCCTGTTCTCTGTACCCCCTGAGTCACTGACACAAGTCCGAACTCTGGTGATGAGGGACGGATGCAAGAACCCAAACGTACACAAAACTATAGACTTACTCTGCAACCTCCTGAATAAGATCAGTGGATTAGTAAGGTTAGACTTGGAGGCTCGCTTCAATATGGACCGAATACTCTTCGCAATCCACAGCCACGGTCCGACCCTGCGCTGTTTGAGGCTTCGAGGTCACAAAGACCAAGCCAAGACCAAGTGGCATGAGCTCTCTACTAATTGTCTCAAGGCTGTGGGCATTTCATGCCCCAATCTCATGCAGCTAGGGATTGATGTGAATATTGGGTCATATCCAATAATTATGGCGCTTGCGGGGTTCCGCAATCTTCGAAGGCTGGCAGTATTCTGTAAGACAGCATTCCGTGTGCCTCTGAAGATCGACAACGTCTTTAAACGCGATTACATGACCAAGCCCGAAAATATCTTCAAGCTCGACCATAATTCGTATCGATTGGTCGACGTGACCGCAGGTGCATGGCTCGCATCCGTTAGATCTGCCAAGGTTGGAGCTGTTTTTGAGTGTGTGGGGATCAATGTCATCTATGACCGAGCTACTTCTGATGATGACGATGGACCCACTGTGCTGGAGTCACGTTCAGTCAGATTCCAAAGCTCTTCTACATTCGGTCATCTTTTGAAAGACGAGGCAGTCTTCTAGACAGCTGAAATCATGAGAAGAGGCGGTCATGTCTGATATGGAGATCTCCACGGATTTCTCAAACTGGCGGAATATCGGGGGCAATGTCACGGCATTCTTCATCTACACTTCTGCTAAATATGTTGGATGTTGAGGACTGTGATAAACATCTTGTCAAAATCGGCGATACCCAGCAAGCACTTGCGGTTATCTCCATCTTCGGTGCCCAACACCAGCTGTAGTGAGTTACGAATGACGTAAGTAAGCATGCTAATTAACATGGGCTAAATTGCTGCTGACGCAGCCCACAATTTCAAATCTACACAAATTCACTGTTTTACATGAGTACATTAAACACCTTGTTTTTCCCGTCATCACTGTCAAGATCGACATGAGGAAGTAAGGGAACGATCGGTGATAGCAAGTGCGAAGCCAAATTTTTATGAAATGTTGTAAATAGTGTAGTCCAGCTTGCGGGTCCACTTCTCCTCAGAGAAAGTCATCGATAAATCGAGTATACACGGCATTAGTAGCACCTCTTTGTGTTTTAGGACATCACCCTCGTCAATCTGCATTCAGTCGACCCCCATAGCGATGAATCCAACTATCGCTTTCACCAACGCCGTATCTCCGCCATCTATGGCAACCGCCACGAAACCTACATTCCCGTTAGAGCTTCTGACTACAGTGGTCGTGCAGCTTGAGGGAAGCAAGACGTTATCACAGCTATCTTTAATGTCGAAGCAATTCTACGGTCTTTGGCATCGATTCTTTGCCGTGAAGTAGTCCTGACCCAACCACCCGTTGCATGTTCTGCACGATGCAAGACTAAATACACTCTCATAGCAATTCAACGCCAGACGCGCTTCTATACAAAGCGTGTTGCAATTAGAATGGTATAGGAATGCATGATATTTCGACGTGAGGCTCAGCCTCAGCGGCGAGTGGTTCCGTGCTGCTTGTAGGTACGATTGGTCTCGTGGCGGGTCTCGTGGCCCCAAGACCCTTTCGAGAATCCTCATCTAGCTCAAACATTGTGCACCCACAATTTCATCTGACTCTTGACCAGACCGAAAGAGATTTTCTCAAAGCATCTAAAATCATCAGTCATTGGCTTCAGACCTGGTAACATCTCCATCCCGTGGCTTGTGTTGGCTTCGCTGCTAAAGGGCGTCGACACTGGCTCCGTCACTTAAGCTCATCACTCAATTTACCTTGACACAGATCAATGCATATCTTCGTAAGATTCTAGCTTACTGTTACAGACATAGAGCCTCTCACACACCGCTGCGAGTATCATATTGGTGGTTCCACGCAAGATGAAAATTCAACCAGCGATCAACGGGGTTTTACCATCGGAGATACTTTGCATGATAGCGGAGCAAGTCCACACATCATGGCCCACGCGGCTACCAAACCTACGTCTTGTCTCAAAACAAATGGACGACTCAGTCGTACCTATCATGTATCGCCGCATGGTATTGACATCTAGCCTGCTTTCATGCTTCGCAGACAAAGCACAATATATCGGGCATCGGGGTCAAACGCTCGAATTGTCCATGGACGGAAACCCCACACTTATCGGTCGATCTAGCACTTCTCCACACCACCAACTCTCTACCAACAAGATGATCTCTCGAGTCCATGTCAAGGCTACCTATATCCATGCCAATCACCCAGCCAAGAGAAAGGTGCAGATAGAATGTCTGGGCTGGAATGGCGTACGAGTACACACCGTCGGAGGCACACACGATCTGAAGAAGGGCCAGATGTTCACGAGCGACGCCCCCAGCTTTGATATTGTAGTTGAGGTGCAGAACGCACGCGTTTCCTTGGCATGGCCCAAGCATCGGGACAACGTGGTCAAGAGTGAGGAGCCCCAGAACTCCTGGAGTGCCCAGCTTCAAGTGGCTCAAGACATTCGCCAGCATACAAAGGAGGTTGTCATCGATAGAGAGCTGGACTGGCATGCAGTTATAGGTGTTCTGGAATCCATGAGGAATGTTCAACATGTTACGTGAGTAGGCATACAGTTGACTGCGGCTGACTCGAAATTTGGTCCCATATCACCCCTCCTTTGTTTCAATTCACTGCATAGAAGGTATATGATGCTGATATTTCAACGTAGGTGGTCGTACTGGGAGAAAGACACCAATTTCTTCGACTATCCCTCAGCTCGGATCTTGGTTTTTGAGAAGCTTCTCAAGAAATTCGGGGGTGTAAAGTTCTCTCTCGAAGGGCTTGACATAGCATCGCAGCATATAGCTCCGCTCGCCACAAATCCCGTGCCTCGACTAGTTTCCTGCGAGGTACGTCTTCCTCTTATCAAACATGCCTTGCTGTTGCCGCAGATAGAGCCTGCGAGACATGTCTCGGATACGAAAAGAACGTTCTCGCCGTCATTTCGGTCTCAGACGTTTTTGTGATTCCACCGCTGTCACTGAATGGCAATACTAATTCTGATATTCTCGGTAGATAACGGACAGTGGTAGTAAGCTGGGCTTGGACCACTGGGAACTTGTGATCAAAGCCCACGTGGTAAAACGCTACTTCGTCAGATTCCTCAGAGGTCACCCTGATTTGCAGAAGGTTCACGTGGTAGCAGGCAAGCTCATGGAACTTATGGATCTGGCCGGGTCCGAACATCTTCCTCCTATGAAGGAATTCGTGCTGGAGAATTATTCGTGGCCGCATTCAGCGGCTGCAGTACCCTTTGGTTGGAACCTGAACAGTTTAACCCACTTGGAGTTATGGGACGTGCCTATTGACAGGTTTATGAAGACGATTCCCGTCAGCAAGCTTCCACAACTGCGGCATTTCGCCACGAACGGACACTTTGAAGGCTCAAGCCCAGCAGACGTAAGGTGCAAGTGGCTCTGCGATTTTGTGAATGGACTGCGGAATATGGAAACCCTAGAATTCAGGTGTCAAGTTGAAGGCCTTTGCGTTCTAGCGATCGCCAAGCACCGCTCCACCCTCCGGAAACTGCAGATGGGAGTCTTCTCAGAGGGCGAGAATCCTCGAAATGAGCGTAAGAACTGGTTGATTCTGCAATTGTACGATCCGGTGATTGTACGAATCTGTCCGCATCTCACGGATTTGACGGTTGACATAAACCCGGAGAGATATCACGTAGGTTTACCCTTGCATCAATTCTGGATTGATGAAAGAAGCGTCTGACTGACAGCTTCAGATCCCAACGCAGCTTATTGCCTCTCAGGCTTTTCCACAACTAGACTTGTATACTCCTGGAGCAAAAAATCCATTAGCTAGATTTCGCAACCTCCGCCGTCTCACTGCCGTTATCGCCCAGCACTGTGCAAGAAGCATGGAGTCAAATAGGGATAGTGAACACCGTACTGGACAGGTAGTCCGCAATTGGATCTGTGAGCTCAACTCCTTCAAGATGGGCGTGGCGTTCGAAAAAATCACCGTCATGAAGACCACTCTTGGAAACTGTGAAGAGCCTTGGAAAGCCGTGTCAACGTACACGTATGAGGCTGACAGCGATGGCTATGGACCGTTAATGAGGGAAGAGCACCACCACCATGGAGGGAGGCCATAGGAATGAAAGTGGGTGGATGCCACTTATAAGGACCTGCAGTTGTACGCATGCATAACATACCGTCACGTGCTGATGAAAGCAACTAGCTATGATCGAGATAAGTTGAAACTGATATAGAATAACGTCGCTGCTACTCTGTTACCTTAGCTTGATGAAGCACTGAATCAGACGCGTCTCATTTGCTCGACTGGCTGCGACGCGTCTCGTTGTTCTCTACATCTAGCTCTACCCCTATTATTGCTTCAAATCCACACTGCCTGTCCACTCAAGGAAGCGTTCATACTCAGAGACCTCTACCTCCAGAGACGAGAGCGGGAAAACAAGACCATGAGATAAATCGATGACCGCGTCCTTGATGGCAGGACCAATCGTATTGCTGGACATATTCGAAATGATTAAGTTATTTTGATATCGGGATTAGGTGGGTATCGGGATCTTTAATACTGCTCACAGTACGAGATCATGCTCGATTGTCCCATAGCTTTTTATTACCAAACGGATGTTCTCGGTCATGGGAAGGCCTCAGGAGCAATATACTCGTGAGACATGGGTAACGACCCCATAGACAGTACAACAGGGGAAATAGTCGAGAGCAGGGACTCATTTTCAAAGGCCCAATCTCTCAACGCGTCTCGTCTATACTTTGAAGATGCTCTATATTGAATTATGAATAGTAGGCTTGAGTCAGCGCTTGACCAAGCCATTATATACGGTGAGGATGCTTTGCAAAAGCAGCCATAAATCTGTTTCCTTCGTCGCCATTACCCAAAGCGCAAAGCCAAGACTGATCAGCATCGAAAGCAGAGAAGCCATGTCCAAGCAATGCGTCACCCATGGATCCAAAGCTCGCTCGTTTAAGAATATTCTCGTCCATCAGCTCAATCTGCCCACCACGTCCAAGCATCCATCCAGTGCCCCTTCTAAATCTCCGACGCGATGCTTCAAGCCAGTGTTCTCTTCTTTGAGGACACTGACCACGCTCCATGCCTCTGATGCTCTCACGCCTTCGCAATTTGGGCAACTTGATTGTGCGATTCCTTCGGGGATGTTGTGTTGGTAAAACGGTGGCTGGCCCTTAACAATCGTCTGGCTCGATGGCACTCGCAAACGCGCGGCTTGTGGCTTTGATCTAGGCAACTGGAGATCGATAGTGTGGTACGTCTCAGGCGAGCTGGTCGTCGACACGCTCGACATTGACGTCGTCGGCGAATGTGCGCCGTTCCTTCTCGAGAAGACGCTCTCGGCTGAACTATCGTCTTCAGACTCAAAGCCCGAGTCGCTGACTGTGCTTGAGCAGCTGGTGCGCTTGCGGCCAGCTCTTGGAGTCTGGTGGTGATCCACAAGCCTGATTGTCCTCTTTCTTGCTTCCTCCTCTTCTCGTCGCGCAAGCTTTCCTTGAGCTAGTTCGTCGACAAGGTTCATCATTGCCTCATCTTGCTCCGCAAGCTTGACTGACATGTCATCCAGCTGTATTTTAAGATACCGCGCCCGTGTCTCTGCACCTTCAGCTTCCTCCGCAACGGCTTCCTTCTCCGCGCTCATCTCGTGTAGTGACATGGTTCGTTCTCTGTAGGCTGTCTGTAATCTCAGAAGCAAGGTTTCAGCCTGTTGTTGCAAATATTTGAAGGCGGCAGACGAAGATGGATCTGCTGGTCCATTCGGGAATAGGGCGGTAGTGAGGTCCCCATCCAGGAGATCATCGTGAACATCGATCGATTGTGGCGTAGGCTTCGCTAGCGAGGCCTTGCTATTAAAGAAAGAGAACCTGCTTGCCATGGCAGACTTTGACAAGGACTGGGTAGTCAACCCTCGTTGGATAAGACTTGTGGGGCGGAGTTCCGAGCACACTGCAGGTATGTCTAGGGGGTCCGCCTTTTCTTTTATAGCAGATGGTGTGATGCCAATGCTTATGGGTCGAGACTCCCCCTTGAACCAGTCTACCAACTTTTCAACCCTCTCTTGTGCCTTACCTTGTGCAGTGTTGTCTCCTGTGAACAGTGACAGTTGGTTGGATCTCGTGGGCAATGACTGGCGTGATTGTTCTAGTGAGACTTGGAATTCGTCGAACGGAGTGGCTGGGTTGAACGGTGTGATGCCTGATATATTTGATGGGGGGGCTGGTCTAGACTCGGATGGTCGTGTGATCAAGGGAGGAAGGTTTAGGGTCGACCTTGAAACTTCGGTGAGGGTCCGCTGGTGAGACTTGGTAGGTCCAGTGGGTCCTATGGCGGCCTCGTTCTGGCGCGAAGACTGTATTGGGACTAGACTTGGTGCCATGAAGTCAAATTGAAGGCCATTGACTGTTGTCGTTGAAGCTGACGTGGCAACAGCATCATGACCTGAGGAATGTAGATGTGCTAGTGTCCTTGAGCGATTGGGGGAACTTGGTGACTTCTCTGCGCCTGAGAAAATCTTGAACATTGCGGCAGAGTTGAGAATAACATTAGATGCAGTCTTAGTCCCTGAGCAGTTGCTCCTTCCTTTGTTGAGTTTGCTTACACGGAGAGGTTTACTAGATGCGGAGAAAACTCAGTAGGTATATTATTGTATCCACAAGAGAACAATGCTCGAGACTGGTTCAGAGTTGACTCCCAGCTTATGGAGTCGCGCGGAAGATTCGTTGATCGTTGAGAGAGAGTATGAAGACAATGCAAGTGTCGCAAGCAAGAGGAAGTCAACAAGATGGAGATGCAAGCAGGATTATCGTCGTCTTCGAGGTGGTTGGAAATTACAGTGGCAGGTCCCATTGCGGGGGGCAGGATCTCAGGGTCCACTTCAGCCTTACATGTCAGATCTCCGGCCCCTCGGGCCTGGAAAGTTCCTAGCGCGGCCACCAAGGCGCCAAGGCGGCAAAAGTAAAAGCGCTAGAATGGAAAACATACTTCATGAACTCCAAGCTCTCAGATACGTCTCTCTCGAAACGTACTCCGTACATCAGGAATGATGTCAGATAGTGCCCTGACGCCGCCCTTACCACGAGGCGCCGTTAAGCTAGGGTGCAAAGCCCGCGGCTCAGCCGAAGCAAATATCCCCTCGATGCGATTATCCCTGGACTTGAACTCTGTGCGTCCAAGGCTGCCATGGATGCCTCGCTCGATCTTCTTGAACATTTCATACTCAGTGCAGAGATTCAAGGGAATGTCGCGCAGCACAAATACACCAATCCAATCGCTCTAGGGGTTTGAGAAGATTTCGGTTTGTGAAGAGATGGCAACGAACGTACGAGCTGGGAAGTGGAGGATCTGGCACCGTCAGGCTCGAAGTCGAAGACAATGGTGCGGAGAGGCCTGTTAAAGCTATATCGAAGGGAAATATTATTCCCATTACAAGGTGGACTTCAATAAAGAGCTGGCTGCCATGATCAAAATGTCGAAATACGAGGTGACTTTCGTCACATCCTTTGGCTGGTTTGAAAGCAGCCAACACATCTTCCTAGCAATGAAGTAAGTTTCTCTTGGTGATCTGCAGCAGCATATAGGTCAATCAATAAACCGACATCCAGATCAAAATAATCGTAATGCAGTTGCTAAAGAGATTGCGGATAATGCATCTGAACAATTCGAGCCATCGGGACCTTAAGCCCGAGAACGTCCTTGCTGTCGAAAAAGATCCGGCGTGGTGGGTCAAATAGGGGACTTTGGCATTGCTGAACGCGTTATTGGGGATGATACATCTCTCGGAACCGAGGTTAGGACTCGAAGTTATGCTCAAGAGCTAAATACCGGTGTTTGGTGTCTGCAGATGGGGAATGGTTCCCTTCAGGTCAAGGTATCTGATTGAGTGTAGACTGACTATATCGTACCACCATCGGCCCAGGGCCAGATTCACCATAACAAATTCCGCGCCTTTGTTGGCAAACTATGAACGCGGTTTTGCATGCTATCCAAGACCAGCTATCTCTTATTTTGGAAACTCAGGTCAGTTTCGTACCTACAGAAGACCAGCTCCACATTGCGCCAGACCTCTGACAGAGTTCCTGAATCCCTAGCTGGCTTCATCGAACAAAGCACGGAGTATTTTCTGCTCTGCTTCTTCAAATTCACAGCAAGCGATCGAGATATAGGCCTTTGGTGCGCAGCGCTCTATCTGCTTTTTGAGGGTCCTCAACAAATCGACCACCTCCGGGGTATCCCTTATCTTAGCACGATCCTGATATCCCGCGAATCTACCTCCTCTACCCCAGCCACCACCCCTCCATGGGTATGAGAGATTCTGTGCGCGCTTACCCAATTCAAAAATCACGAACAGCACAGATTGTAGTGTCGTAGGAAGCTCTCCGCAAATCTGCCGCCACTCCAAGTTCTCCTGTTCTAGACTTGGCTGAAAATAGGCTCGCCATGTGAATGGTTGAAGTATAATACGCCGAAGCTGAGCTTGCTGAAATGGTGATAGCTGCTCCACAAATTGATGGAGCCTGCTCGGAGAGGTAAATTTGAAAATATTTTGTGATAGGAAGACTTGGTCAAATTCGTCTCTTAGCTGTGTCGAGGCCGATCGTAGAGGAAAGGAAGACTCCAAGCAGAGGCAATTTTCCACAAAGCAATTGGAACATGCGTGCAGTCTAAAAACATCGTCGCCCAAATGGAAATTTGGATGAGCTCGGCATTGTATTTGCCACTGGTATACGGTGCCCGAAATCTGCTGCCGATCTAGCATTTTGTCACCGTTCTCGGCCTCGTCTCTATCATCATTGCCAACAACATATTTTAGAACCTTTTTGCGCACCTCAGGCGGAAGATAGCCGAACGTGCCCAGCTTTGGATCCAAATTTTGAGCTTCAGAGTACCATTCCCATCGCTTTTTGGTTTGTTCAAGTGGTGTCATTCCGGCTTCGTAGTGGGTCAATGTGGTCGGATCGAAGGGTAGTGTTGCGACGTATTTGTCGTCACATGATGCAAGCTCAGAAAGCAGGAGAGCATTTGCAAGGCTCATGGGCTTCGCACGGTTGCGGGAAGCCTGCTTTCTCATGGTCTCGAGTCTTGGACGAAGTATTTCCAGGCCGCGTAGATAGAGAGTACTACCGGAGGAAGATATACCTGTACAACGTGGGGTCTTTGATTGTGTTCAGGTAGACCAACCAAGCGGGTAGCGTAAAGTGATCCCAAAGATTGTGTTACATCGTGTACAACACGAGTCAGAGCTCCTCGTTAAGCCTGTCAGAAGCCAAAATTTATCCTCAGGCTATCCAATTACTGAATGTATCACTTACATGAAGGAAGTTGTGTCATAACTACGGGTGTTGTCTGCCGGTTTTGCACCTTTTTCAATACTGTTTTAAGCTCTGACATGGTTTCCCGATGTGGATTCTTTCTTGGAGACGTATACATGGCCATATACAAGGCAATAGAGAGTTGGGTGTTCGTAATGTCCGAGCATCAACGGTAGTAACTCGAATGCACGGGCTTCTGCTTTGGCACAATGGAAGTGTTGGAGCACTCTCTGTTCTGTGTGCTGCGTTTACGAGAACAAAGCACGTTACTAGACACAAAGGCTCATCCTGCACACCAGATAACTTGATTTTCGGCAAATTCCGGGAGCTCGCGGCCTATACATTGGAAGCTCTCACGTGATCGCGCGTCTAGCGCGTCTAGCTGAAACCCCAGCCACCACCTCTACCACTCTTTGTAGACTTCTTTCCTCACCACAAGTGTTGCTACATTGTTTATGACCAAACCATGTATGACATGTTATGAGATATGTCTGTCCGCAACAAGCACTGCCATCGTTCGATTCTATCATTGATTCTTTGTACTCAAAACCCTCACCTTTCTAGGCCCTGCAACGTCGAGTCCATTTGCTCTACTCTCTACCTCCAGACCCAGCTATGCCCTTCATACCTTACACGCCCGAGTCTCTGATCCCTAGATCAGACTCGAAGAACCCTGCCACGACATGCAAGGGGATCACTGCCAGCGGCCGGCCCTGCCGACGGCCCCTGGCAGCCTCTCCTCAAGCATCGCCAAGTGTGAATCGAACATCCAAGAATGGAGTAGTAGCCGTGCTCGAGGAAGGTGACGAAGATCATGACGGAGCAGCTGCTTTTTTCTGCTGGCAGCACCAAGATCAGGCAAACGTCCTGGCAACCGAGGATCAAGGTGGCAGGCACACGAACATTGTACCATTACAACAACGGACAAGTATTGATACCTTGGCCGAACGACTTGGTGTCGTAGATATTGGAGAAGATGAACATTCCTCCGGCAAACAACGGAGAAAGCCACGGGTAAGACCTGCAAGGAAAGAGACGCTACCTCAGAAATGGCAGGACATGGACGGTCCATTGCTTGCTGTACACAGTGGGAAGCAAAAGCGCAGGGGAAAAGCCCACAAGAGAAAAGAGGAGTCAAATTTTGGCCTCTTCTGCTGTATCAGATCGGGGGACAGAGAACCAATGCCTCCACCACGCGTGCGAACAGCTACCGAGGGGCGCGGGCACAATCCTACAGAGCATACGAGACTTCCCTCTACCGTGCAAATGTCGCAGATACCGAGTTCCTCAAACCAACGAAGGACAGAGCGGCCCATAACGGTGACGTCTGCGGGCAGTCCCATGCCTTCTTGTTCAAGCCGGCCAGAGAGGACAGTATCGCTTCCTGGCAGACCACAAGTGGCACGAGATCCTCCGTCGCAAACTCAAGACCTTCTGTCATTGATCCCCAAGGGCCACTCTCCACAAACGACTTCCGTTCTACTGGCCGAACTTGCTAAGCCGGTGTCTTCACACGATGAAGAAGGCTACATCTACATGTTTTGGCTCACTGATACATCCATCAGCTATGCTGAGCTCCAAGCGACATCGTCGATGCTTTCAGAGACATCAGCCTCTACGCCAACTGGGCGTCGCAAGAGCGCAGTCCTTCAGGCTCATGCCACTGACCCGAAGAAGTCCAAGCTGCTATTGAAAATTGGACGAGCCTCAAACGTACAACGTCGGATGAATGAATGGACTCGTCAGTGTGGCTACGAACTATTGCTGATCCGCTTCTATCCCTACATACCGACTTCCACTCTACGGCCCAGCACACCGGATATACGAGCTTCGCTATCCACTCCCCAGAAAGTGCCGCACGCTCACAAAGTCGAGCGACTCATACATCTGGAGCTTGCAGGATTACGGGTAAAACGAAGCTGTCACAATTGTGGTAAGGAACATCGAGAATGGTTTGAAGTTGACAGCAGCCGAGAAGGCTTAAAGAACGTGGATGAGGTCGTCAGAAGATGGGTGGGTTGGGCTCAAAAGAAACGCGGCATATAAAAAAATGGTGATTACGATGATGAACTAACGGTCTAACGAATAGCGATGACTTTTGATGGCGACAGAATGAATTATCGCAATGAATGTATTTAGCGGTTGCAAAACTCATGCGAAAGCTTGGCAATGTCGATCACTACAACCCACACCCGTTTTACTAGTAAATTGCATGAAATGGTATCACCAGTCTTTATAAACGCTTTACATCTTTATATATATCGGTTGTTACTATTTAACCTTACTCACCATACCTTGAACCTCGTTAATGTCCTACTCGCTCTAATTCTGCTATTGAGCAGTCGCCACCGACGCCACCGTATAGCCATAGATACTACCGTTAATACTCTAAAGAGACTCTTTTGCAGTAGTATTCTATGTCGATATCCAGGAGGATTAATCGTCCTATATATATGGATATTCTGCTCCCAGCGATATATAGTATTTATATAGCGGTGCGTCCTAACGGTAATAGCGCTAGGCTTCTAATGAGTCTGCAGAAGCATAAACGCCTGGCATTTACTACTGGTATCGAGCCTAAGATTAGAACTAGGCGTTATCGCGACGGCGGTGAGGGAGGGTAGAGGGTAGATGATAAGGGAGGGGAATAACAAGAAGGTACTATACCAAGATCAGTATATAGAGACGCTCTAAGGGCTTTAATTCTACCTAATACGGTGCAAAATCGTTAATTCAATACGATTTCATGCAATTTACTAGTAAAACGGGTGTGGGTTGCAATGATCGACATTGCCAATCTTTCGCATGAGTTTTGCAACCGCTAAATGCGATGACTTTTAGGATCATCGGCCCTCCCATTCGCTCGTGCGTGTTGCAAGCTTCCTTATACCGAAGAAGAAGAAGAAGAAGAAGAAGAAGAAGAAAAAAGGCGCATCTTTCCAAACGTGAATGGGTGGTAATATAGTATCTCAGAATTTCCTCCAATACAAGGCCTTCTGGCCATCGTAGGTATGTGGCGCCAGGAAAATTTTCACACTTGATAGTAATGCGTTCTTTGGATGCCCTGTCTGGCCTTACGTCTGTTCCTGAATGCCAACAACAATTGGCGCGCCAAGTATAGCCGGAAAAGCTCATGACGAGGCTGGGTGACTTTCTTGGCCAGTGACAAACATAAAACCAAATCACAGTGCGACACCGGGCGCTGTCTCGCAATCAACGAGCAACGAGGAACAAGGGATTTCCGTCTTTAGCATTTATTCTCAGGTCAATCGCGACTGCTAATATGGGTACTAGCACTCAAATACGATCCATCGAACGACGCTTTTCTATTAGCAAAGTCTTTGCACGAAGAATAACCAAAATTCCAAAAGGAGGAGTCTGCTAAAGCACGACTTCAGACTACTCTGCCCACCAAATTTCAGACGGGCCCAACCCCCCTAACCGCTTCCCTCCTCATCTCTGCTAGGATTCCACGGTGCTGCACCTCCCTATGGATTCCATTTCTCTCAAAACTAACGGACCACATCAGTGCATGCTCTGTCGCAGGCAACCCCGTAGGCCCCACAAAATCTAACTCTCCGGCCACTATCTGCACTTCAAGTGGGAAGGCTCGGGATTCATTTGCAAGCCTCGCAAACTTCATCAGCAAGATGGTGGTCTCCATGACGCGTCGCTCAGGGCCCCAGACAAGCTCCAGTTGGTCCCAGGAGTTCGATAGATGCTGCATTTGTTCTACGTGCGCAGACAGGTCAGGGACTTGAGTTCTGAAACTATATTCAGAGATCTGCATGTGTATTTCAACAGCGACTTCAAGCTTTTGAAACGCGAATTGTTGTGGATAGAGCAGATGACCCACGGGGAAAGTTCCAGGTGAACATGAGCTTTCGTAATCAAGCCTCCAGCTTTGCGGAGGTAAGGGGATAAGTAGTATGACTTGTCTGAGGACGAATAGCGGTCGTGGTACATGCCGTGGCGTGGATGAGCCTCGAGGTATTGATGTTAGGTATTGTGTGTGTAAAGGTGCGGCAAAGCTTCATTGCGGACTTCTTTGCTGAGTACGAGGACCTTCGTGCAAACTTTTGGTTCGAAGTGACAGGTTCTTTGGTTCGCTGGTGACACTTGGTGGGGCGGTGAGAGGTCCGAGTAGATCATGTCACGTATCTCTCGGGGGAAACCGAAGAAGGATCCCATTTTTAGATTGGGTGTGGTGTTTGCTGCCGGCGTGGGGATTGCGACGAGATCCTTTAAGAAACAAGGTCCGTCGTCTTTCTGCTTCTGGACACCGCCAAAGAATACGGAATTCGTCAAGCTTTAAGTGTGGAGTAGCTGAAGTGGAGGTGAGGGCCTAAGATCTACCGCCGTAAAGCTATGAATGGACTGTGTCACTGAATGTTTCGCTTTCTGTGTCGAGAATGAATTCTGCTGTTCTAAAAGAGATTCTCAATCCAAATCTCACGCTGAGAGCTTAGGCGACGAATACAAGAGGGTACAATTGACGATTTGGATGCAGTGAGAATATACCGAATCAATTGAAGGCTCTCCGCCGTCCCGGTACTGGAGGACTTTCACGGCCGTCATGCATGACGATTGGAGGCTCAAACTGCTATAAATCGGCAGTAGCAATGAACATAAAGAAGCAGAGCACAAAAAAACTTTTTGAGGCCAGTCTGCAAACTAATTACTTAGTAAGTATGATGATAAAAGCTGTTCTCTGTTATTGAATCAAATACATCCAAGCTTCAAACATGCACTGACTCCCGCAGCTCTCACTGTCCAGCACTCACTCTCTCAGCAGTTCCTACGCCACCTTCCTTAGTCCTGTAACTCCTCAATCAACCTGGACCTCTGTTGCTCCTTCCCCATGACACTCCACTCCAAAAGGCCTTCCCCGCCATCTTTCCATGCGACCTTCATCTTCGCATCCTTCCTCCGGGGTCTTTGCACTTTCACGGTTATCTCAGACCCAACCTCCCATCGATCAAGCTGCACACTGCGATCAAAGCTAAATCCGAAGTCTCCAACGAAGCAGTAAAACCCTTTCATTCCGTGAGCGATAGCAGTTGCATGCGCGTTTCCAGGCCTCACAGTATGGAATACTGTGTCCAAGTTGATCTTCTCGAAGGGTGCACCTTTACTTCTGCTTCATGAGGGCAATCACTTCACTCTTCATTGTTCTTCAATTATATTAAAAGTGTCTTTCCAGAGTCTCTTGCCTCCTTCCGACCTCGTATTTGGAGTGAGAGGCAATCGACAACGACTGTAATTTAGAGAAGTAGGTTAGGCCATCAAAGAGGCTCCATCGCTGTTAGACGACGCACGGTCAGTATCAAGTTCTCGCCTTACTTGTGCTATTGACTGGAGCTCTGTACCTCATGTTCCTGATGAGTCTCCTCTAGGCTCAGATCGACAAGATTGGGACAAGAAAGCCGAATGACCTAGATGTGATCAGTCTTCAGGTTAGCAGCTCCAAGGTGCAAGTATCTCAGGCTTGTTCCTTGATGCGTGATTGCTGCAACTAGGCATGATTCGATCGCCTCCGAAGTTATGCTCAGTCGGGTGAGATCATGAAAGCTTAACAAAAGCTTGCACAAAAGTCCAGTCGCCCTGGCCCTTTCATGATATTGAACCTTCTCACGAATTCCGGCCTTCTCCTCGTTAATGGCGGCCCACCAGTGTCTGCACTCTTTATCAGGGTGCACGTAGGTGATCTCCTGCAGTTGCTCAAGGGCACACAAAGCTTCCCAAGTCTCTTGCTTGTATAAAGTTTGGTCCATGACGATGCTGCGTGTGTACATATGGATGTTCTCAGCCACGGTGGCTTCGTGTGGTGTAATATCTACTGCGTCTTGGAAATACTTTTCAAGATCTTTGTTGATAGCGACGTGCCGATATGCCAATGGTGTGACATGCTCGCTGAAGTGCTTAGAGACGCCACGCAGACTGAATAGTTCGTGAGTTGATGATGTTTCTTTGAACTTTTGGAAAACCACGTGCAATACTTCGTTGGGGAGCTTGGTCTCGATGGATTATAGAGTGTAGTTCCCAGCTTGAACGACAGGGCTTACAGTCTTGGATCTAGAAGAAACTGTCGATCTTTTCGCCTTTGCCTTCGCGGTGCAGCGTCTGGAAAGAATAAGTATAAAGGATTCAAGGAAGGCTGTACTATTACCTTCTGTTGGTGTAGGGAGACATGTTATACCAGAAGAGATAAGTCAGGTGTACTGAGAGTCTTTCGATCAGAGGGCGCACAACAGCAGTGGCGGTAGAAAGTCCAGTGATCTGGTGTGATGAGGACGCTTTGTGTGGGTGCTAATGTCTGTCGTGTAAAGACTTCGAACGCGGTTGTAATAAGTACTGAGTAGTAAAGATTCTCAGAAGTCTTATGCAGAAAGTCAATGAAAGAGAGAGGGACGAAGTGCTTGAACGATGCAATTATATACCCTTCCCTGAGCCAAGCAGGCAGCCTTGCCACACGGGGCCCCACCCTGTTTATATACATAGGTTGCACAGGAGGCTCGAGTGATACAGTCTTGGGGTCAAGTCACCTCGGCTCTAGAGCGCTCGAAGCCAATGAAGGCCCTTGCTTACTCGTATTTGAACCTCATGTGAATACGTCTCGCGGCGCCTCTCCGTTCTTTATGGCAGCATGTAATACGTGGGCCCCAGTTGGCATTATCTAGCGGCAGAGCAGAGAAGTGCGTGGGACTCTATGAACCAATGGCAGCCTCACCTGTGCTGATAGTCTCGTCGACCTCGAAATTAAGGCTGAGCAAGCAAGTGCGTAGGACTTAATAAGCCGATGGTAGCTTCTATCATGATGGCAATTGGACTTAATGCAATTGGACTTAATGCAACGTGATCTATTGCTGCTGAAAGCTCGCCCCATTCTTCTATCCCAAAGATGACGGAGCAAAAATTTGCGTATATTCCACTACCCAATGGCCAGCAACGAGATCCAGGTGTACGTCCTGCTGGCTACGAAACTTCAGCTGCTGCTTACAGTAGTCTGGAGAGCTGAGAGATCTTATATCGCGACGCTTTAAGCCCATCTCGCAGCGGTGTCTGTATTCTTAACGCGACCGTGGTATCGATAAGGAGAAATCCCTCCTCCTCCTCCTCCTCCTCCTCCTCCTCCCCCCCTCTCCCTTAACGAATCAAAGCGATAAAGAACGAACCCTCTACGATACGATCGATCAGAAAAGCAGCCGCAGTCGCGGCCCGATACGTTAGAAAAAGGGGACTACGAAAAGAACGCGTCTACTATACCTACGCACAAGAAAGAGTATAGAATGGATATATATATACGAAGCCAAAACCTTAGGCCTGAGTAAAGGCTCCCGTCTAGCTACCTACTAGATACTAGTAATATTCGAACTATAAATTTTCCTCCGCCGTTAACGAGTAAGTGAAGTGTAGGTACGTAAAGCGAAACTCGCGTAAATAGAAGGACCTCTATCTATACTCTTAGATACTAGTACCTATATAGGAGTCGTAACCCTAGTAGCCGGGTAACTATATTAAGGTACCGGCGGGACGTGAAATCCGCTATAACGAAGAAATAGCTACGCGTATACGGTTAAGAATAAAGGCGAAAGAGTATAGAATAATAATAGGGAGGGATAATAGGGCTGGTGTACTAGTATAATAAAATATATAGTACTTGGCTACGGTTATACCTACGTATACTATAAGGGCTTAGCCCGTAACGGAGATAAACGACGAGTTTTAAAAAAACGGGTAAATATAAAGAATAAGATAACGAGGTTATCTAGGGTTAATATAAAATCGCTAACTTTAGGGATTTACGCGAAGAAGAAACCTAGAAGAAGAACTAGTAGTATATAGAAAGGCTTACTAGTTAATGGGCCAAAATATCTAGAACCGAGATAAGATAAATTAAAGTTTTTATCCTCTTATTAAGCCATAGTACCTAGGGTGTTTATAGTAATATGAAAGTAAATATGAAGCCTTAATGGGAAAATGATCTTTATATTTAAAAAATAGAATTAATCTCTAAAGAGTTAGAGCGAGGGCTCCGAGCCTCCTATTTCTAAAGGGGCTCCGGAGTACCGGAAACTATAATATAATACTATAATATAAATAGCGTAACCACGCCGTATACTCCCTGTATAGGATCTATATATTATATTTAGTAGTTACTATAAAGCTAGTCTTAATATAGTATAATAATTACCTCCCCTTTTAGGGGTTTCGCCCTCGAAACTAGTAAATATTAATTTAACGTTTTAATACTCCGACGAAGGAGTATAATATAGGAGAATCTAAATTAAATAGGGTATACGCGTAACGCCTACGCCTCTTATCTAATTCTATTAATCTCTTATCTTTATAGTAATAATATATTAAGAAAAACCTTTAAACCTAGTAGGAAAAAGGGAGGGAAATAAATTATATCTTAAAATTTAATAATACGTCGCGTATAATTCGTAATCGGCGTAGTTATATAGTCGTAGATTATATTAGGTATTTAATAAAAACCTTTAAATCTAAAGGGAAAAGTAAGAGAAAGAATACTATAATCACCGTCGAAAACTATAAACCTTTACTATTAATAGGGCTTTAGCGATATCGGCGGTAGAGTAAATTATTCTACTTTATTATTTAGGAAGAACTCTAGTTATAGGAGTAAATATATACGGGTAATAGTCTTAGTGTAGGTACGAAGCCTTCGCCGACCTTCTAACTTTTCTTCTTCTATAATATTCTATAATCTTCTATATATATAAACTCCTATATACTACTATCGATAGTTATATTATATTTAGACTTTTATTAATTTATAATAATCTCGGCCGTATTTTTAAACTCTTTCTTTAAGGTCGTAAATATTAAATATATATTCCGTAGGTAAGGCTAGAGCTAATATATCGTAGTTTAAATAAGTCTTTTTTTTTATTTTTCTTCTTTTAAATTTTTTCTTTAAATTTATAATTATTAAAGTAAATAAATAACTTATTCTATCTTTAAATAAGGTATTTATTTATATTTTAAAAGAATTAATATTATCGTAATATTTATTTTATTTTTAAATTATTAATTCTATACTTTATCTTATTAGCGATACGTATATAACTAGATTATTTTAATATTTAGTATATTAGTTTAATCTCTATAGTATATAATATTAACGATAATATTTAGATATTTAATACGTCTTTAACCCTCGCTCCCCGTAAAATAACCGCCCGCTCTACTCCTACCCCGTGTTTATCCGTATTTTTATACCTCCGTTACTCTAAACGGATAAACCTAGATAACTACGTCTTATATAATAAGGTATTATATATAAAATATACTTATTATATAAAGAATAAGTACCTATATAATCCTATATATCGTTAATATTCTAAAACCGAATTATATTAACGTATCTAGATTCCGTCTAAATTTCATACCCTTATGAATTTTCTTCTTAATCGTTTAGAACGTCGAGGCCCTAATAAATATTTTCGCGAGTAAATCGTTAAATATACGAAAGATATCGTAGCCTTTCTTTAGGAGATTAAATTTAAAAGCGGCGATATTAAAAGAGGGAAGGATATATTATAATTAATATCTCGGTTTACTATAAATATCGAGGGTATAAATAATACCTTTTATACTTTAATAAATTAATATAGTTTAGATATAATTCGTATATTAATAACTTTTTAAAGAGGGATTACTACCCGGGATACGGGTACGCCTTAAAGTAGGACTATATAATATTAATTTAATAATCTTCTCGAATCGACGGACGAAGATAAAGCCGATAATAAAGACGAAGACGATACTCGTACTCGTTATATACGACTCGAGACGCCTTCGAATATAACTTTTCTCCCGGTCTTAATCCCGCTACCGATTAATTTAAAATACCTATTATTAACGATCTTAATATTATCGATCTTATTTTATTCTCTAGCGGTATATAAAGAGTTATAACGTCTAGTCGTAAAGCTCTTTTAATTAAAAATACCGTAAAGCCTCGCAATACGCCGGTATAAAGGGTACGAGTCGTTATATCTTAAATAAATTAATATTTTCTCGCGAGGCTTCTAAGGAAGAAGTTAAAGATAAGGTTAATAATTTTAATCTTAGTTTTACTTCTACCCCTCGTTTTTTAATTCGACTTCCCGGCCCCGGCCTTATTTATAAATAACCGAGTTTTAATATTAAGAAAGCTAGCCGTTATAAACGTAAACCTACCCGCGAGCGCCTTATTAACCGTAAAGATATATCTCGCTCGAAGTTTATTAATAAGAAGTAACTAGTAGTAGTTAGTAGTTAATAACGCTTCCTCTTTTTACTCTTTACTTTCTATACCTTTTTTATTTTCGTATTCTCTTCGAATACTTCTCGTAGTTCTAGCGCGTTATTTAAAGTATTTATATTAATTTATTTATTAAAGGTTTTTAGTTATCCTAGTTATTTTATAAAATAAAATACCTCGCTTTTTATTTTCTTCTTTTTTAGTACTCTTTCTATTTTTTATTCGTTCGTATTATTTATTAATTCCGATAAAAGTATATTAAGAATCGAAATGTTACTCTACCGTTAATAATACGGCTCTAGAAGCGATATATAGAAAATATTATAAATACGATAACTAGTTAGTAATCCTAGGCGGTACGCTTATATTCCGACGGTATCCAAAATCTTAAATAATCTAATTACTTTATAAGAGAGCTTTTTATTTAATTATTTTTACGTTAAGTTTTTAATTAATAATAGTATAAGGTTATTTATATTAAATGATTTCGGCTTATACCTTCTACTATAATTATACTTTTACACTTCGACCGCGATAGTTTATACTCTTATTAAGTACTCTCTTAAAGTATTTAATTTTTTAATTCTTTTTTATACCGACGGTACTTCTCCCCCGTACGTCTCGCCCTCGAGACGCGGTTTAAGAGAAGGATTATAACTATATATAACTATAAATAGTATCCATTTTATTATCGTATACTGCGTATTATAATATACCCATTCTACTATAGGTAAGAGTATTATTTAATTATTTTACTCACTTAAATAGAAGATTCTTAAGTAGTATTCTAAAGTTTAGTTCTAGCGTTTTATCTAGCTATCCGTTTACGGATAAAATACAATATTTAAGCGCCTCTTAATTTTTATTAAATAGTATATCTTTAATTAAAACGTATTTATAAAGATAAAATCTTTATTAGAAATAATCTTATTAAGAACTCTAAACTTTAGGATAATTTCTTCGAATATTAATTCTATTAACCCCGCAGAGTCGATTATTTTAGTAGTTAAAATATATCGTAATATCTTTATATATTTATTTATAATTATAAAGACTATATTATAAACGCGCCCGTATCGTTTATTTAAAGGTAAATTAGTAATAAAATTTATTATAATTTCCTTTTACGGCCCCGTAGGATATAATAAGGAATTAATCTCGTTATAAAGGCGGTATCGATATACCTTAACCCGCTAGTATATATCGTATATATCGATATATTCCCGTACGTTAGCCTTAAGAGTACTTTAGAAATATTTTCTAGTAAGTAACTCCGTTATTTTCTTAACGTTAAAATACCCCGTTAATATATCGTTATAATATCGTTTTAATAGCTCTTCGCGGATTAATCCTTTTTTAGATATATAAATCTTATTATTATATTTAAGAATTAATATAGAATCTAAAGTCTATACTCCGGCGGAACGCTAGTAATCTATTTATATAATTTCGGCGATTTTTATTTATAAGAAAGAATTATCCTTTTATAAAACACGAATTATTTTAATTATTAATAAACTTTTAGCGTTATAAATCGTTTCGTAAAATATTATTAATTTAATAATAATATATAGAATAAATAGTTTATAGCTTATAGTTCTAGCGATAAAATTAAATAATTCCTTTATTACGTCGTAATCGATTTAAATAAACGTCTCGTTTAAACTCTTTAGAATTTCTTGTTTAAGTATTAATTCCTTAGGCCTAGATAAATATATTATCGAAGGATATACTTTTTTTACGGTAAACCTTAAAGACCTTAATAACGTAAATCTTATATATATTAGGTTTTACGCGACGCCTACGGATATATTATTTAACGCCGGCGAAGTATTATTTACCTTTAAATCTTTTATATCTACGAACGTATCTTATATTATAACGAAAATAGGGCCTTAATTAATACCTTCTAAATTTAATAACTTTTATTATAGTATAAATAATATATTATTTAAAAAATTATTTTAATCTTTATAATTAAGACGACGTAAAGAGTTATTAGTTAAGTTACTCTTTTTAGAATAATATAAAATTAAGAAATTAAAAGATAAGAGTCTTACTACCTAGCGCGCTTAACGATTATTTAGTTATTTAATATTTATAAAACCCCTTAAGTTATTATAATCGATTAAGATTTCTACTTTATATAAACTATCCTCGAGGTAGTATTATTATTATTTAAATATTATAATAATTACAAGGAGCTCTTTATTATAAGTCTCGTATCGAATTTTTAAACCCTATATCTTACGGGACTAGAAAACGACGGGATATTATTCGTTATTATCTTATAACTACGTTAAAATCGTAGTTATGATAAAATTAGAAATATCTATCTTAATCCGAATTTTTAATTCTAGATTAAAGTATACTAGAATAAGTATATATAAGAATAAATCGCGAAGTAGGTAAAACGCTTACTCTACCTCTTTAGGTTATTTAAATAGATTAAATTTTTTATTATCTTAACTACCTTTTAATAGACCCGTTAATAGGCCTATTATCTATAAATAATAATAAATAAATCGACGATAAAAATTAATAAAGCCTAAAAACACTTATATATTATAAAAGGACTTTAGTTTTGGCTAAGATTAAATCGTATTAATCCTACGTTCGTTTATCGAGATACCTTCGGTATTTATAATAAACCCTAGAAACTTAATTAACCGAGTAAAGAACTCGTATTTCTTAAGACTCGCGAATAAAGAATATTTTTATAGGCGTTCGAGTACTTATCGTATATAATTAATATACTCCTCTTTTAAATTTAAATAAATTAGGATATTATTTAGATAAATAATATAAAATATATTTATTAAGCCCGCTAACGATTTATTAATATAGGCTTAAAAAATAGTAGATATATTCGTTAAATTAAATAGTATTACTATATATTCGAAAAGATTATACCGCGTACGAAATATTATCTTCTATTTATCGTCTTCTTTAATTCTTATTCGATAATAAATATCTTTTAAATTAAATTTCGTAAATTATATAATATTATTTAGGCGGTCCAGCGTCTTATTAATTAAGGGTAACGGGTAGCGATTCTTAATAGTAATCTTATTAAGACCTCGGTAATCGATATATAATCGTAGTTTATTATCCTTTTTTAGAATAAAAAGGATAAGAGCCCTAGCGGGGTTTACGGAGTATTTAATCTAACCCTTCGTTAAGACGTCGTCTAGGTATCTCTTTAATTTTATTAATTCTAGGTTCGATAAATTATAAAAAGGCCCGTATAGCGGGTCACTCTTTATATTAATTATATAATCGCCGTTTTTATACGACGGTAATCGACCTACTTCTTTATTTAAAAAGATATTATTAAAATTTATAAATTTATCAAGAAGCGTAGGCGGTACGATAACGGAATTATTAGAAGATATTATATTAACGATAGTATCGCCTTTCCTAGCCTCGTTTTTATTAATAGGATCTTAATTAAAGGGACTAGCCTTAATATAAATTAATATATATATAACTAGCTACGTCCTTAATAATTTCGTAAAATCCTTAAATAATTCTAATATATACGTATTTAGCGCGATACCGAACCACTAGGTACGTATATTATAGTCGGTTTAGATCTTTTCCTTTTTTATAACCGGTATATTTATAATAACAGGCGAGCCTTTCTTATTAATAAAGTATATCTATAAAAGTGTAGAGCAGGCTTTGAGCGCTATGAGCGCTCGTGAGCCGGTTGAGCTAGTTTGAGCAGGGTGATACTATGTCTTGACTCTAGAGCGATATGAGCGCTCCTGAGAATATTTTTGGCCCGTGAGAATCCCTAAATTTAGAATGCGCCACCAACATAGCCCCCATGTATGGCCCCACCTATGGCCATGGCCCTATTCCATTCATGGCCATGGCGCATTCCATTCATGGCCAAGACCCCCATTCATGGCCAAGGTCCCGTCGCTGTCGCACCGCATAACTGCACCTGGCAAAACGTCGCCATATATCCGGTGTCGCATAGCCCGGGCGTTATCCCCGCGTAGATTTCGCGCGAATCGATTGAATCCGGGAATCAAGAGTTGCTGGCGTTAGGGGTGGTTCCGGGGGCTCGCTGCCGTCGATAGGGGCGATCATGGAACATCATATATACGCGTATATATAGGCCATAAATAGGGGTATGCGCGCATCTATGGGGGCAAGAATGGCCATATATACGCGTATCTATGGCAGCAGTAATGGCCATGTATGCGCATATCTATGGGCCATGTATGCGCGTATCTATGGGCCATGAATGCGCGTATCTATGGCAGCAGTAATGGCCATGAATGCGCATATCTATGGCAGCAGCAATGGCCATGTATGCGCGTATCTATGGCAGCAGTATGCGCATATCTATGGGCCATGTATGCGCGTATCTATGGCAGCAGCAATGGCCATGTATGCGCATATCTATGGCAGCAGCAATGGCCATGTATGCGCGTATATCTATAGCAGTAGTAATGGCCATGTAAATAAATAATCCTGAGCGGCCCTGAGCGGCCTTGAGCGGGCCTGAGCGAGCCTGAGAATGTCCCTTTCACCCTGCCGGAGCGACAGTCCTCGCTTGGGCCCCCGGTCTAGCGTCGGGGCCAAGCCGCTACCGAGCTTGGCCCCGCCCGCGCAAACGCGAACTATAAGAAAGACGTGCGCAGGCTATTAAACCACCGGTAAATACGACGAAGTAGAGGTAATACCCCGAGGAAAGGGTTAAATATCGTACGTAAAGATAATAAAGTAATAGTTCTATAGTAGCTTCTATAAATCATAAGTATAATAATAATATAATACGATTAAGGCCCTTAATTATCGTTATTTATATTATAAAAACTTTATATTATTATATAAAACAGTAATCTTAAAGAGAATCCTCGGTAAAAGCTAAAGATTAATTTTTCGATAAAATAAACTAAATCTTTAGACCAGCGGGTCCTTTTTAGACTATCGCTTTATATTCGCGAAGTTAGTTTCTTTTTTATAGGGGAACTCTTATAATAATCCTTATAATTATCTTCTTAAATATAGAGCGATAGTCTAAAGATTTAGAAAAATCGGCCGTAGGCCGAGCGAAATTTTTATAATATAATTATTAATCTAGGTTATAATCGTCGGTTTTTAAAATAATTTAATTATAAAATCCTCGTAGATTACTTTTCTCGAAAGATCGTGATCTAAGTACGAATATAAATAGGATATTACGAGAAATATAATTAAGATAAAGATCTTAATTAAGGATTTATCTAAGTATTTTCTATTTTTACTAAATCTTTTATAAAATTATTCAAATTCCTATCCTATACTATCGGTCGCCGTTATAATTATCGATACTTACGCGTAATATCCGGGGACTTCGTTATTATCTTTATTTTACTACTCTTTATATATAAGAAATATATCGTTTATTACTCGTTTTAATACTTTATTCTCGCTTTCTTAGTATCTTCCTCGTTAAGTACCTTTCGTTTTTTATAAATCGTCTTAATTAACTCGGTCTAAATTCGTCGACGATTCGCTTTTTTTTTAGTATTAAAGATAATATACGACGCCTAAAAGTCGTCTTTATTTACGAAGTTTTAGAGATTTTATATAATCGTCTAGATATATCGTTATTATTAATATTCGATAAAAGTATTATCTAGAATAACGTATTTTTTATTCTTAAAAGGATTTTTTTAAGACGTCTTATACCGTAGGGTAATACTTATAGTATAATTATCCTAAATAACGTAAAGGTACCGGTATACCCTTTAATAAAAATTAGTTTAAATTATCCTATTATCGAAATAAAAGGGGAATATCCTCTAAAAAGCTCGCTACTTTTAGATTAAAAAAAAGATCGTCGTTAATAAATTCGACTTTAATATTATTAAGGATAATCTATCGTTTTCGAAGACGATCTTATTAATAAATAGTCGATGAAAACGACCTTAAAGGCTTTAATTATCTAAGAACTCCGGTAGCTTTAGTAGTAACTAACTAGATAGTTTTATAAATAACGTATTTAACGCTAGAGCCAGACTTCTCGTAAAATAAAAAGATATAATAATATTCGTAGCGATTCTCGATAATAACGCTATTTTTCTTTAGTTTTAACGGTATAATAGGATTCGATAGGGAGGTATTACTTATAGTAAAATAGTAGAATTATAGCGTTAAAGTTATTAATAAAGGAGGGAGGAGTTTATTATCCGCGAGGATTTATTTAAATAGAGGTTTATAATATAAAAATATTAATCTCTTTTAAGATAGAATAGATTATCGTAATAAATTTTACCTTAATACCTAAAGAGTCTAAAGAGATTAAATAATTTCTTTAAGGGTTCTCTCTTTAATAATTTAATATTCGTCCGTTTAAATTAATAACGCGTTTCGTTCCTCTAAAAATCGCCGATCTAAGAAAGAAGCGGCGTTATTAACGAAGTATTATTAAATAAATATCGTAGATTAAGTTTATTATCGTCTTTAATAAATCTTCTATCTTTTCGAGGCTAATAGTATAATAATTAGAGTATAAATAATTATAAGAAACGAGGATAACTTTAAATACTTTTAGAAAATTACGACTAATTAAATACCTCCGCCTATCCGCCTACGTAGACTATTTATCGTTTATATTTATTATATACTTTCTTAATCCTATTTAAAAACGATAAATATAGCCGATAATATCGCTTTTAACGCCTTCCGTTAGATTATAAAATCTTAATCTAACTAGATCATTAATAACGAAGACCTTATTAAACTTAAATCGTTCGATATTAAAGAGGATATATAGGACTATAAAGTAGAATTCGAAGTAATAAAGGATACTATAAAAGATACCTCGAAAAACGCGTATATAAAGAGAACTTAGGATAATTATCGAGGGTATTCTACTATATTAATTCGCTAAGTTTTATCGGTAATAACGATAGAATATAAGTAGATCGCTTTATTTAAAGACTTTCTTTATCGCTATATCCTTACCGATAAAGAGATCGAAAATCTTAATACCCGAATCCCCGAATTTATCGCTCTTTAAATATATAAAGTCTATAAAAAGCCTGATCTAAGCTCGAAATTAAAGGAACTTCATAAAGCGAAGAATTAAAGCTTTTCCTATATTTATAAAATACGTATTATAATTAATTATTACTACGGTAATATCCTTAAACGAGGATCCGAGCCCTTTCGTAGGGAGAAAGACGATACTTATAGCGGGAATCCCTCGTTATTATAATAGATATTACGATATATAAAAAGCCTTTAACGTTATAAGGTACGTTAATACTACTTTAATTCCTTATATAAAACGATAACTTTACTAATATTTTCTAGATATAATCTAATAAGATCTTATAAAGTGTACGGGTAATAACTAAACCTCTCCTTCGACGATTATACCTTTATAATAAATCGATTCTAAAGATATAAGTCCTTTAATCTATAAGGAAAGACGAGAATAGGCTAAAAATCTAGGGTAAATATAATCAGCGTATTATAATATAAATTATTTATATAATCTCGTTTTTATATCTTCTTCGCTTTAACGAAGTCTTAAAAATCAAATATTATTATATTAAAGTCCTTAAAGAACGCGGTATAATCGAGTTAACTTTACCGTTCCGAAAGATATATTAATTAAGGGGTAAGTCGTTAAATTATCGATAATTTTAATAATTTATTAATAAATTTTTAGAGATTAAGCCCTTTATATTATACTTTAATTGTAAAAACCCTTATTTTAACTATATTTACCTACTACTCCGCTAGATTATAGTATCTCGGATTTTAAACGGATTTCTCTTTCGACCCTTTAATACCTACGATAATCCGTCTATATATAATTATAAACTATTAATAAGTACTAAAACTAGTTATTTTTATCGTTTTTAATAATAATTTTATAGGTACCTAGCGTTTTCCTCGAGAGTTTTCGAAATAATTTTCTTAATATCGGCGTTTCTCCTGAGCTATATAGGACTTATTCTTTTTAAAGAGGGGGGGTCTAGTATTTATCGAGTAAAAAATAATAGAATCTTTAAAAACTATATGATTAAGGGGGCTAGAGCGTCGCTTTTAATTCATTAACGATTATACGTTATTTAATCGGTTAGAACGATAAATTAATAAGAAAACGAGAGGATTTTATAAATCCTAATATTTAGAAAGGACGCGTATACTTTAGGTACGGGCGAAGTTACGATTATATATAGTATTTTAGGTAGAATTATCGTATAAAACGATAATATTTAGGTAAATTACGATTTATAACGAGGGTTTTATATTAGTATAGATAAATTTAATATTATATAATAATAAATATATTTAGAGAATCGAATTAAATAGATTATATAAATATAACGAATAATTATAAATAGATTTAATTAATTAATTTAATTAGTAGATTTAAGAAGTTATATTAATAAATTTAATAAATAAAACTACTAAATAAATCTAATTAATATCTAGGGTTAATAAATAAATTTAATAAATAAAACTATTAAATAAATCTAATTAATATCTAGGGTTAATAAATAAATTTAATAAATAAATTAAATAAATAAATTGAATAAATAAATTGAATAAATAAATTAAATAAATAAATTATATAAAATAGATTAAATAAAGAATTTTAATAAAGAGATATAATAAATAAATCTAATAAATAAATCTAATAAATAAATCTAATAAATAAATTTAATAAATAAATTTAATAAATAAATTTAATAAATTAATATTATAAATCAACTTTAATAAAACTAATATAGAAAATAAAGAAAATTAATTAAAAGGAGTTTATAAATATATTTTAATTTAATAAATAAATCTAATAAATAAATTTAATAAATAAATTTAATAAATTAATATTATAAATCAACTTTAATAAAACTAATATAGAAAATAAAGAAAATTAATTAAAAGGAGTTTATAAATATATTTTAATTTAATAAATAAATTTAAAGAATTAAATAATAGTTAAATTTTATAAATATAACTTTAAAGAATTTATTTAAATAGATTTAATAATTCGTTTTTCGAAATAAATATAAAAGATTAATATTTATAAATCTAATAACTAGATTTAATACCTATATTTAGAGAAGTAAATTTAATAAATTTAATAAATTCAATAAATAATATTAATAAATAAATTCAAAGAATAAAATTAAATAATTAGATAAATAGATTTTATATATATAATTAGAAAAGTAAGTTATAGAGGTTTAATACCTTGATTTTAAGAGATTTAAGTATATAAATTTTAAAAGTATATAAAATTAATAAATAAATTTTGAAGTTAAAATTAGATAATTTTAATAAATAAATCTAGTTATTAAATTTATAATTAGATTTAAAGAGTTAGATTGAATAAATTTAATAAATAATATTTATATAATATATATTAGGAAAGAAAATATATAGATTTAATATTTAAATTATAAAAATAAAATTAAATAGATTTAATAAATATATTTATATAATAAAATTAAATATACAAAGATCTATAAACTAAAATAATTAAATTATATTAATAAATTAATATATATATAGGATCTATATATTTAATTTATATATATATATATCGAATATATAAAAATCGAGGATAGATAAATTATATATATATATATAAATCGAATACCTATAAATCTCTTATATAAATCTAATATATATAAAGAAATATATTTATATAAATCGAATATTTATAAATTTAAATATAAATCTAAATATATATAAAGGAATATATATTTATAAATCGAAGATATATAATTAAATATATATATATATAAATCGAATATATATATATGAATATATATATCAAAAATATATAAATCGATTTAGTAAATTTATTTATAGATTTATAATTTTTAATTAAAAATTTAAGTAGGAAAAAGGAGTTTAATTTAAATTATCGGTATTACCGATTTATTCTAGCGGGACGTATCGATATAATCGACCTCTCTTAAAATATACTATTTAATATACTCTCGTTATTATTAATAATTAATTTATTAATCCTCGCTTTTATTAATAAAGACCCTCGTTATAATCGACGATTTTATACCGCTTTATTAGTATCTATAAACTTCTCGGCCTTATTAACGCGAACGCGGGAATTCGTTATTTTATTAAATATCTATACTAGTAAAATACGACGATTTAGTATTAAATTATCGATAAAAATAATCGAAGAAAAAGAGGATTAGATATACGACCGAACTAGAACTCGAAGAGCTTAAGGATCGTAAGGGAGTATTAATTAAAAATAATATTACCGGATTCGTTATTTAGTTAGATTAAAACGAGGATTAATAATAATATTATTATTAAATAAAATAATTAATATACCCCTTTTAAAATACTCTTTTTCTTTCCGAAATATATCTTAAATATAGTACCCTTAAAACTCGAGGATTAATAGCCGAATTATTATAAATAACGAGGATATCTAACTTTATAATTATAATTATAAGGTAAAAGATCTTCGTTATCCTCCCTAGAAATTATATTATTCTCTTTTAATATATTCTAATTATCGTTTTTAACTAAGATTTTAGGGAAGATTATTATTTTTTATTTTATTACCTTTAATATAAATATAATAACGAGGTAATTTTCCTTTAATATAGAAAAATTATATATTAAAAATTATCGTTAAAAACGATAATTTAGAGATGAATTATAGTATTCACCGAGTTTTCTCTTCCTTATTAATTATATTTCTAGTAGACTTAATATTAACGCCCTAGCGATTAAAATAAACCTTATAACGACGAGCTCTTAAAAAACGAGGATTAATTAATTAATTATAAATAAAAGTAGTAAAGAAAAATCGATATTTTTTATATAATCCTCGAGAAAAATAAGGATTACGACGATTAAAAACTTATTTTAAACTTATTAAATTTAATAAAATTAATTAAAATTAATTAATTTAACGTAGATAACGACGATTTAAAACCTTACTTTAAACTTATTAAATTTAATAAAATTAATTAAAATTAATTAATTTAACGTAGATAACGACGATTTAGAACTTTATTTTAAACTTATTATTTATTTATATACCTCGTCTTTTTCTCTTTTATAATAACGAATCGTAGCTTCCTAGCTAGGTATAGCGAGGATTAAGATAAGAATTAAGATTATTTAAAAAGATTTAGAAGAGGAAAAATAAAAATATCGTCGAATATATCGACGAATTCAACGACCAAAAGATTTAACAGTTATTATATAAGGGTAGAAATTTTTAGTGGCGGAAAGCCTAAAGTACCCGCTCGGGCGCTAGTGATCTACGCTAAGCTATAAACGGTAAAGCGGCTATTTCCGCCCGCCGGTCCTCGCTTAGGACTATCGCTCTGCACCGAGAATAAGACGATTTCTGCCATAAAAAAATAAAATAAAAGAAGTGTACGCTAGTGGCCTTATAGGGCTGGACGGTTGTTAGGTGTGGACGGTTGTTAGGTGAATTCTTCTAAGGCTTAGTCTCAACCTCGTATCCAAACCAATCATCGCCCCGTGTCGGCAGAACTGCGCCTCATCCTTCTAGGCGTCAGCAACAACGACCATAATCTGTCCTTTATGCATTCATATATTATCGACTTCACATTTTGATTTCAGACAGCAATTGCTTTATCCTTCTTCTTGAACCTCTTCGTAGAATACTCGTTCTCTCCTTGTCTCTTGTTGCCCTTACAGCGAGGCTCTACAATCATGTCGGACATCGCTCACCATCTCCTTCGTCGCGGCATCGACGCAACGCAACAGAATTTCAATAATCGAAGCGGTGGCCAAGATGACCAAATCAAGCGTATCGCTACATGGGGCATCGCTCTCATCTGGGTCACTGGCGTACTCTACCTTGCGATGATGTCTGCCGTAAGTCTACGACCCTCCAAGCCATACATTACACCAAAGCTGACCTCTCCATCAGATCTCCTACACCTATGGTGATGTCGTTGCAACCCTCACAATGATTGAATCACCCACCGCCACAGCCTTCAAGCTTGACTCCGATGAGATTGACGCTCCTCTTCTTGACAACAAGACTGAGGGCAAGATGAGCCCTGTGGAGACAGATCTCTTCCTGGTCAAGCAACAGCCTATCACAGGCACCATGCGCTCCGCACTCCGCCATCTCAAGTCCGTCGGTGGCCGCCTCGCACCCTTTCGCGGCCTCCACGTCTCCATCATCTACCACGCCGCCTACAGCTTCATCGTACACATCCTCTACTCCTTCATGGCACATATCCCCTTTGTCCGCCCCTTCATCGCCATCATCGCGATTGTCGTACTCTGCCGCATCCAGATGACATGGACTCACATCGTCATCTCCAACCCGAGCGAGAAGCGCTGGTACCAACGTATCCCATCCATCCCATCCGGCAAAAATATCATCGTCCCCACCGCCGTCTACGCTATTGCGAAACAAGCTGCTATCTATGTCCCAGCTACCCTTTTCATCGCTGTAGCCGAGACATGGCAGAACCCCTCTGCATATGGCAGCAACCCCGAGACCGTCCGCAAGATCGCCACGCTCCAGATGTTCCTCGTTGGCCTTCTTGGTATCGCTGCTGTCGTCCTTGTCGTCATTCCTGCCAACGTGACTCTCAAGCGCGTGCAAGCTTCCATGCTGCCCGAAGATGACGAGTCCATCGTCCCTTTCGACCGTACTTTCGCTGGCAAGGTCGTGCCTGAGATTGTTGGTGGTACTGGTGCGGTGGGTATGCTTGATGCGTGGAAGAGCTTTGACAAGTCAGCTAGAATCAGGTTGATTAAGCTTTATGGGAAGATCTTCGCGGTGCAGGTTGCTACTACCATTATGTTCTTCATGGTTGTGGTTGCGGAATTGAGGATCATTATGGGTGATGACTTTCAGAAGGCGCACAAGATGGCGAAGCAGCAGATGATGCTCTAGACACGGAGATAGTCTTGGGGCCTCAGGTCACGCTGTCACTACAAAGTGATACGGGGTGTTGTATGATTAAGGCCGGAGCGATGCTAGGGTCAGTGGTTGGTTAGGTCGGTCACTCTCTTTGGTAGCATATTGAAAGCCTGATGTCTCCTATCTCTGCGACCAAGTACTCGGACAAGCCCATTCGCATATTCATATCTATTGCAAAACTTGGACGATGCTTGCACGGTTTGCCAAGCTCTCAAACTTCTGCTCCAACCTCACCTCACACCGGGATTAGGGTAAGCGCCGCCCTATCATCTCGCGATGTAGGTGATGGTTGGGCAGTGCACATCACAACAATGCTGGTACTCAAACTTAATATTCCTCGCCATCCTCTTACGTAGCCCGCCTAATTCATGAGGAACAGCCTATATACTGACTCCAGGAATATTGAAATATACCACATCCAAAGATGGCCCCCCTACGCATCCAGCAGTTGCCCGCATCGGCTTGGGGTCCTCCAATCCTAACATTTGGTAGGGGACATCTCTTGGTGGGATAGCCGCTCGGAGCGACCGGAAAACCGACCTCACGAGACCGAAGACACTCGAGCCCGTGACTGGCATGTGCAACTCGTCTAACAGACTAGCACGAAGATCAATACCGGGTTCGATGACTATGTGGAACGATAATCTTGACTTGTCTTGAAATGTAATGGGCGTACATCTGATAGCTACACACGAAATCGAAGTTGATATTCTCAGGTTTTTGGCCTTTAAAGGAGCCAGTGATTTGCAATAGACAAGAATCGCACAGATGGAGAAAATTTGGCCGAGCACAAGCAGAGTGAAGGCAACAATCTTGCTACCCATACGTAAAAACAGAAGTGAAAAGACTTGCTTTAGCGGGAAACGACGTCCTGTGAAATTTCGAGACATCAAAGGCAAAAATTGATGAAATCGAACGAACAATATACAAATCGCAAGAACAGCCTTCGAACTCTCACCTATCCTGCGTGCGATTCTCGATCCCTCAAATACGTCCTTCAAATATCCCATTATCCTCCACCTCTCATAACCGAACGGTATGATTGCCACCCTTGTAAGTTCCGGCCACATAGTGCAACGGTAATAGCGGTGAACTTTCTATAATTCCGAAGTTATGGTTTCATATTCACACCTCATGTACCGATGCAGGTTCGTTCGAGACCGATTCGAAAGCATACCTTTGGGTTTCTGCAGCCAGATACCGTCGGGAAGACGTTGTCTGGTGAGTCTTTTGCTATTTCAGATTACTGGATGTTGTGTTTCCCTTTGCCATTTCTTGTTTACTGTCGGTGTTAAAGCGGATAAGGGTCGAGTTTAGTTTGCTGGATGCGGAATCTTTTGGGGGTTTTATCCGGTAATCACTATGCTAACACAACCCTCGTTCGAGACAATTAAGCTTCGATGTCATGGAGCTTGAAGCTCTTCTATTTATCAAACTCTTTGCCTTCTTCAGCCGAAACACGTTTACCTGCAGGGGCAATATCTACGCTCCGAGAAATGTACTTGTAGGAAGATACCCTTCTCGCGAATGGATCGAAATCCCAAGTAATTGAGACTTTGCCTTCATTGAAGCTGTGCTTCTAACAATTTTTCTACGCTTGAAATTTGAACAAAATATCACACGGCATTTCAACTCAACGACCTGCACTGCAGAAGGTGAAGCCAACCGCGTACGAGAGGGAGGGTGCCGGAGGTTATGATTGCCCAGCGTGCGTTTAGGGCTGTTAGATCGGTTAAAAAAAATTGGCACCGGGGATCTCGACGGCGGAGGCGCCGAAGGTGGTGGGAATGCGGGATTCGAGGGATAGGACGTCTGTGGTGATGTTGGGGTTTAGTATTAGGGTTGGTTATTGGCTCTTTGCGCTTGCTATGAGGGGGGAGGGCTTACGGGACCAGGTGGCTTTTGCAGGGTCAATGGCCTTGAAGACGTCGATTGAGCGGCGGCCGTGAGATGTGGAGAGGAGGGTTTGAGGGTCTAGGCCGTAGGATTCGGCGACGCTGTCATGTGGTGGGTGAGTAAATTCGATGTCGTTGATGAATGGTGGAGGAGTTGAACGGTAAGTACCTTGACCAGTACTTGGTGATTGCGTCGGAGGAGTCGATGAGGGTGCCGTCCATGTCTGAGAGGATTCCAGCGAATATGTGGGTTAATGGGGCTTCTAATAATGCACCGTCTGGGGTGGGCGGAGGAGATTCGGGTAGGGACGTGTCGAAGCCGAAGACAGTCATCATGAACGAACAAATCATTGTGGGGATATTTGGTGATACAAAATGTTTGTACGTTCACAGGCTGGCATTTCAAACATATTGTAGGAAAGAAAGACGGGAATTATAGGAAATATAGAAGGGAACGAGAGGGAAGGTATGTCTTGTGCGGTCGTGCCTGCGGGAAAAGAGCGCTCGTGTAACATTCTCGTACAGCCTGAGGTGGTTTCCGCAGTAAAGCGAGCAAACATGATTGCTGACTGGCGTGAACAATGATCCCCGAGGAATTTCTTTTACGCTGCGGGGAGTTTCATAATTCCATGGCCTAGCTTGTTTGCGTAGTCGACGGATGTCTGAGCCATCAGCACAATCCTAATGTTTCCTATCACGAGATTGGTGAAAGGGACATGTATCTTTCAAGATAGGTGTGGCACAATATTGCAGACTGAAGCCAGATACACAAGACTTTGTCGGCATTTCTAGAGGCTTTCTAATCGGAGGCGAATTCCTAATGCGGCAATGCCACGAGCCATGCCAACGAAGCGACCGGCGTCCAGAAATAGCATGATGCCTCGATTCCTGCATCTGATCTCTATTCTATATTCTGAGACCTTGGAGACTTGACTTACGTGAGCATCCAGCAGAGACTGCGAATTGTCCAAATGAGTACCGTATCCCCTTTGCCACGCATTCTCCATTTCAATAGTAGCAAACCATCGCGTCTCGCCTCCTTGCTAGACACCGCAATTTCAGCGCGACAGTCAATCTCGAAGCCTTCATAAACCCAATCTGACAGCTCACGATTCTTAGCCCAGTCAATAAGGAAGGCGACATCTCCTCCGTCTTTGTCCCACTTAGATTAGTGGAAGCCGGGGGGGATTACTCGGGACTCTGAGAATCTGAAATGAGATTGCGGCGCAGAATAGGCCAGCGTTTAGTTACCAGATTGAATCTGAAGATATAGAAAAACAATCAAATAATATCGTCATTCAAACCAAGAAAAGGGGAATAACGGTCGTCAATTGAGTCATTCCGGAGCATGAGGCGCAAGGATATGAAGAGAAGGTAGAGGAGTCTGCGAAGGTCAAGTCTTGGATTTGAGGTGCGCCATCTCCACATTGTAATTGTAGCTTGATAGAGATCGGATCGACGTCTTGCTGATTTTCTTCGCCTCCAGCGCCACAATCCGCGGGTATACGAGCTGTATTGGGCACAGCCTCAAGTCTGAGCTCGATCCCATGTGAATACGATCGCAGCTCAGCGTTTGATAACTTTAGCATTCGAACCCAGAAGATGATTTGATGTCCACGTCACAGCCACTCGCCTATGCTGACCAGGTTCGGATCCGTCAAACTGGTTGACACCGGGTTCGCGCTTGGGCCGCATATTCGCGAATTGACGCAAATGCCGGGAGCAGAGAGATATTGAGAGGGCCGAGAAGATTCTTGAGTATCATGAGGGGATGTTGGGGATCTGCGCAGTGCTGGATGATTGATGGAAGTTGGTTGAAGCAATCAGCTTCTAGCAATCGTACAATCTCTGCAGCTAGACAACAACCCTAATACAAACCTACCACACCTCTTGCTATCAATGCACAGTCCGATGCATCTGTGCATCCCGCTCTCATCAAAAGCAGGAGTCGTTGAATTGAAAGGCACACGATTCCTTTGGGTTGGCGATGTACCATTGTCCATTGGCATGAGATCTGAATGGAGAATACGTTTCGATGGGCGCATTGCCGTTCTTTTGATTCATTCATCATGAGACTGTGCCAAAAGACAAACCCTTAGTTGAAGCCGATTCAAGGATGGAAGAAGCATCTGAAAATTCTGCGCTCATGTTTACACGCGGACCTGGAACCGCTCTTTTCCTCCCACGCGCTCGCCATGTTTCACCAAAAGCACGGGTACCGGGACAAAGACTAGAGCAGCCAGCCCAAGCACAGTACATCTCTTCCCAAGCTCCAGCTTCGCAAACAGCGGAGGCCCAGCAAGCGGCAATGCGGCCGCTAGGACATTACGTAGAACAGTGATAGCGGCCGTGGCGGAAGAAGTACATGCCATAGGGTCAATGAGGTAGCTGTCCGTGGCGAGCTCGACTGAAACATAAGCAAAGCCGACTGAGTGCGGTGGAGCCAATGGGTACAATCCAGTGGAGATGGTATCCCTCGCTCCATCCGAACCCAAGGATGCGAATCGGGATGAGGACGATACCTAGTACCATGGGAGGAAGGTGGTATTCAGGCTTCGGTGACCCATCGGCAGATTTCCTTGCGAGGTATGCGTCGAGTAATATGCCGCACATGACCACACTGGTAATCATACCAATCCCTACTATTTTGTCAATCCCTGGACTGCAGCAATTTGGATTCAGTATACGTACCTAATCCAAGGCAAATGAGGCCCACAGATCCCTCCTGAAAAGTGGCACGTGTTCTCGAAAACTCCGGATAGCGTCGTAATTATGACATAGGTATCTCCGAGTTGAAAAGCTCGAATGAGAGACGTGAGAAGAATGACGGATAATACGAACAGGAGCCTTATCGGCCGGAACATCGACTGGGCTAACAGTCGTGGTACTGGAATATCCTTGTGGTATTGCGACTGCAACAGCTTACTACTACCCTTTGTTCGCAGATGGCGAGCCTTGCGCCAGAGAATGGCAGGCTGCAGAATTCACGATACACAACAAGGAACCCCAACTCAAAGGCACCAGCGACAATAGTCATCAGCCAAGACTAGCACATTTTGGAGTCAGCATTGCTTCTGTAAGAGGAAAATCAAGGCAGCAAGACATGCCTCGGGAGTAAAATGGAGTCAGAGACCCGATCCCACTCCAAAAAAATGTCTTGATACTCCAACAAGGGTACTTAATAGGTAGAACAAGACTCCAAAATGTGCCTTACAGTCCAGCGCCACCCTCCAGCTTGCGTTATATAACCACCAACCATGGGCCCTTGTATAGGTGCAATGAAAATGGTCATCCCCATCAGTGCCATTGCGCTGCCTAGATTTTCTTGCTTGAACAAATCACCCACAATATACGAGTTGAGTATCGTCGAAGCCACACTTGCCCCTAAGAAAAATCGGAAAGCTATCAACATGCTTATATTCTGGCTCGAAGCAACAACGGCAGAGAAGTCAAAGATGCTATGTTTGCCACGTTGTATACCGGAAGTCTGCCATAAATATCGGACAAGGGCCCAACAATAATGGGCCCAACCATTTCGCCGCATTCCCATATTGATGTCAGGATCGTCGATTCTAGTCGGCTATCTAAGCGGCATTCGTTAAGAATACGTAGCGCGGCCGGGGCGCACATGAGGATCGCTAGATTACTACGTGCGTATCAGACTCTGGGACATCGCCCGATAGATTTAGTATTCCATCTGGTGCCAGCAACTTACACTGCCATGCTGACCGTATCATTGTGAGCATAGGTGATTAGACTTGCATTTCAAGCCAGAATACAACCAAAAGAGAAACCTTATCCTACAAATATACTCCTTGCAATGCAGCTTACCTCGTTCTTAACGCTCGCGCTGCTTCTGATACGCGTACAGATTTCGAGTACACCCATAGGCCTGCCAGCAGCGTCATGACTATTAGGTTGAAGTCATCCCTACTGCCATTCAGCGAGACCACAAGCCAAACCATTGCCTCGCCCCACAAAACGACAGAGCCAACAGGTTGACATTCAGACGGCCACATAGTTCCTCTTGGACGCGTCAATCGCTGGCACCGCGCGAAAAGCTTCAAAATAACATGGTCCTGCATAGCAAATCTGGCCTCACGCAACACCCGGAAAGAAGAAAGAGCCGGCAGGTACACAACGACACCATGTTCTCATTACGCCAGGAGCTCTTTGCCCACGTCTTGCAACCTTTTTTGCTCAAAAACTCAGCAACTCAGCTCGTACTCAAGGGTCTATTACTTTTATCCAGCTTTGAAAATGAGTGCCATACCCACAAACCCAAGCATTGAGTGACATCAACGGATTCAGCGACGAGCAGCCTGCACAGCTCCGCGAGGGTAGCAGCGCTCACTTACCCTGGCAGACTGCTTAGGAATCTGGGATTCGAGTAGAGTCAGCCTCATATTCGTTCGTGATCACGCAATGGGGGATGATGATGGATCGTCTCGTCTTTGCTCCTTGGAATCGTTCTAAAGGTAATTCCATAGCAAACTACCTCTCGTGTTGTTCGACAAGTACAAAGCCTTCATGATGCTTTGTTGAGGGATGGGGGTGGGGAAGAAGTGAGGTTGAGTTAAGCAATAGCCCTAACCGGAACAGATTATCTACATATTCCCCCAGCTTGAAAGCTCAATAGTATATTACCTAGTGAAAGTGAAAGGCAATCCGCCTGCATTGTACAAAGGTTCAAGACTTTGACTATTGGAGACTGCTGGTGGCTGGGCAAGCGTCAAAGACTATCTCCGGACACAAGAGATACTATTTCTGTTGTGGTTGGGTTGAACAACGGAAAGTTCATGTATACTAATAGGCTGTTTGCTGTTGGATACGAACCGATTTTCATATCTAGCGGAATAAATGTCGACCCTGGTCGATCCATTGAATCCTAATTAAATACTGAAAACGGCGAATCCGTGAATTGATACCAACAGGAGATAGCCGCCTGTCAACAATGTTCTCGGAATACTGTTTGAAACGTTTTTGTTGCGGTTCCTACCATTACACTTATAGGCATTGGACGGGTGCACAGTACGGGCCTGCTGTACCTACCACGCAACTCTAATGAACGTTAGATTTAGACCTCATCGAGATGATTTTGACCCACAAGCGGAAAGGTCACCATGATAAGCTATCTTCTCGAAGTCATTTTTTCTCCACGGATGGAGCAAGTCTGTAGCGGGCTATGCCAATCCAGTGTTGAGTCCATAGCTTGTGCTCAAAACTCACGATCTGTCTTTCTGCTTCTCATAATCCCTTAACCACTCCACACATTTTTCCGGCGTAGATCTAGCCACAAAAGATTTCCTCCCCGCCGGCCTCACAAACCCCGCGGCAATAGCATCCTCCATCCAGCCCATGGCATGATCCCAGAATCCATCAATATTCAGCAAGCAAACAGGTTTGTTATGCACCCCCAATTGATTCCACGTCACCATCTCCATCAACTCATCCATAGTCCCAAAACCTCCACTCAGCCCAATAAAGCCAGATCCCGGCCCTCCAGCATTCACCTCTCGGCACATAAGCTTCTTACGAGTCTGTACGTCTGCTACGACCGTTGTGCGTCCGTAGATGGCTTCACTCAACAACGAGCTGACCGCGACATTCTTCTTTTTCCCGCCAGCCAAACCCTTCATTTTGCCAAGCCATCCGTCTTTGCTTACCTCTTGTCCAGCTACAGCGTCCTCAGGCCTCTCGATGCTCAGGTAAGATCTTGGTATCACGCCATACACACGTTTTGGTCCTTCTTCTTCACCATAGAGCTTCACCAGCGTTCTTGCCAACTCGCCCATCAAGCCCGTCGTGCCCCCTCCGTACACGAGATCGATATTGTGAGCATGCAGGACCTCAGCTAGCTTGCGAGCGGCCTCCATGTGCGAAGGGGACGTGCCGGTAGTGGTGGAGCAGAAGACGCAGATGCGAGTGGGAGGAGGGGCCATTATGATGTGGCATTCCTGGAACGTTTGGGCGTAGGGGTGGGATGTGTGTCCAGCAATGAGCTCATTTAATGGCAGAGACGAGTTTGAGTCATGACCGGCGGCCAAAGGAGGGTAGGGAGATTCTCGTTTTCAATGCATCTTCTGGCAACGACGACCAGCTAGTGGGTGTCTCAACGCGTATCTCAAGTATAGGGCCAATAGCATGCATTGTTGCCACTTGTATGAAGCGATAGGGTGCAGCAGCATCGTACAGATACGCAGACCGTGGTTAGAGTGAATAGGTGGATCAAGAATGCGTTCAGCTCGTTACAAGGGGTGAGAGTTCGCAATTATGGCTAGGGCTCTGCGCCAAGATCCTGACCTTAGAGGTCTTCAGCCTTGCCACAACGGTTGAACAGTGCTTTCAGCAGTGTCTAATAAGATGTACGAGCCTGGCAACGCTGCAAAGAGCCCGGAGTCTGGTTTAGATCCCTTTAAGTACTTGCCAAGAGGAAGGCCCTAGCGCTAGTCTACTTGTTGACCCTCAAAGCCAAGACCTCATGTGCCAAGCTTTGGGTGAGAACCGACAACAAACTTCCTTGATACATCACCACATCTTAGATCATAGGCACCGAGATTGTGTCCATCATACCTTGGCCCCTGGGTCGGTGAAAAGATCACTTTGATATGCTGTCCCTTGGTATGTAGTTCCTATGGTTAGGAATCCATGCCAATCGCGGTGAGAAGCGATGCTATTGGCTGCACATAGAATGTAGGCTTAGCTGGTTGGCGTTATACCTAGGTTCGTACCTCACGGTCCACAGAGGGAGATCTCGGGTTTGTTGGGGTGAGCAGCGGGGCAGTGCGCAACAGCTCCTTGCGGCCTGGCTTCTCGAGCGAAGCCGACGGTTATCCGGCTGACAGATTCTCTCAAATCTTTCCTTCCTTCAGTGTTTTCGCAATCTTGAAAACTCATGCTCTTCTCAAATCCATTTCCATCATCGAGCTGCGCCCAAAATGGCTGAGGTTGGCCTGGTAGCCGGCATTCTTAGCGTCGCTTCCATTGGCACGTAGATTGCAACGAGTCTTTACGAGGCCGCCGATATCATGATATATGCTCACCAGCAGGCTGCTAGCATTGCGAAACATGTCTCAAAATTCACTGCAGTCTTAATACACCTAGGAAAGGTGCTCAAGACGGAGCAGGCCCAATGTTCCAGCGACTTACTCCATGATATCAAAAGAGGTAAAAGGTCAAGTAGAAAAAAGTTCGAAGAAATACGCGCAGCGATTGAGTCCAAAAGATCCCGACCCGTGCAGTGGCTTTTTAGGAAATCGAAAGCTAAAGAACTGTCCTAAGTTCCCTGAATCACGGCGTCAAAGGAGACACATATATACTCTACCAGATTCATATTTGGATTACGAGATACCCTATCAAATTTAAGAGGAATCGGAGGAGCTGAGTTTCATGCGAAGCAAAGGCCAGGATAGAAGATCAGAAGGCCGATCGAACAGGACAGAGAGCGAGAGAAGAGAAGCCCGGAGCATCAGAAGGAAGATTTCCTGTCCCTCGTCTCGAATCTACTAGGCCTCCTTCCCCCCGGACGTCGTCAACCCCCAAGCCTGACATTGAAGCTGGTGGAAGAGAATTGTGGGAAGCAGTGATAAAACTCGAGCTCTTCAAGAAGAAATGGAATGAAGCAGTGAAAGCTCAGGATCATGGTGCCAGGAATGACCTTGGATATTACGCTATACCAGACATGGAAGCGCAGATCAGGGCGTTGAATCAGGGTCAGGATAAAAATGGAAAGACCGCCCCAACTGAGAGGCAAGATAGTGTTCCACACACTGGGATCGAGACGGACAGCGAATCAAGCAACGGACCCGAGTCGAACGCTGACTGAGCCGGGTGTGAATATCTGGATTCTTGAACCGCCAGAATTTGAGTCTAAGGACAGGCCCCGAGAATCGACGACAAAGTTATCCCAACGCTTTCATTCATTGACGGCAAACATCTTGCCCAACGGCGCTCAATATGAGCCGCGATCAGGTCATTATTAGAGACAGAGCGAGCTTGAAGGGCAGCTTGGTACTCAGATTGAGTCTACTCTATATTGTATTTGCAGTGGCATCTAAGTCTAGTACTTACTTGAAGTCAAGCCTTATGGTCGGCAGATATTGACAGTAGCACGCTATGATACCCTGCTCTGTTCAACAAAGCCTCTACACTGTGGCTACCTCTGAGATGTTACTGGATACACCTGGCCCAGGAGTCAAGGTCATGAGCAGATTGCCATACTCACCTACAAAGAAGACGTTAGTCTAGGTAATAGTACTCTGCGTACAATGAAGAAGTCTTCCTACCTAGCGCTCGATAACCTCCGGATCTCCCCTTCCTTACGCATATCGCAAAAATGGCCGTGGCAGCCTCCCACATGTGGTACCATGAAGTGGTGTCCGCAGAACCTGTTGACAGGATCTTCAAGATACACTTTCTATCGGCTACAGCATAATCAGCAACGTCAGATCCTAACAAGGAACAAGTGGATCATCGTACAAGACCTAATTGTAGCAGGTAGTCCCACGTCTACTGGGGCAGCGCCCATTGGTCCGAAGGTTTTCATATTCATCCCAACCTCCATGCCCTCTATGACATCTCCGCATGCCGAACCTTCTTGAAACAGTCCCCCACATTGTACTGTTGGCTGGTATTTACTCATGATTACGACCAAATTGTCGTCGCCGCCTAGTACCGGTCAATCAATGGAACTAAGCAGGTCCTTGATTCGAGAGAAGTTCCAAAAGCGTCTTTCGACTTTCAAACACATACCTATATTGGTAGCAATCCCTCCTTGAGGGGAGTCAGGGTTTGCCGCGCACTCCAGTATTAAAGCATTAGCGGCATTGCGAATCTGGCCAACGCTTGCATGAGCGACTGTGTGGCCGGCTTTGAGCATGGGCTGAAAGTAACACAATGCTTTATCTGTCTGCGACATCAGTACGGTTATCCTCTCGATTGCCTCGGAAGGCTTTGAATACCTCCCATTCCCCTGAACGGCAGAGGAAAGTCTTGTTCGGTCTGCCCTGGCGTATGGCGCTCCTTCCAGGTACGCTGTTCCGAGTCTGGATAGATGTATCCTTTTGCACTTTGGCAGTCTGAGAGGTTTGGATTGTAGCCGAATCGACTTCCGTTACATTGCACTGTAAATCTGTTTCCGGCGGACGTGTTCACGGAGATTATTGGCTGAGTAGGTGAAAAAAGCAGCTCCGAAGGTGTTGTAGCGAGGGTGAGATCTAGTGCTTGGTAATCTTTTGTTGTCAAGGGCTTTGCTGTAGCTGCGTAAATGCTCCAAAAAATGGACCAGAGGAAAGGCGCCACAAACGTGTTGCAGGTTTGACGCTGAAAAGGAATCTATGATTCAATGTTGGCGTCAGATCTTAATCCTATCTTTTAATGAACTAGATTGACGCATCCACGCGACGGTAAGAAGCGAAGTATCCGTCGTTTCTTCACCATTCGAAGCCCGCTATAAGCGATAGACGCACGACTTAATGGCCAACGACTGTAGGCGGGGTATGAAAGTCTTTTCTACGAACCATGAGAGATACAAATGTATCGAAGACCACAACAGGCCAAATACCAAATTAGACCCGACCTCCTCACGAGGTCTTCTTTCGAGGCTTCAAGCTGGCAACCTATACACCCTCGAGGTGTATTTTACGAGGTATGTAAGCTTTCAATGTCGCGTATTGGAACCTCGTTTAGGCTTTGGTGTCACTGATTGTTGTTATTTAATGAAGGTTCTCGGGGTAGTTCTACTTCTGTCCACCCCAGCATAGGCGTATTGCCTTCTGTACATATTTAATATTATTCATAAGACCGAATCCTGGAATCTGATCGATAAAAGCTACCTTAGTAATCCCTGAAGTGCCAGCTAAAATTCACAGCCAGGATAATTGTTCTGCTGGCTATGACTCCACAAATTCACCAAACTGTTCTGTTTTTAGCTTCATTCATGGGTAAATGCCTGTTCTTACGTCTTCGATCACAAATCGTGGCAAATTGGACTTCACGATATGGATCCTGGTCTTGACTCAGGCTTCACCAATCCACCCTTATTGAGGAGCCACTGTTTGATGTAATTGCATAGCCATCAAATGTCACGAACTTGTATCAGCTTCCATTACTTCAATGAGCTCGCATAATCTCGTTGTCTCCAGCCTACACAACAAAGTCTGTCGGTCTTCTGCAATTATCTCAGAACCCGCCTAACCCCTCACTCGTGTCACCTCTTCAAACTATTGCTCATGTGGCAACAAAGCCTCTAACGCAATCTATTGCCTCCCCGTAGGTGCAACAGGCGTCCGACCCCAGTAAAACCCGCTAATCAATACCCAGTCCTCGGATACAAACATCCCGTCTTGCTGCAACAGGATGGACAAAGCGCTCCCACTCAATTCCTCTTCTAGCACAAGTGCCGAAAATCTCGACTTCACCTACAACCTCAATATCCGCCTGATCTCATTGTGCTGGGTGTTAATCCTGGTGTATGCGCTGGCTGTCATCCTGCTAGAATTGTATCAAAAGTGGGCTAGCACGAGTAATGATGTTGGGGGAAGTTCTTTGCCTAGGTATGCGGACGAATATCCACGACGGCATCGAAGGGAGCGGAGAGTTCGTAAGAAGAGGGTCTTGAGGAGCAAGATTCTTTGAATGCGAAGGGTAGTTATGGAGAGTAATGGGCTTGGTGGACGATAGCCTTCACTTCTTGATGGCCGAACGTGAGCAGGCCAATACGGCGAGGCTACTGTTATCGTTGGCAAATCAGGAGGCCTCTCAATTCAAACTTTCTTGTATCTATGGTTTATAATCTATTTCAACAATGCAAGTCGCCGTCCGGAATCCATACCTTTATTTTGTTCCCATGCTTTTCATATATGCCAAGATCTGTTCCCGTTCCATTCCATTGCCATTAGCCGTAATCGACGAGTAACTGACTTCTGCTTCGCTTCGGAACGCACGCAGTATCGCATCTCTAATTTCATCAGTATCCCCTTTCCGGCTCGTCGTATCGCCCGCTGCTGCCGGCAAATGATGACCCATCACAAATTCCATACTGATCCTCGTTTTCTCGTCAAAGTACTTAACCAACCTTCTCCCCTTTTCAAGATGCGGATCCAGCGTACCCCTGACATGAACACTAGGCACATGAATAATCTCCTCCTCCCCTGGCTCCCTTAAAGGCCCATGTCCATCCACCTCACCCTTTGGCTTCGCACCCCCCAATCTCGAAGTAGACATGCTCAAAGGCGGATAGCCCGCACAGATCAGTACACCGAATTGCCAATACGGTAATCCCGTCGCCTCACCCTCCTCCAAGTCCGCCAATAACCCGGCGGCCATCCTTCCACCTTGACTAAAACCCAAAACACCCACAAACTCCCCGTCGCCCTCATCGTTCTTGATCGCTTCCCGCAGTACTTGGCGAACGTGACGCTGGTCTTGTTCATGATTTTGGGACTCGGGCACGGTCCAGCGGTAGAAGGGGTCGCAGCCTTCGAATACGGGTAGAACACCGGGACCGGCGCCGGATTCGAAGGGGGCGTCAATGAAGACGAAGCGGAAGTGCGATTGAAGGGAGCGTTGGAGATGGCGAGTTTGGATTTTGAATATCGTGGCTGAAGTGCCGCCGCCATGGAGGCAGAGGATGCGAGGGAGGTCGATGTTTGATGGTTCCATTGTTGTAAGTGGATATCCGAAGCTTGCCTCCAGAGAATTTTCCCGTCAATAAAACAAGGTGAACGGATCAGCAGATTACGGAATAGACTCGAAGGATGATTTTGTTTTGTCTAAGATATTGTTTGTAAGCTTTTTACTGAAAGCTGATGAAAAGAACGTGACGACAATCAAACACGAGCAGTCCGAGGTATCATGATAGCAGATAGGTGACTGGTGGACAACAACTAGCTCATCTGGTCATGACTGTCACTTGAAACTGTATATTGAGACTTTCTTCTAATGAATGCCCGCTGACTGTCTTGAGTTAGTTGCTTTGGATGTAAATATGTACGAGTAAGCGTGGGCGATATGTGAGCCTCAATACGGGTTAGCTGGCTAGGGTTTACCCGCAGCTACCAGTTGCAGGGATGTCTTAGCGCGTTAAAGCTCGAGTCGCATAGGACTGGAAAGCATGAGGTAGAAGAATTTTTCCCTATAATTCGTCGACGGGCTGAATGCATGTTGTCGCCCGTATCCGGGGCAGATCAAGTGTCATCGGTAGAGTGTCGACCCTGCTACCTTGCCTGTCACTACCCCAAATATATACCAGGCTCCCCCTTCATCATCGCTCCTCCCGTGCTTTCTACAATACTTCACATTCGTGTGACACAACTCTCCTATCTGCCCGAAACGAGGCCGTGCAGGTACTAGCGTCGAAATCAGTCATCTATAAGACCCCTACGAGAAACGTTCACACAGCGATGGAGCCCAACGGACATGTTCGACAGAAGCGAAAAGGAAGCCCCAATAACACACACGATCGACCTACCAAACTCTTAAGACCTCAAAGAACCGATACAATTAACAACAACGACAGCCAGTACATGTACGGCAGTGACGGCGTTGTGGATGCCATGGTTGAGCCTCCAGTAGCAACTGCCGACACTGCAGAATGGCAGGCTACCATTGAGCAGGTGGTACGGAACGTCGTCTCCATACATTTCTGCCAGACATGTTCCTTCGACACGAGCTCGGCGTTATCGAGTGAAGCAACGGGGTTCGTGGTGGATGCAGCTAGGGGCTACATCCTGACGAACCGCCATGTTGTCGGATCTGGACCATTCTGGGGATACTGTATCTTCGATAATCATGAGGAGGTAGGTCATGAATTCCGAACACATAATCAAGACTTCATGCTAACAGTGCCCCATCAGTGTGACGTCTATCCCGTCTACCGCGACCCCGTTCATGACTTCGGTATCCTTCGCTTCGATCCCAGCAAAATCAAATACATGCCCCTTTCAGAATTGGTACTGCGTCCAGATCTTGCCAAGGTTGGATCAGAAATACGAGTGGTTGGAAATGATGCAGGCGAGAAGCTTAGTATCCTGTCAGGCGTCATCAGCAGGCTGGACAGGAACGCCCCAGAATACGGCGAAGGCTACAGTGACTTCAACACCAACTACATTCAAGCCGCAGCTGCAGCAAGTGGAGGGAGCTCTGGAAGTCCGGTCGTCAATGTCGATGGATACGCTGTTGCGCTGCAGGCAGGAGGGAGAGCAGATGGCGCAGCCACCGATTACTTCCTACCGTTAGACCGACCTTTAAGGGCGCTGGAGTGCATACGGAAGGGACAGCCAATAGCGCGAGGAACGATACAAACACAATGGTTGATCAAGCCTTTCGATGAGTGCCGACGGCTGGGTCTTACGGCAGCGCACGAAGCTTCGATACGAAAGGGATTTCCAAAGGAGACGGGCTTACTAGTAGCAGACATCGTACTTCCCGAAGGACCTGCGGATAAGGAGCTTGAAGAGGGCGACGTCCTTGTAAAAGTCAATGGAGAGATCTTGACTCAATTCGTTCGACTCGATGATATAATTGATTCAAGTGTTGGGAAGAAGGTTAAAATCCTGGTGCAACGAGGAGGTAAAGACGTCAACGTCGAGTTAGAAGTCGGAGACTTGCATGCGATCACTCCTGATCGATTCGTTACCGTGGCGGGAGCCTCTTTCCATGACCTGTCATATCAACAAGCTCGCCTCTACGCCATACCAGTGAAGGGGGTCTACATCTGCGAAGCCGCAGGATCGTTCCGATTTGACAGCACGGATGCAGGGTGGATAATTGAATCTATAGACCAAAAGAAGACGCCAAATCTCGAAACTTTTATACAGGTTATGAAAGACATTCCAGATAGAGCGCGCGTGGTGGTCACCTACAAGCATCTAACGGATCTCCACACTCTCAATACTAGCATCATATACATCGACCGACATTGGACAAGCAAGATGAGAATGGCAATTCGTAATGACGAGACCGGACTATGGGACTTTAGTGATCTAGGAGAGCCTTCGCCGCCAGCACCATCGAAGCGACGTAAAGCAGAATTTGTCAAGCTTGATACGGTCGGACATCCTGCTGCTGCAGATGTGATCAGAAGCTTCGTCCGCGTATCATGTACCATGCCACTGAAGCTCGATGGCTTCCCTCGAACCCGAAAGATTGGCTTCGGCCTCGTCATCAACGCTGAGAAGGGTCTGGCAATCGTGTCCAGGTCTATCGTTCCTTACGACCTTTGCGATATATCAATTACTGTTGCAGACTCAATAATTGTGGATGGCAAGGTTCGCTTCTTACATCCACTGGCCAACTATGCAATAATTCAATACGACCCGACATTAGTCGACGCCCCAGTCAAGAGTGCAAAGCTTGCTAGGGAGCCCATCAAGCAAGGGGCTTCAACCATTTTCTTTGGCTGGAACCAAAACCTCAGAGTAGCGATGACCACAACCACGGTCACCGACATCACCACGGTGGCAATTCCTTCAAATCTCTCCGCACCTCGCTACCGAGCAATTAACCTTGACGCCATCACTGTCGACACCAGTCTCAGCGGTCAATGCGCTAGCGGCGTCCTGGTGGCTGAAGACGGCACTGTGGAAGCTCTTTGGCTCAGCTACCTAGGCGAGAGGACAGCGCAAACCTCCAAAGATGTCGAATACCACTTAGGTCTCGCGACTCCCACACTCTTCCCAATTGTCGACCTCGTTCAAGAAAACATCGTTCCCGAACTGCGTATTCTCAATGTCGAAACCAACACCATCTCCATGTCCCAAGTCCGCATAATGGGCGTGTCCGAAGAATGGATCGCCAAAGTCGCCGAATCGAATCCCTCCCGTCATCAACTTTTCATGGTCCGCAAAATCGACTGCGCGCCTCCATCGGGCCACGACTCCCAGTCGCTCAATGAAGGCGACATCATACTTACACTTAATGGTAAATTAATCACACGAGTCTCAGAGCTCGACGTAATGTACGATAACGAGTACCTCGACGCGTTGATCGTACGAGGTGGCAAAGAGATGACCTTGAAAGTCTCCACTATCCCTACCGAAGACCTGGAGACTGATCGTGCTGTCATCTTCTGCGGCGCCGTACTTCATCGACCTCACCACGCCGTACGACAGCAGATAAGCAAGCTTCACAGTGAAGTCTATGTTTCTGCTCGCACAAGAGGTTCACCATCCTACCAATACGGTCTCGCTCCCACGAACTTCATCACCGCTGTCAACGACTCACCCACACCGACTTTATCGGAATTCCTCACGGCTGTCAATGCCATACCTGACAACACGTACTTCCGACTTAGGGTATGTACATTTGACAACGTACCGTGGGTCGCAACGATGAAGAAGAATGAGCATTACTTCCCGACTACGGAGTATGTCAAGGATAGTAGGGAACCTAATGGATGGACGGTGCAGAGCTGGGGCGAGAAAGGAGGTGTTAGGATAGGCGGTGGGGTGATGGATGAAGGTACGATGGCTGGAGATGATGCTGGAGGCGGGGATGTGGAGGGTGCGGGTGGGGAATGCTAAGCACGCGAATCTTCTAAAGAAGCCAAAACGGGCAGCATGCCGCCTGCTGCTGACATGGTTTTGGCTGATAGCGAGCATTTATAGTGTTTATAGCATGCGTGTATTTGTATAGGCCTCCATCTCAATCAAGATCGGAGGGAATAGCCCTAGATTTCGGCAACTAATCAAATAATCAGATCCGAAACATCGCCTCCACTCTCAAAGTACAACATCAGTCCGATTTAAGGGAGACGATGGACATCGTCAGAGAAGGCTGCATTCGCTTGGCATGATTCTGGCTCAATGCGGTTAGAAGCCATGCGGATAATCAAGATCCATCTCAGATATGATTGGTCAAAGCTCTCCATGTGATGGATCCACGCATAGAGTATTTTGAACCCCGCAACCTCTCTCTGGATATCTAAGCACACCATTTCTCCTTTTCCACCTCCTGGTTCAAAGGGATCATTTGATCATCTTACAGGATAATAAGAGCAATGGCATCAGCAACAGGAATCCCAGACTCGAACCGCTCCACCACCAACGGCCAAGGAGAAGACGAACCCCTCCTCGGCAGAGCAGGGGATGCAAGTCAACAGGATGGGAAGGGCATACAGTTCAACCTCGTTCTCGGTACACCCATCCCTTCCTCCTCCCCCCCCCCTCTTTCCCCATCATCCCAAGTCACCACAAACACTAACAGCACCCCAACAACAGGCACAGCAATAATAGCCCAAGCCGGCATCTGGATCCTCGTCACCACAATCTGGGCCTCCGTCTTCCTCCACCCCGTCATCCTCTTCAGCGCACATCCCCTCCTCAACAGCGCCGGTCTCCTGCTCGTAACCCAAGCGATTCTAATCCTCCAGCCCACACACGCCCCAAAGCAGAAAAAACACGGCACGAACATCCACGCGATTTTCAACGGGAGTGCCGTATTGAGTTTGCTGGCCGGGTTGATTGTGATTGAGTACAACAAGATCGCCCACTCTGGGACGCATTTTGAATCTCCGCATGCGATTATGGGGTTGATTACGTATATTTTGTTTGCGGTGCAGGCGGTGGTGGGGATTACGCAGTATTATACGCCGGGGTTGTATGGGAGTGTGGATAATGCGAAGAGTGTTTATAAGTATCATAGGATGAGTGGATATGTACTCCTCGTCCTGTCGTTCGCTACGGTTGCGGCAGCGACGCAGACGGGGTTTAATGTCATGACGCTACATATTCAGCTTTGGGCGGTGATTGTGGCGAGTGTAATTACGTTGGTTGGAGTGCTGCCGAGGATTAAGAAGGGGAAGTTGGGGTTTTAGGGATGGATGGGCCCAGGGTGAGAATTAAATGCATATAGACATGAGATGTGGGACATCAGACTGCACGTTCTTGGGGATTTCGGGGATGGCATTTCTAGAGATCGGGGGCATCATCAGGAGTGCCAATATCATCATCAGGTGGTTGACTATTCGAGAATGCTATCGTTTGGCTTAATCTTTATGTTTAGCATAATTTGTTATACATCATTACCTCATACAGCTTGCCGTTAGCATTTTCGACGTGAATCTTCGGTATCTAGCCGCTTTATTGCCAGGATCGGAAGGTATTATGTTTATATTCCGCTGACTGCACTGGGGTCAATGACTCTCTCGTTGGCGCATGTGAGGGTATAGTACCTCTATATGCAACGCTTCTGGGCGGTGGTGATCGATGGACTTTACCCATCCATGCTCTTGGCACGCTGGGTTTGACACTTTCTAGCAGTAGTATCACTCTGAATTGTGGAATTGCGTGGTTATCAAGTCTGGTTGCTGCTCATTTGCATCGAAACAGGCGGCGGGAGGAGCTCTATCTGTCGTATGATGAAGGCTTTTTCGTCATTGAATTGGTCATCCTCTGTCCTATCGTCAAGGAAGGTAGGCAGGAAGGTTAGGAGGCGGTCTCGATTCTGTGTCAGGATCCTGACCACGGCTTCAGACTTGTTAGGGTTTGCCACGAAGACCTGCGAGATTGTGAGCAAGACTTCTTAATACGATGATGGTACGAATGCTGACCTTGAAGACATGGAAGCCCTCGTATTGTACCATCTTCCTGGGATCCCGCAGTAGATTCATGCACAGCTTCAGGTGTGCCCCTCTGTCAACGTATTCTGTCATGACTCTGTAGTTTGCCCGGTCTAGAAGTATCTCCCCCAGAAGCTTGATCGATTGTCTCTTAGTCACGTAGGAGCCCGAGCCGATCAGCGTCTTGTGGTACCGTTCGAAGAAGAGATCGAAGTTGACGCTAAGGTACTTCGAAACGATCGCTTTATGTCTTGTAAGGATTTCCTACACCACTTCTCAGCTTTGATCGCAACAGAGAGTGTCCTGAAATACCCACCCGAAAGGTAGAGAAAGCGTCCGCGCTGACTTCGAAAGCGCCCGCATCGATGCAGGGAAAGAACTTCCAAAACACCCCTTCGCCAGTCTGAGGTACATCCTCGTTGACCTCATTGATCTTGACAGCCGACTCGTTCGGCTGCGATTGATCACACAGCACAAGCTGAGCGACATCCTCGTGCTTCAAGATCTCGCGCAGTACCACACCACAAGGCATAATGCTCTCCTTATGATCGTAGCCTCGGCATAGCTCCAAGACTACCTCCGGTCTGTCATTGATCACGTAGTCAAGAGCAGGCGAGTCTTCGGCGGTGCTGTTGGGAGGCCTGAAGCGTAGTACACCGGAGAGGATTGACTGAGAGTCCTTTCGGCCTTCGAAGGGGAGGAGGTGGATGCTGCGGGCTAGGGTGTAGAGGAAGTCTTCTTGTATCATGGTGGTGATGACTTGTAGGGTCTGATCAGGGTTGCTCTCGACTTCTGGTATAATTCATTGGCGAGCTGCTTCTTGGATAGGCATCGAGAGGCTCTCTTACCAGGGGTTCCAGTGAGGATGACTTTGATTTGGCCTAGCATTTTAGCCACCTCCTCTTCTGTCTGGCCTTGTATGTCAGTAACCACAACGCCCTTGGTGGAGGTAATGAGGTCTGACTTTGGGAGGTCTCGGAGTCTGCCATAGTTTCAGTAGATGATGTTTGGTAGGTGCAACAATGTCTGCTTTGGGTTTGCGGAAGAGGAAGGCCATTGCCTGGTTGTAGGCTTTGTTGACTCGTCCCGAGACACTTGCCTCGAAGAGATGATGCTCCACTGAAGTCCAAATGAGCCAATACTATGCAGATGCACACAAGAAGAGGGCGTTTTTACTATTTGTGTCAGACAGAGTGAGTCAAGAACCAATCGGCACTTTGCACTCCGGCTGCTCCCGCGGCTAAAAAGGTAGCGTAATTCCGGCGTTTAGCAGTGTCGTTTAGCAGTGTAAAGTCCGCTGTAGGTTCACGAATATTAAGAGATATTGAAGTCCTGGTTCTTTCGCGCACGCACAAAGGGTGACAACTTTGGGGTTTGTGGGAGCAAATCTTCTCTTGAGGCCCTTATATCACATGACGTCAGAGACGCGCGACCATTCCGCGTCGCCATCTGGTAGCTCAAAAGATGGAGATGTCCTCGATCTGGCAGACGACGAAGGATGGGAGGATCTGGAACCAGATGTGGAGGCAGTCAGAGTTTTGTGCTTGATGTGCAGTACGTCTTTCGATGGTGTCAAGCCGATGCTAGAACATTGCAAAGAGATCCACGATATGGTCATTGCTCAAATACAGAAAGACTTACGTTAGCTTGCCCATGCCCGAAATGATTGAGGATGTCACCTATACTAACTACTTGCAGACCTAGACTTTCTTGGCATGATGAAGCTTGTCAACTACATTCGTAGCGAAGTCAAAGCGGGTAATTTAGCTCCAAATGTGTCAAATGCATCTGCTTTTCAAGATCAGAAATATTTACTCCCTGTGCTCGAGGATGATCCCCTTCTCTACAGCTTACATGATGCCTTTGAGGATGGCTTTGAGGATGAGAAAGATGAATCACCGGCTGCAGCGAGCGGCACGCTTGCAAATGGCGCTCCAAATACGGATCCCATTGTAGAATTGGAACGAAAGCTCCAGCTTGCTCAGCTGGAGATTGAGGCTCGCAGAAATTATATAGAAGATCTTCGATTGCGAGCTAAAGCGCATGAAGATGAATTTCCATCGATGATCAAGATCGCAGAGGAACTGGGGCGTCCTCTCGACGCGGATGCTATGGGGTTGGGTGAGAAACAGAGGGAGACAAAAGCCACTTCGGATGCCGTTGATTCATCGTATTTTGCATCGTACAATGGCCATGGTGAGTCTGAATCGGAAGTACGTTGCCAAGATTAGGTGCTAAATTCGCCAGATATACATGCTACAATGTTGAAAGATACAGTACGCACAGATGCGTACAGGGACTTTGTCTACGAAAATAAGAACCTCTTTGAAGGTAAGATCGTGCTCGACGTTGGCTGTGGAACAGCCATTTTATCAATGTTTTGTGCTCGAGCTGGAGCAGCGAAGGTGATTGCAGTCGACAATTCCGATATTATAAACTTCGCTCGCGAGAACGTCTACAAGAATGGCATGGCAGAGATAATAACGTAAGCACTGATCCTAGTGCTCGTTCGAAGTGTGTGAACTGACCATTGATACAGATGTCTTCGAGGCAAAATCGAAGAAGTCTTGCTCCCGATCCCAAAAGTCGACATCATCGTCTCAGAATGGATGGGCTACTGCCTCCTCTACGAAGCCATGCTCGACTCCGTAATCTGGGCTCGCGACCATTATCTCAAACTCGATGGCCTCATGGTACCCTCGCACTGCACACTCAAAATAGCACCATTAAGCGACCCAGAATATATCGATGAGCACGTTCACTTCTGGAAGAATGTGTACGGCTTTGATATGAGCGGCATGTCTCACGACATATACGATGATGCCATGGTTCAACAGGTACCATCGAAAGCAATAGCGGCAGACTCGCCATCGCTGTTGACATCTTTCTTGACTCTGCCATTGAAGACTATGACGGTAGATGAGCTCTCATTCGAGGATAAACCATTCGCATTTCGCCTCAATGCAGACATAGAGAGCTTGGATGGTTTCGTTGTCTGGTTCGATACTTTTTTCCTGACGACTCCGCATGACCAATTACCTGCCCTAATCAGGGCAGAAGATTTTGTTCGCAAGGAGGGAGACAAGATTGCCTTCACCACTGGCCCTTTTGGGAAGGATACGCACTGGCACCAGGGTGTACTGTTGATCAATTACCATGGCAAGCAACCTGAAGCATTGAGGAAAGGTCAGGACATCGAAGGAACGATTGGGTACAATAAACGCAGAGATGACGGTAGGGCGTTGGATATCAATGTGAGCTGGAGACTTGCAGGCGGAAATACACGTGGGAAGCAAACCTGGTCGATGCGGTAAGGAGCCGTTACTACCCATCGCGATGAAAGGAGGATATCTGATCGTTTTCTACTCAAATCCATAAACTAATACATTCAAACACTTGACTCTAGCTCCAAACGGTACTCTACATAACATGATCTCTCAAGCAGAAGTTTTGCCATGCCTCGCTCAAGTCTCCGAAAGTACTCACCATTATACGCTCCTCTTGCTCTCCCAATCTATAGATCTGCGCTTCTCAGACGCGAAAAATGACAGACTTTTGCTGCTCAAAGACATCACAATACTCCATATTTTCAATTTCGCTATAGCTCGAGATATCATATCGTGAGCCTGTCAGAATTATTCTTGACAAGACAGCTCACTTTTCGAGGCCAAAGGTGATTATTAAAGGTATCCGGTAATGTTTAAGAAAGGTATCAAGCATTAAAATTATATCGCTTAAGATTACTGTTAAAGATGTCCCTGTTTAACCAAAGTAAGATTCAATGAAACAAATGCAGCTTAAGTGATGGGTGAATAGATCCTTAATACTGGAGGTGGCTACCCAGCTCGGTCTTTGTCGCTCTGAGTGGTCTACTGTGAATCCAGTAGCTACTTCGATCATTGTCTGTCTTACAACTTCAACACCCTACCCAAGCAAAAAGGGGCGAAAATTGTGCTAGTAACATCAAGTCTTTCACCAGCAGCAGAGTCCTAGCTCATCTACTCTATCAAAGAAGTCGTACATCATTCAAGACTGTTCACAGCTTCCGCTTTCGCCACTACACATCACCAAGTATCGGCGCCATATCCACTTCCATACTCGTTAAATACATAGCTTCACAACTCAGATGAGACTAATCTACTAGTCCCAGCTCCATGCTCACAATCCTAAAGCCCAGCATCACAAATGCGGCACGCGCAGACTTGCAAGCCCTAAATTGACAATACTGACAAGCCCCTCTCCCAAGATCAAGCCGCTCGCCAACACAATAACAGGTGTCTCCTCTCTCATTCGTAATCCACACCAATACCAATTCACCAACCCTCCGACAGTTCTCGCAAGCGTAAAGGATGGGACATTGTACATTCCCACCGCCACGGCAATACCCCCCGGAATATACGCCTGCCACCATCTCCCCTGGCCCCTAACCCTCACCGTCGTCAGAACTACGAAGATCAGTCCAGCGCCCAAGGCCCACTGTGCGGCCATATCCGGTAGACCTTGGCCTGTGACCAGGCGCGCCGTGAAGATCCATACGTAGGCAGTAGGCACTTGGAACATTTCACCCGGTATGTCGTAGACGCTGGTATAGAGCTTATACACGCCAGCAGAGACCACAGCACCGACAAGACTGCCGATCATTTGGCCCCAAAACTGGGCCCGCGGAGCCGCACCAAGGAGATGACCCGTTTTGAGATCTTGCATCATGTCTCCGGCCTGCAGTGCGCCTGACTCGGAAATGGCACCGGCGAGGAGATTGATAGTTATGGCGTTGGGATTGGACGAGGGGATGACGAGAGCGAAGACCAATTGGGTGAGCTTGGAGATGCCGGAGACAGGGTTGAGGTCGGTTTCTCCGAGGGCGCGGACACCCATTAGCGAGAGGAGGAGTGCAAGAATGATAGATAGGATGATGGCGCCATAGGGGATGGGCGGGAAGACGTAGCGGATGGCGAAGATACAGAGGAGGATGGAGAGGGTAAAGAGGACCACGACTGTGCGGTTGGGGACGAGGTGGTGTTCGGGTGCGTCAGGTTCAGCAGAGTCTTGGAGGGTCTTGGAGTCTGCTGTTGTGGTAGGAGTCAGGGCTGTGTAGTCGCCTTTCATTAGGCGGGCGACCTGAAAGACGTTGGATAGGCCACCTCGCTTGAAACGAGAGCGGATTTCTCTATAGTAGGAAGGACCGTAAAGAATTGAAGGGCGAAGAATGAGCCAGCCCAGGCTGACAACTGAGTCTGCAAGCATGATGGCTAAAGAGACCCAAACAATCCAGCCTTTACTGCCTGCGGTCCAATCTGAGACGGGGCCTGGCGCCCAGCCTTTGCTTTTGGCTAGAGGGGAGAGGATGCCCCAGCCTATGAGGGCGCCCAGAAGCATGTGGAGCGTCGTTGCCGGACCCATTATGATGCCTTGACCAACGTATGCGGGCGACGGGTTTAGCCTCCAAAGCCATTTGTTTGCTAGAGGGAGTCCAAATATGGGGAGCCCACGCAGTTGAGGGACGAAGTATGAGGTCAGAGTCTGAACGCATCAGCTGGCCGATAATTACATATTGGGTAAATGCAGGACGTACATAGACAGCAGATATACCGAATGCAACGCCCAACAATTTGATGTTGGCCTTCCAGTCATTCCTACGATCTGCCTCATCAGATGCCTGAAATCCACCATAGTCCGTGGGTGCAATCTGCACATCACCCTCTCCTCTTCCTGCAGGTACGCCGTCCATACTGGTGGACCGCCTGATATCCTGACTCTGGCTCCTCTGCCTGAAAATTTCCAACCCACTATCGTGTTTCTTTTCCTCCTCATCCGTATTTCCGTGCAGTACCCCAATCATTAACGCCGTCGCAGTCCCACTAGGAAACTTCAGTTTCTCTCTGATGATAACTTCTCGCCGTAATGGCACTGCAAACACGACCCCGAAGAAGCAAATTCCGAGCGACCATACGATCAATTTCCCGGTACTCAATACGAGCGGCCCATTTTCCACCGGTTTCAACAGATAGTTCAGCGCCGGCATAACCCCCACAAACCCACATCCTAAAGGCATCGTCCCTAACGCCCCAGCGACAGTCTGCACAAGTACGTTCTCGACGGGTGTGAATGGGTAGTCGATGCACCGTGCGACTGTCTTGAAGAAGCCAAAGCCGATCAAGGCTGCGGGCATGGCCATCCCACTGACCCAGCCTGTTTGCAGCCCAAAGTACATGTTCGAGAAGCAGATGATGATGCCGATGGCCAGTCCTACCAGGACGCCACGAATTGTAAAGTTCTGGCCCTGCTCTGCCTGCTCAGCGAGGAAAGCCTGCGCATCGTCGCGCTGGAGGAGGGAAGCATCGGGGCCGTCGTCGTGGTCGTCTTCATGGTCACTGGAGTCGTCTACCGCCTCTTCGTCTTGATGGTCGTCGGCATTGGTACCTCTGTCTGGAGCCATATCACGTCTCTGCAACGCAGAGGCGGTGAAGAATGTGTCAAGCTCAACAGCTGCCTCGGCAGACCGTGGACGTACCATGCGAATGGCGCCATCGGGCGGTCTTGCGGAGTAATCATGCGCAGGGAGAACCCGACCTCGCGGGTGACAGAAAAGCTGGCCCTTTGCCAAGACTGTTATATACTTCAGATTATATTAGATTAGCAACTATTCGTTTCACTCGAATTATTTTAGCTTATAAACTATCTAGAAAATATTGTTCTACATCTTTACAGCTCAAAGTATTTTCTTAAACCTGCTCGTTGTAGATTTAGAGAGTTTGGTCCTTAGGGCGAAAGGGCCAGCTTTTCTGTCACCCGCGAGCCGACGTCACTGCTGATGCCAAGAGTGATAACCCTAGCCCTAACAGATATATTTGGCTCAAAGGTCACTGTCCTTCCTCCATTCCGTACGATGATACTACTTTACTCGTAGCTTGACAACACTAGAGAACTCTTGGTCATTTTCGATACTCCGCTCCTATTCCCAGCAAACAGCTCCAATCCGACGACATTGCAGAGGTAGCATGTACTGCAGCCCCGAACTCCTCCCTTGTGACTGCTCCGGCCAATTCCCAATCTCATAGTACTGGCAATTTCTCCCAGGGTACATGCCAAATCTAAGCACGTTATGGGATGGATTCTGATCCAAGTTTCTTTCAACGAATGTCAGTGTTTGAATTGACTGTTTTAACCGCGTCTCGATTTCTGAACGTAGCTGAACAAAAGATGATCTCTGGGATGGATAGAGATCTGAATGCAGAGGATGCCGAAAACGAAAGATCCAAATTTAGGCTCTATGCCTTCTGACCTCTTGTACAGTGAATAGATCGCAAAGGGACATGCCCGAAATCTCAAGGAAGATATTGCTTCGACACAGAGTCTTTGAGACCATCATAGCCAAAAAATGGATTGGCTAAGAACGTTAAGAGAAAGTCATAGTCGCTACTAGTATTTGACTCAACGCCGTTGAGTGCACGTTGGAAAGAACCAATATCCCTTCAGATTCGTGTGACAAGAGGCGTGGATATCACCGGTAACCATACTGAGTCCAGAAGAGCAATTCAACGAACTAGATGGGCCCCGAAACTGACTCTTTTGGCATTTTTTAGTATACTAGCGTCTTTCACGACATCCATGTTTGGTAAGAGAAAAACTACGAGCAATCTGGATAGGGCCACTAAAGCATCTAATTATCATTTGCAGTCTTATATGCCAATTCATGCAGCGACCTTCACCCAGCTTCTGTTGCAAACATGACCCTGCCAGTAGCCACTGTCGAAGGACGTTTCACTCCAGCGAGAAACTTTTCGACAATGGCCATCAAATTCATATCAGACCCTAAACGCATCAGCAAGCCTCGATACATCATGGGTCGAAGTGTCTATCAATACCTGGCTGACCCATCACACTCGCAGCTACAGGCAGATACTCAGTGCAGCCACTGATGCGCGATTCGTAGGGTATTTGACCAACTAGCAGCGATTAGCACATGCTTCTCGAGTTCCTCATATAGAGTTATACCGGGGAGAACAACTTCGGGTGCTCCAAGGATCGGTGATAGCCACCATTGGTGCCAGGCTGGTTGGATGTAATAGGAACTGCAAAATCATTAGATCGGTTGCAATCTGCGAACCAGACTCTTACGGAGGCGCGTCGTCACGATACAACGGCTTGACATCTTCACTCTGCATGACCACGAAGGTGTTCATTTTGCCGACTTGCATAACATTCTCCAGGAACCATGCCTTATACACATCCATGCGGCGGATGCCTTCAACATGCTGTTCATGTGTGACCATACTCCCGACCTTCCAACGCCATCGTACAAAAGGACTGGCAAAAGGGATTTTGCCGAACCTTGCACGATAATCGTCGCGGAAGCCTGCACCGCTATGGTAATTTGAATATAGGAAAGTGTCAGCGCCAACCTATATTTTTTAGCGAAACGTATTTCCAGGCTGCCTGTCTTTACAGCGTACATCCTTCAGGTATAAATGCATTCCTTGGCCTTCCACCCCCAAAGGAGGATTCTCCTCCCATAGGGCGCTGATGTTGATCCTACGAGCTTCAACATTGGTGAAGGAGCCAAAATCTCTCAATAAGTCGCTGACAATCGTTCTCTGAAGCGTATCTTCAATAGGTATGAGGTCTGTAGGTACGACGATTCTTATAGGAAGAATCTAATCTATTAGTCTCATTCAACCTGAGATGCAATGTTCTTACCTCGCTTGAGGGTCTCGGCAGTCTGTCCCCATACCACGCGGTAGCAAATGTTTTCATCTTCAAGAAATCCCTGGCGAACAATCCCGGGACGTCGAATCGCCTGCACAATTTAGCGCGGAGCAGATTATGGTACGACCTAATTACTGGAAGATTGTGAACATTCCCTCGTGCGAGAAAACGCCCTGGCTAGGCCTCAATCCAAAGCATCCGTTGCATTGCGCAGGTCTTCTGACGCTGCCGTTGGCTAAATAAGTCAGTATTTGGCCTGGGATGGAATTATCTAAACGGACTATCTGTCCCAATTCCTATATCAACCTGGCACATTACGGAGTCAGCATTCCTTCGTCAGTAAGAGAGATTGAGTAGCAAGACATGTCTAGAGAGTGTTCTTTGGGCAAGAGCCCGCGTTTCCACTGAAGGACATGTCTTGAGACTCCAGAAAGGGTATGAGACAAAAAAAAAGACTCCGGAAAGTGCCTTACCCACTCATAAGCCGCTACTGCTGCTGCACTACCACTGCTGCTACCACCTGGAGTTTGATATCCGTCCCCTCGGGGGTTCCAAGCGGTTTGAAAATCAACAGACTCTGACGGCTCTTCACGCGAGAGGAAAGAGCTCAATTTTGTTTTGCCCAGAATGATAGCGCCACCGTCAATTATGTGAGCAATTGAGGGTGCGGTGGAGCTGGCGGACGGATACAGTTCCAGATACGCTCGATTGCATATCGAAGTGCGGAGGCCATTGACGTCAAATGCGTCCTTGAGCGCTATCCTCCAGCCTTCGAAGGGTCTTTCACTTGACCTTTGAGCCGAAAGACGGGAGGGCACCGCCACCGAACTGCACTGCCTATCAACTTTTAGTCAGCACTGCTTTCTCTGGACAAAGATTGGCTCATGACGGGATGTTTCGGGAGCATAAAGCTGGCAACAACCCGGTTTTTGCTCCCAAAATGCGTCTGAATAACTCGATGTGGTGTCCAAGATAGGGTGGTGTCTCCACGAAAACATACCATCCGTGTTTTCCGTCGTTGAGGAGTTCGAATTCCCCGTCAGTATTCGGGCCTTTCACCGTGATAAGAAAAGTATTCTGGATATCATCATAGAGCCTGGATACGCGCCATAAGGCTTTTCCAACCGCGATGTGAGGTCCAGGCTGAAATTTATGGCTGTCCTTGGAGACGTGTTCGACCCAGTCCGTGCCCCAGCCCTGGAGAAGAGAGCGAACTTCTGATGATATGCTCCCATTTAGAGCTGGACCGACAAATACAACACTGTGAAAGGGAGTCAGTGTGCCTCTTTTGCAACTCATTTGAGCGATGTGAAGACGTGCCCAACTCTCTAGAGAATAGAGAACAGTACGCTTCGTGAGTCGATTGAGCATACTCCGAAACCAATTGCTCCGAAAGGTACGTACCCAGCTAGGAATTCCAGTCTAAAAACATCATCATTCTTAGTATAGCGATCGATATGTTCCTGGAGCCAGACTGCACCAACAGGTTCTGAATCCACTGGTATGACAGTCACGAAAGTGTGCTCCTTCGGCTCTGATGTAATCTTTAAGTCGTTTGCGGATGGCCACGCCACATATCTGACTTCACCAACCGTGAAAAAGAGGCCTTTGTCTATGACTGGCGCCGAATCCATCTTAGATTGAGTTGTTGAGGTATGAAATCATGTTGTAAGATACCTAAGTTGGTGATAGCTTTTGAAAGCCTGTGTCACCATCTATTCACTTTGATGACAAAGGATTATGCCAAGGTTAGCTGCCTAGCTCCACTTTGACACCAGAAGGATGTGTGTAACGTATGGCTATCGGAGCTGAAGTAACGCAGATGATCGCGGAAACAGCCCAACAATTATGTCACTGAGTCAAAAGCGCAATCACCTAAGCCGCTAGAATATGTATGACTGTCGCTCCGATTTCTCAAAATGAAACGCAAGACGAGGGTCTTTGTAAATAGCCTACAACAGACATCCACTGTACATATATACATACTATAACCCCAGCGCTGATGCAGCCACCCTTTGACTTCAGTCCCACTCCCTCGGACTTCATATGATACGGCTCTTCCAGCGCTCAAAACCCAAAGCTATCCAACAGACTCTTGCTGCTCGGCTCCTCAAAGACCGTCGGCGCCGGCTTCCCAACAGGCTTCGTCTTCCGCTCAGCTGGTGACTTTGGGCTCGGCATATCATCGACCACAAGACTGCTCCTGCGCCTTAGCATCTTGCGAGGATCTGGAGCACGCTCTCCATTCGCCGTCGTCTCCTTCGGCTGCTTGAGGAATTCCCAATTGCGCACCAGATCCAGGGCGAGCAGATCGCAGCCCATACGATCATATAAGCGAGCGTTTTGAATCACGAAATCCCACTCTGCTTTCGGCGAGATTTTAGAGGCGCCTTTCAGCGTCTGTAAAGTCTTTTCTCGGAGCTGCTTGTAGAGAACCACCAAGGCCGGATCGGCCGAGAGATAAGACTTAGCTTGCAGGTTCGGATTTTGAGGCGTCTCAACGAGTGTGTAGACGGGAGAAATTAGTACGCGAACAGCCATGTCGCGCCGTCCAAGCATCCAGAATGCCCATGTTGCTAGCCATCGGTTGCCTTCCAGTGCAGCCTGTGGTAATATTTTGTCCCGGAGGAGTGAGTGGAGAACAGGGCTGTCGTCACCGTCGTAGACACGAGCGATGGCAATGGCTAGCTGGAGGTCTTTGAGCTGGTGAGCACATACATTGACTGCATCTTGGAGGTTTCCCGCTAAAAGGAAGAAAGCAGCGGCGTATTCAAAGCGTCGCTTTCCAAGTAGTGCGTAGGCATTCTTCAAAGCAGCTGTCTTCCATCGTGGTTCGGAGAAGTCGTTTCGTAAGAGTTTCTGCGTTCCTGACTGCTCTCTGTTCCAAGCGGCCATTCTCCAAAGGCCCATGAGGACGGTCTTCTTCTTGAGAGCTAGATAATAGAGACTGCAATCAATGGGGTTCTTTTCATCCGTCTTTGTGTACTCATTTCGTGCTATGACTTCAAATTGCGCTCGAAGAGCAGTGATGTCGGTCATCCACATGAACATGCCGCTCTCCCTCGCATGTTCCCACAGCATCCTGCCATGGAATTGCCTTGATACCAAGTCCACCAGTATATCTTGGCTGCCGCTGTGGTACGCCCACACCATCTCTCTCCACGTGACGGTTGCACCAGCAGGCGTCAGTCTCTTCCGGATCATGTGTTGCCGAAAGAATAGCAGATATCGCATTGCATTTTCGTCCATAGAACGTCGTTGCTTCTCGGCTGTTGCGACGCAATCGATGATATCGGCTAGGTGAAATTGCTCATGACTCGAGAGCTGTGGGATAGCCAGCTTGGCCAGGTTCTCGTTCAGCGACGCAGCTAGTTCTTCTGTGACAATTTCTGAATCGGCGTCATCCACAAAATCTGCGAATGATGACTGCATCTCCTTTTTCGCTGCGTAAGAATGATCCTATAGATATTAGATTAGCGCGGAGGTTCAGTAATGGCCATATTGCTAACCTCATGCTCGGTATAGAAATCGCCAGGCGACATCGAGACAAAGCTGTCCAACTCGTCGCCTGTCACGAAAAACTTTAGCGCCTTATACAAGCCAACGATGATTTGCTGCACCCGAGCGATTTTGCCCGCCAATATACATTGCGCCAGAAATTGTGGGTGAAATACAGGCAACGGCCCATTGAGATAAGTGACCAGGTCAAAGATGCTTAATGATTGATGATGTGGAAATGGCATCGAGAGATCGACGATCATGTCGTCGGAAGTGGCCACGTCTTTGTCGTATATGTAAAGCTGAGTGCCGGCTCCAATGACAAGGAAACCACTTCCTAGCCAGGTGCTATCTCCAATAGGGTGGGAAGTGAGCTCTTTGATGCGAATCTTTCTGATGGGTGCCCATGCAGGGCCTGCGTCTAAGTAGTCGTACCGCATTTGTGCCAAAATCACGACATTAGAAGGAAAGCCAACAGCCAAGATGGATTGGTCGTCGGGTGTCGAGGACCAATCAAGGTCTTGAATCGTGTCGGAGTCTTCGAATTTGGCATCATGCTCGAGCTGGCCACTCCAGGAATCCCAGATAGTCAGTCCTGTCTTCATCCTGTCAACAACTGCAACTTTCCTGTTCGAAGTCCCACTTGCTAGCGACAGCATATCCATATCGGTTTCTATAGTTGACATCGCAAGCCAATTGACGTTTTCCTTCTCCAGATCCACAGTAGCTGCCCATGCACGTAGCACGCCACTGGTAGTGTAGGAAATGGCCAAGTCCTTTGCAAAAGTGTCTAGAAAGCCGGATGCTACAGGGCGCGACCCAGCAGGGTCAACAGGTAAAACGAATGCAAGATCATCTTGGAAGCCTAAGTTAGAGGTGCTGAATTGCGTAATTGTTGGATTTTGATACTTATTTGATGTCCGCTGAGGCGTAGATGGTAAATTGATCTCCCATGTAATAGCCTCCATTCTGGTGGTGATCGTAGCCAGATAAAAACACTGGATGTCCGAGTCGGGCTGTGGTAGCGGTAACAGGCATAGGGGCTTTCCTTTAGCTTCGAAGGTACAAGATGCAACCTGCTTCGCGACGGCAGATCGTGCATCCCAGAGCGAGATGCTGTGGTGGTGCAGGTTGATAACGAAATCCCCTTCCTGTATCAAGCATGTCCGATGAATGTGGTCTGGACAGCTGAGGGAGCTTGAGCGAGCCAAAGTCATGCCTGTTTGATCGATCTTCTGCTTCCAGACCAACCCCTCGTTGTCATTGGTCCGAGATATGAGAGCCTTGCCACTGCCACTGCGTACGATCTTTTTAATCGATCCATCATGACCTGTCCATAGCGCTTTCGAGTGAAGACGATGCTTTCGAGGGGAGGGGTCGAAGAGCTCGTCGAATTTGCTTTCGAACCAGACAACTCTTCCATCGAAATGGTGCACAAGAAGGGTGAATGGAGAGTCGGATTCCCCATTGTAGAAGTTCAGAAATTGCACATTATCCTCATCCTGTATGACATCTCGAAGGAAACAAAGGTTCACTTTCTCAACATGAGCAACATTGAACTTGTCTGTGTTCTTCCGGGCCTTGCAGCCCACATTCTCCAAACCCCAAGCAGACATGTTGCTATGTCTGTCAACCACAACGCAGACCTCTGGGCTAGTCTTTGCAACTTCGACAAGATGCTCTATCGCGTGACGTTCTTGCTTTCCATCATTAGAAGCAGCCTGCACCGCCTGTTCCGTTCCGGCAGCGAAGTCCTCGCTGTCAATGATGAATGCATAGCGTCTGTCCGATTGAACAATTCCCCCAAGCTCCCTTGGCTGTATGGATTCCTGCATATCAATCTCCGCCCAAAGCTGTAGTGTCTGTAGCCCATGCGGATCCGTAGCTGCCCATATTCGAACTTTCCTATCAGCACATATGGAGAACAGCACGCTGTCTATCGTAAGCTCGCGGTGCTTGGGTCTATTCCAGTGGACTGCAGTGACTGTTGTAGGATGAGGGAGGTAGGTGAAATCGAAGCGCGTGTCATCCGACCCAAAAGACTGTCTTCGCCATAGCTTTATGAGGCGGTCGTATTGGCCTGTGGAGGCAATGAGGCCTGCGTCATGCGACAACGTTGCGATTTTGACCGGCTTAGGGAGCTTGCGATCCCAAATCAAGTCGTTATCGTCTGCAGTCTGGTAGAGTCTCAATGAGGAGGATCCAATCAAGAGCTCCTCCTTGGATCCCCATGATAGCGCGAGTGTTGTATTCTCATGGTCTGAAATTTGTAGAGATGATTGAAACGTCCACTATAGGCCCAGTAAGGACTTCACGTGAACGCAGGGGGTGGAAGGCTCTCATAATACCTTCAAGACACCCTCTTCCCTCCCATAAGGCTTGTATATAGTCACTTCATCCGAGCTACAAGTAGCTATCTTCCCAGTAGCTTCGTCAATAGCTACAGCAGCCAGCACAGATCGTTCGTCAGGATATATCGTCTGAATGAGATTGTGAGGGCCGCTGAGGATAACAAGAGCGCAGCCAGATATGTATACCTAGAAGGAGTCAGAGTATTAGCTGGATGTTCACCCGTAAGGTCTTGATGCCCGTTACTTACAACCAGGCGCAAACCCTCCCATTGCGCAGTACATAGAGCTTGTAGCTTGGCCTGGGGCTTACCAGGGAGTACCGTTCGCATAGGAGCGATTCGCTACAGTAGCTTCGGGGCTGTTGAAGCTGTGTTCAGCAAGTCTCCTCATGATAGACCAGTTTTCTAGATATCGGGGCACCGTTATCGATAAGGAAGGAGTATGAGCTTCTCTGTCCTGTCTGGGGCAAGGGTGCAGTACAACTCTTCACGCTCGTGACCTTGGAAGAACATCTACGACAGTGACGGAAGCGAAACTTATTACGCAAAAGCAATGACAGCCTGACTGTACTAAGTGACCTCGCAGCTCATCCCATTATGGCGCGAACGTGTGCTAGTCTGCATGGCTGCATATGGGGCTAACGCACGACAGTTCATCGTGCAGTAGGATCTTCCTCAGGTATCAGTATCGTTAGTATTGCCTCAGCCTTCCTTGTTTTAGTGTTCATGATAAATTCAGACGTGACCGCTATAGACATAGAAGATCAAGACGTAATCAACGCCTTGCGTTTGGGTATCTTCGAAACAAATGCCATACGCCATGGCCCACAAATCCACCAATTCCGTATCCAATGTCGCTAAAATCATTACTTGCTTCCATCATCTTTCTCATTAGGCACCGGGAGTTCTCGGTGAGTCCTCCAATATAGCTCCAAAGGTGCTACCACGCAAATCACCAATAGACCTTCCAAATCGGCCTCCTCGGGATGTTCGCGGAGTAGAGCCAAGCTGAGAGCGGAGACGATGCTCAAATGGCGTGCCTGCAGGGGTAGTCGAGGCTTTCACAAGCGCTTTAGCCCGAGCAGCTCTTTTCGAGGGAGTGCTCAGATACCCAGGCAAAGGTGTGGAGTTTGACTGCGCTTCCAAAGTTGGCATCCAGTCTCCAATGTCGAAGTCTGTCCAGTCTTCTGCTCGCCTTGTCGGGCCCTCACGGTCATCCCTTTCGAACGCTGTTCTCGCTCTGCTCACTTTGGACGAAAGTGCTGGGGTTGCGTGAGGCTGACTTCTTGCCTTGGCTGATTTGTCTTGCCAGTGCCTCAACATGTTGTGGAAATGGCGCCTCTCATACCAATTCCTGAGGTTCTCCGCTTTTGCTTCCCGGCCGTTCTGTTCGATGATCCGGAGGCGCAGCTTGTGCAACCAGCCAAGGGCAATGGTCCTCACATGCATCTCGTCATTCAATTCCGCGGTCTCCTCCATCCTTGCTTGGTCTTCGAGTCTTTCGATCCAGGTGTAGAGACAACGTTCCACCAATCGTCTGTCATAGTGCTGCTTTGCTTGATAGGCTTGATCTCTTCTCAGATCGAACTGACTTTTCCAATTGTCGAAAAGACTCGTGCCAAACCTTAACAGTTGAATCTGGTCGACCACGTCGGCTTCCTGTCGCATGTCACGAATTTGCGCTGAAGACTGACGCCAGTGCTGCAAAATCCCTGCAGCCAGCCTCATTTTGATCCCGCGTCGGACCTGCACGTAGGCGTTCCGGCGCTTCTGCCTCTTGGACTCGATGGAGGCGGTGTGCCAGCGCTTGAGAAGTTTCCTTCCGACGAAGTAAAAGTCTGCGGACCTGGCCGAATTGTCTAGGTTTCGTTGGTATGCGAAATATTGAACCCAAGTTCGTAGAATGTCTTGAGCAATTTTGGGCGCATGGAACTCGAAAGCGATCTGCTCAGCCTGGCGATGTGAGCCTAATGGAATTCGCCAGTGGCCAAAGAAGGCTCGTAGACATTTCATATCTCGGGTGGTTTGCAGACCTTGGCATCCAGCCTCTCGTCGTCTTTGGCGCCCAAGACACGTAGTCTTCAGCTTGTACAGGCACTTCTTTTGAAGCTTTTGGTCCAAGAGTCTGTATATAATATTGGCTCTGCACGCATCGATCCACTTGAACACTGCTTCACGAAGACAGCGCTCGTCTATATGGTGGGATAATGACTGACTCCGCAAGCGATCGTTCCAGCAGGTCCACTGATTCCTGATGATCCGCAACCGATTGACATGCTCCGCTTGCTTCTCGAATTGGAATTTAGAGAGGAAGATTGTAAATGTCGCGCGCGCTACTCTCCAGTCGACTAAATTCGAAACCTGTCGCGCCAAAGGGGAATATCTTGCGTCCTGTCTCCAGGCCGGCATTGCACGAGCGATCAGCTTTTGGTGACTGAACATAGCGGCTTCACGATGAGCAGAGATGACGAGACGTGCTTTCACCAGCCATTGCAGAAGGGCCTTCTTTCGAGCAGTGTTCTCCCATTGCATTGAGATCTGCTGGTCCCGCCCTATGTTGCTTCTAAAGCTGTCAATTAACTTCAAGAAATATTTTCGTTTTAGTCTCTGATTTCTCCAGTCTGGGGCGCGCCTCCCGCAGAAAGCCCAAAACCAATCCCAGTACAGGTTTCTTGAAAGACTGGCCTGGCGGACAAGATCGGCTTTGATGTTATGGGTCAAGCTGCGGATGTAGCGCTGCTTCCATATACCAAAGAACTTCCGCTGACCTTGATGAACGGTCTTCAGCTGATTCCCGACGGTAATGTTGCGCCAGGCCTGGAAGTATTTCACGCTCAATATGTGTTCTCGGGCTTTCGAATCAAACAAAGCATGATGATAAGCGTAGTCCCGCCATTTATTGAATGTTCTCCTAAGTAGAAAAGCATTTCTTGCAGCCGTAATCTTTCCTGAAACATCTTCCCAGAAATGTTTCCATCTAGCAACCTGCCTTTTAGCGTGCAAACGATGACGCCAATGCTCGAAAGCCTGGAGAAGGAGTACCTCGATGTCACGCGCGGACGCGAGTCTTTCCATATGTTCATGGTGATCCTTTGCCTGAACAGCGGCGTAGCACCATTTGTCAACGAGATCCCGAGCGACAGAGCGAATCCGGTAATTCTGGAATGTATTTGCATCTCTGAATAATTGCGTCCTTGAGGGCTTGTAAAGCTTCTCGCCCTGTGCAAGCACGTACGCTGGCTGCATCTGCTGAATGACTACAGAACCCCCAGTGAATTCGTCCTCATTGTCGCTAGCAACAGAGTAGGCATCTTCCAAAGCCGTGGTCGTGGAGATTCGCCTTTTTGGTCGTTGAGCTCGTGGGTCTGCATGTCCCTGTGGCTTTTGGCTCCCCTGGCTGGACAAAGACCTATATCTTCGTTTATAGCGCTGTAGATTGTTGGCGAATTCCTTCGCAGTCAGCCTACCCCTCCCAGCCTCGCCGGTCCTCGACCTTGTGGCCGCGAAATTGCTCGCCGTCTTTTCTGTTCTTCGAGTGGTGGCTCTTGACGCCGACCTAGGTTCGAGGACGACCTGTTCAGTGGTCTCGAGTCGTGACATCGAAGCTCGGGAACGGAGTCTCTGCATGCTTTCCCCTTCACGATCGTGCATCGAATTGATCGAAGGGCGTCTCGATCGTAATCTCGCCCAACCAATGTCCTGATCCGGCGCATTGGAACGAGATTCGTCCCTGAACTCCGTAGTGATGTTCCTCGTAGTATCCTGTATTTCCTCTCCCTCGGGAACGAATTCGATCTGGAACCCAAGCTCTTCAAGCAGTGCTTCGAAGCGTTCATACAGGGACTGCCCTTCTGCCCTTCCGTCGCCGAGCCTGAATAGAAAGCGTAAATAAATCTGATCATGATTTGGATCCAGTGCATTTTGTGGGAGGATCGTTTCGTACGCCGCGAAAATTGCGCGGAAGGGTTGGGTTTCGACGGCCGGGTACTGTTCCGCCGATCTGATGATTTGATATAGGATTGCGACATCTGCAAAGCGCTGTTAGTCGCGATCACTTTCCAATTGACCGAGAAGACATACTTTGGTCTGTGAGTGGGGAGTGTTCGTCGGCGCTGTTGTGTTCAGAGAGGGGGGACTCCGGAGGCATCGACAGTATCGGCGCCTACCACGCGTCGATTGCGAATGCATTAAGCTGAATTTGGCGTCTCAATTAAGATTAAAATAATGCAAATAGCAAGTCATACAATTCGTAGCAATTCTTTCAAGCGTATCATGAAGTTTGCGACAACCAATGTTGTTTTCAGCCCTTGCCAAAAAGCGCCGTGGCTTTCTCGCGTCTAGTATATCTACACTCTAAGCCCGTCTTGGCGGAGCTTATGGTAGATATAACATAAAACCGTCTGCGAGGATCAAAAAGAGGGTGAGAGGCTCTCCTCGCTGCGATACACGGTGCAATGTTGCACAGCATGTCATTGATGACGTCGCTCTGCCTTGACTGAGCCACTTTCTGTTTTCAGCCTCGACCGAATTCTTGATTGCAGAAGAGAGAACAAAAGCCGAGGCGAGTAGGGGAGAGCATATGTAATCATTCAGCTCAACCAGGGGCCGTTTTTAGTGTATGGCTCAGATGAGGTAGATTGCTGAATCCTTCCGTGGCTGTGGCTCAAGCATCGGCGGCGACGGCAACCTCGACATGAAATTAAGCAAATAGAAGCAAAAGCATCGATCGAATTTTTACGTCAATCTCGTGGAGAAGGATTTTGCGGCTACGCAGTGGTGGTGCCGCTCTACTCTTTCGACAAACGTGAGGTAGCCTGACGGGCCTGATTGATCACAGTCCTGTGCGGCACAACCCTCAGTCTCCTTCGCTGGCATGATATCCATCCTCCGAGGACTTGTGACATCCGTTTCCCCTAGCAGCGTCTTCTGGGGAATGGTCTTGTATCTTTGACAACCAGTGAGGCTGAGATGCAAGTGGCGGCTTGAAGACAGTTTGATTGGTTCGTTCCTCGCTTCACCTCTCTATGCTGCTCGAAGGATTCGGCTGAGTGACCGCGCACCGTAACTTGACAAACGTAAGGACGCCGTTTTGGCACGAGATGAGGTGCACAAACACCCGAGACTGCCATTCTGAGCATGTCTTCTCAACAGCGTTGTTCCACCGACACCCAGCTTTTTGCGCGGAACATCGAGAGCACATACGCCATTGCTGTCGACATTCATCACGATGGCTTAATGTGAATCTCACATATATACTCTTGATACTGTGCTTGCTGGCGGGTCCCGTATCACTCTGGTTGGCAACCCTTGCCCTCGTTGACCTAACCCTAACTACGAACGAGGGCCCTGCCAAACAAAGTGATACTCACAATCGCAATGCTATTTTGCGAAGGGGACCAACACTGATGAAGTCGAGACGGGCTATCAGCGTTGCAATGTAACCGTAAACGGTGTCAGCGCTTGCTGCCAGCTTTCAACGTCAACATGTACAACTGTAGGCTACTGCTATGGCAACAACGGATAAGCCTACTGGGGGCCTTGCACAAACTCGCAATTCACATCCCCTTGCGCGCAAGACTGCACATACGGTAAGAATATCCCAACAGTCTTTCATTCCACAAGGGGGGCTGGCACCGAAACCTTTGGGCTTCAAGGAACTTTTACAGTACCATCTTACCTTGGGGAAATGGAGGCACCGACTCGTTTTGTTGCGGCATTGGGGAAAGCACCGACCATGGTGCTGGAGATTGTTGCAACGAAACCATTACACCCTTCGAATTCGAGCAGTGGATCTACAACCTCAGCCGTGACCAATTCCGCTACCAATACACCTACTACATCCACTACCAATACACCTACTACATCCACTACCACTACCATTCCCAGCTCTACAACATGTACCTCCACAAACTCTTCGTTCCAATTTTCTCACGTAGTAGCAATTGGAGCCGGCGTTGGCGTACCAGTCGTGGTCGCTCTTCTCCTAGGTCTATGGTCCCTATTTTACCGGGAACATGAGCGTCGAGCCAGGCTGGAAAGATTGCTCGAGAACATTTTACCGCAAGGGACACATACTCAGACGTCGCAGTCTGCCGCAGTGAGTTATGTGGCGCAGGAGGTGGGTCGGAGTGACGGGGATGAGCTCAATACTGACCCGATCTATGAAGCGAACGCCAACCCAGTCTATGAAGCGAATGGATCTCATTAAGCCAAGAACTGTACGAAAACGGTCTTTCGGGTGCAGGCTTTTTAGACTCGAGGGGAGTTGAGCACGAAGAGCAGAAGACACTTCGAGTAAAGTAAGGGGCAAAGTATCTTGGGCAGTGATCGAGCTTAGTACTTGACGCTGGTACTTGACGTTGGAAGGGATGTAGTGGATAACACAAAGGTCGTCGAATTCTCCTGTTCCTCTCCCTCGGAACTCGGATGTCTCCAGATGCAGGCATGTTTCTTGCTAAATATAAACGATATAAGAATACTTTAGTGTTGGAAATGGGGGGAATTGACAAATTAGATGGTGAACCCTTCTAGTTCCGCAACATCCGGCATCGTCATTGGCCATGCCCTGTAGTACCACTCGCCCTCATATGCACCGCCTTCGTCGAATTCGGTCAAAGTCTCGAAATGGGGCCACACTTTGATAAAGTTATGGTACTTGGCTTCGGACATTTTGTAACGGCCGTTGTAGGTAATAGTATTGAGCTTGTTCCTCGCGATCTGTGCGGTTTGAAGTTTCAGGTAATCCTCCAGATGTCTTTCAGGAGATTCGAGAGACAGGATGTAACTTTCCTCATCAGCAAGGGTGCCTTCTCCTTCCATCGTCTCCATTACGCACAGCGCGCGCTCCCTCAGTCCGTCGTTCTGTTCATTGCGCGTCAAAGATGGAGGTAGGCGCATATGGGCTTTGGTCACGTTGGTGATGCAAGCAAAGTGGTCCAGAAGCTGGACGATATCACACCACAAAGGGTCAACTTCTCCACTAGGGGTCAATATATATCGTGGCGCACCATCTTGACACCATGTCGCGATGTCGTTCTCCTTGAACCAGACCACAAGCTTTGGAATCCGCGCTACAGCGCGAAGATCATCTCGAAGTTTCCGCAGGTGATCCCAGATGTAAAACATCTCTACGGGGCGATCAGGGTGTGGAGGCCAAATCTCCACTCTGAGTACGGGGAGATCACCGTAGCTCTTGGGGCGCTGTTGTGCGATAAAGCAGGACAGGCCAAGAGCATCGAAATTGGCACCATGGCATGTCACTCTCACGGTGAATCCGGCCTTCTGAAGTAGATCAATAACCTCGCTGCGAACTTGCTTGTTGACGCAGAGAAGTGGTGAAGGGAGGTCTTCCCAGATAGCGCGGAGATTGTTCTCGTGTACCTCTTGAGGACTCGGAGATCGAGAGCAAGCAATACTTCGTCCATAGATAATCCTTCTCAGCTCAAGCGGTAGTCGAAGTAATGGAGACTGTATGGATGTCGTGTCATTTGAAAGGAGATTCGTGGGGTTAGTACGCTGCTCGTCGCAGGACTTGGATTCCAGAGCCTTCATGGTGATGATATGCACTGGCTACACTCGCGAAGAACAGAGGAGCAATCAAAACTTCAAGAGATTCGGGTGTACTCTGTAATGTGGGGATAGATTAGACAAGAATTCAGGCATTTTACCCGCCAAGCCTTGTGACTCCTTTCGAATTTGTTCTTGTTCGCTTCTGGACTAAGGCCGGCAGCCTCAGGAGATAGAGTAGCTGAGCAACACCTTGTCGAGGCATTCCAGCAATGGCAGGAGGAGCACGAATAACTCAGCGGCCTAGAGACAGACGTCTATCACGTCGCCGCCTTCCTTGAAATTGAATCGGCTGCCATGGCTTTCATGATGACGGAGTACTAGTAGCTTTGTTTAGAGTAATAGAAGTAGGGTCCTGATGCAGAGACACCCCCTTTCCTTAGAAAGACACCCCCTATTTCCTTAGATAGACACCCCCCCATATCCGGTTAGTGGCCGCGGGCATCGGAGTAATGCAGCCGCGAAATGTTCAGGCGACGCGGGCGCACAGTAGTCAGGCGTAGTAATTGGGCATATATGGGAGCAGTAATACGCGCATTTATGGGGGCAGCAACGGTCATGTATATGTAGGGGTAGTAATGGCCATGTATACGGGCAGCAACGGCCATGTATATGTAAGGGTAGGCCATATGTAGGGGCAGTAATGGGCTCAGAAAGAGGGCTCGTTGGGCTGAGTCCCGCCTCGTTGGGCTGAGTTACCTCTTTCTGCCGGTGGAGGGGATACTCTATTGCTACCCTCATACATGGCCTACTACTGCTCTTATATATACGCCCATTGCTGCTTTTATATATGGCCCATTGCTGCCCCCATACATGTGCGTATACATGGCCGTTGCTGCCCCCATAAATGCCCCCATAGATGCCCCATCGCTGCTCCCCCCAATTGCTACTTTGCGCCTGCGTCGCCTGAATAATTCGCGGCTGCATTACTCCGATGCCCGCGGCCACTAACCGGATATGGGGGGGTGTCTATCTAAGGAAATAGGGGGTGTCTTTCTAAGGAAAGGGGGTGTCTCTGCATCACGACCCTAGAAGTATATTGAATGATAGTACTAGCACCAGTAATACCCACGTGACTAGACGTCGGCAACGTCGCGTTTAGTAGATCAACACCCTTGTACCCTTATAGACGTTGAACTTTCTCCGTATTCAATATAGCAAAATTGTTAGTGCGTATTACCTTACCTAGGCTCTTCGACGACGCCAGAACAAGATGCCAGGCCGGACCAGGCCAATTGAGAAGTTCGCAGAGGCCGTGGCCAAGTGTTCCGCCGAGGTGAATGTTCTCAAGAGTGTGGATACCGAAGAAACATATTGAAGCATACTAGGCCTCTGTGTATGGAAAATGCATTGCTGCAGACTTCAACGGCGTCTACAAAGACAAATGCCTTACTGAGTTCATGAAGCTTAAGGACTGCTACACTGTAATAAGCTTCTACAATACTGGAAAATGTCTATACTGACTGTCTCTGCTCAGGCTGCTGCGAAACGGAGATGAACGGGATGCAAGTACCAGTCGATCACAATCTACACAAGAATATGGCCATCGAGAATCACAACAGCGGGCGACGCCATGCTGTGAATGCAAGGATCGGGCTTCCTGATTCGGTCACGCGATAGTGACCTCATACCTCTGACACGAATACCCGCACAACAGCTGGCTTCATCCTCCTTCGACAACCCAGTCAAGCATACAACCATCTTCCTCATACACTCTCACGAAAAGCCAAGACCAACTTCTGAAAGCCAACCAACTATCCCAGAACTGCAAAACAAAACACGATGCCCCGTGGAGGAGAATTCGACGACGGCCCCACCATCGCCTCCGACAACGCCATCGAATCAGGCGAGAACAAAATCGCCGGTGCCCCCAAGGGTGATTCAGATGTAAGTTGTCCTCAAGACTCCCGTCCGTCCGTCCCTCACCTTCCTACTACCCGCTACGTTACCCTTCCATACTAACACCTCTCACCCAGGAGCCAGTCTCCACAGGCGTCGACCGCTCCAGCAAAGCTGCCCCCCTCCCCGAAGGCATCAGCGAGATGGAGAACAAGCCCGGAAGCGGAGGTGGAAGCCAGGGATACATACCCGGTGGCGGTGAGAGCAAGACAGGAGGTGGCAGTGGGAAGGGAGGGAAGGATGACCCTTATGTTGATAGGGCCGCGGAGGATTTGACAAACAATTAGATGGGGGGTCACATGAAAGGCCGGATTCTAAGAATGCATCTGAAAGCCAGGGTGATTAGAATGGCACGGGGCTCAAGAGAAGCACGGATTAAACAATTGGTAGCTATCGCTTGCTCAAATAAGAAATGAAATCTTGGCTTGAACCATTTATGCATGTATTGCGGAACTCTGTTTATGAATAGCGAGATCTAAAGCTTTCTGACAGCAACATGCTTTTTTCTCCCGCTAACAGCTCTTCGTTTTATGTCGTTGTCATCGTCGTCATCACTACCGCGTTCCCCAACCCATCCACATCTCACAGCTTCACCAACCTCAACAAAAACGTCGCCTTCTGCACCTCCTGCTGCTCCTCCGCAATCACAACTTCGGTCATCGCATCCGTAGCCTCCCCTCCAACCTGCGTTACAACATGCTTATCAATCGGCCTCCTCAGTGCTTTCTCGAACGTCCTCCCATGCCCATCAAACACCTCTTCAATACCGATATTATCTGGATCGGTAAGCACCTTGTATTCCATCTTTACATCATCCGTCGGTACCAGCTTCGCTCGCTTGCGCAATTGCTGGACACGGTTGACGACTTCGCGAGCAATGCCCTCGCGGAGGAGGTCAGGGTGCATTTCGACGTCAAGAATGGTGAGGACGTCGTCGTCTGTGTTCGTTTCGAAGTTTTTGGAAGATTCGTCTTCTTTGAGGCCGCGCTTTACGAGGAGATCTTCTCGTTCTAGGTTTATGCCTTCCACTGTGATCTTTCCCAATACAACGAACTGCCGCACGTCGATACTCGTCAGGGCAGGCAGTGCTTTTCGCACCTTCTGGGCGTCTTTCTTCAGCTTCTTGCCTAGAGTTGGCCAGTCTGCTGATACGCTGTATTGGACGCTGTATTTGTCTTCGTCGGATGAGAGTACGAGGTCGTGGATGTTGAGCTCTTCGCAGATCTCGCTTTCCAAGAAGCGGACGTCGGAAAGATACTTCTTGTCTGGATGGATGACGATTAGCGTCCTCAGAGGTTGTTTGAGGCCCATGGTCCTTCGTTCTCTTGAGACTCTGCCGAGCTCGATGACTCTCTGCATGCGGGCGACTCGCCGTTCAACTTCTTCGTCGAAGAGCTCTTCCCGTACCTCTGGGAAGTCGAGAAAATGAACGCTTCTGGGGTCCTTGGCTCGTTCGGATTCGGGAATGTGAGGTAGTAATCGTTGATAGATGTTGTCGGTGAGAAATGGTGTGAAGGGTGCCAGGCACCGGACTAGGATAAAAAGGACTTCAAAGAGGGTATTGAGCGCTCGCTGGGTATCTTCGATACCAAATTCGCCTTTCAGTCGCCGCCTATTGAATCGGATATACCAATTCGTGGTGTTATCAAGAAGTTCAAGTAACTTTGGTACAACAGTGTATAGCCGATACGCGGCCATCTCTTCGTTAGTAAATTTCAGCAATCTTTGACAGCTTGCCAGAATCCACTTGTCCATCACGTTGGTATTGCTCAATTCTGACTTTGGGTCGAACAAGAACTTGATCCCTTCTACCTTCTTTAACAGAAGCACTTGGTCCGAAAAAAATCTGTAGCAGTTCCACAGCGGTAGCAGAACCTTTGTCACGACTTCTTTAACGCCAGATTCCTTGAACTTGAGCGTCTCGGCACGAACGACCGGTGAGTTGATGAGATATAGACGGAGAGCATCCGAACCATACTTATCGATAACCTCAGTAGGATCTGGGTAATTCTTCAGTCGTTTCGACATCTTCTTCCCATCTTCAGCCAGGACAATGCCGTTGACGATACAATTCTTGAACGGCGAGCATTCGAAGAGATGGTTACCCAGGACGGTAAGGGTATAGAACCACCCTCGAGTCTGGTCTAACCCTTCTGCGATAAAATCGCCAGGGAATGACTTGTGAAACTGCTCCTTGTTTTCGAAGGGGTAATGCGAAGCAGCGTAGGGCATGCTTCCCGACTCGAACCAACAATCGAAAACCTCATCAATACGTCGAAGCGATTTCTTTCCTTGTTTACTAGGGATAGTGATATCGTCAACCTTGTCCCGATGGATATCTGAGAGGTCACCTTTGAAACCACTCAGCTCCTTGAGTTCTTCAACGCTGCCTACACAAACGATCTCTTGAAAATCCTCGCTTGCCCATACAGGCATTGGAGTACCCCAATATCGATTTCTCGAAATGTTCCAATCTCTCGCGTTAGCAATCCAGCTCCCAAAGCGATTTTCTTTGACGAAGTTCGGCACCCAATGAGATTTCTCAATGTTCTCCAACATTGTCGGGATGACAGGAGGAATCTTCACGAACCATGCTGGAACAGCTTTGTAGATCAGTGGAGTATCTGATCGCCAACAGAATGGGTAACTATGTGTGATCTGAGAGTCAACAATTAAGCGGCCAGTCCCTTTCAGATATTTAATAATCGCCTTGTCTGCGTCTTTTACATGCTGTCCGGTGAAGTCGCGTACTTCTGACGTGAATCTCCCTTGCTCATCGACAGGATTTGGCGGTAGGCGCTCCGGGGTGATAACACCTGCCTCCTGAGCTACCTTGTAATCTTCCTCTCCAAAGGAGGGAGCCTGGTGTACAATACCGACCCCGCTATCAGCGGTGACATAAGTGGCATTGAGGACTTTGAAGCCATAGTCTTTGAAGTCTTCGTAAAAATAGTCGAATAAAGGTTCATATTGCCATCCAAGCATGTCTTTGCCTTTCAATCGTTCAACAATCTTGTATTTTGCCTTCTTAGGATCCTTATATAAAGTCCTCATTAGGGCTTCCAGGAGAATGTAGTGTCTGCCCGATGCTTCATCCAGAATCTTGACATATTCGAAGTCCGGGTGGGCAGCAAGGCTTGTGTGTGAGGGTAGGGTCCATGGTGTGGTGGTCCAGGCAAGCAGGCAGGTCCTGTGGTCCTTGAGGAGGGGAAACGTAACGACGACGGCGGGGTCTTGGGTATCTTTGTAGTTCTGTTGAGATTCGAAATTGCTGAGAGGCGTGTTCAGAGCTGTCGAATATGGCATGACCTTGTACCCTCTGTAGACGAGACCCTTCTTGAACAGCTCTGAGAATACCCACCACACGGACTCCATGAACGTAGGATCCATAGTCTAAGCATCACTGCAGTCAGTAACCAATATCACCTGCAGTAGAGCGTGGAACACCCTGACCTTGTAGTCATTGTCAAAATCAATCCAACGCCCCAAGCGCTCTATTGTCTGCCTCCACTCCGTTGCAAATTTCATGACGATGGCCCGACATTCCGTATTGTACTGTGCGATTCCCACTTTCGCGACTAAGTCTTTGCCTGACATACCATGCTTCTTGTCGATTTCATACTCGATCGGAAGCCCGTGCGTGTCCCAGCCGAATCTCCGCTCAACATAGCGCCCCTTCATAGACCAGTACCGGGGGATGATGTCCTTGATAGTGGAGGAGAGTAGATGCCCGTAATGCGGTAGACCAGTTGCGAAAGGCGGTCCATCGTAGAATGTGTATGGCTGCTTGCCCTTTGAGAGCTCGATTTGTATGTCGAAGGCCTTGATCTCTCTCCACCTCCTCAGCACCTCCTCCTCTTCTTGTGGAAAGTCGATAGACATGTTGTCGGAATCTAAGTAGATATCGTGACGGAATGGGAGTGGAACTGGGGGGATATATTTTCAGCAGCCGAATCTGGATGACTCAATTTGTGACTCTACCATAGGGTTGGCAGATTGTTACCAAAATCTACGTCGCTAGACACACTACTGTATCATTTTGTGTCAAGAGTCGAACATTTACTAGGATACCGAGGTTTCAGAGCTGCTACGAGGAAGCATATGAAGATATGCAGAACGTACGAGCTGGCCAGAGGCACGGAAACGAGCGAACATTTCAAGCAATTCATATAATGCGAGGACGATTAAGCATTCACATGGCGATGCCAGCTCTAATGTATCTATCACTTGGTGGTACAAGTCGCGACGTCTCTGGACGCGCTGACGAGCAAAGAATAAATCTCAGTCCACATCATCCTCTCCGTCCGCCTCGTCGTCTTCGGCATCTTCACCTTGCTCTTCACCGTCCGAGACCTGCTCATCAAGTGCTTTTAGGCGTTTCTACTATCATCAGCTAACTGTCCGTATCAGCAAAGGATCTAGTGTCCTACCTTATCCCTTGACCTCTTCTCCTCGAGATCTCCAAGAACCATTAAGAGATCGTCTAGTTCGGTCTGCGCCGACTTGCGGGCCTCCTCTTTCTCGTCAAGGTCGCTTTGCAGTCTCGTCGCCCTCACTTCAGAGTCCTTGCTTTTGTCTTCCGCTCGTTGCACCCGGGACTCCAGAGCCGAAGTTTTGGTGGAGTAGTCTTCGTGTGCTGTCTGCAGATCTTGCACATGCTCTTTGCTTGCCTTTTCCAATTCGCTCCTGAGCTTGTCAACGGTAGCTTTCAAGTCCATGACTTCGGCCTCATTCCTACTACGGACGCGCGTAGCGTCTGCATCAGCCTCCTGTCTCGCTTTCTGCATATCGGATTGCAAAGATCTTATAGCTGCTTCGTGCGCTTTCTGACTCTCGGTCTGTGCATATTGATGGTTTTGCATCGCCCGCTGCATATCATCTTCGTGATTGCTCTGCAGTGCTGCGTTGATATTCCTGATCCTGTTTAATTCCGCTGCGGCGGAGTCTCTAGCCTTTCGATGATCGGCCTGCTCTTGGCCCAGCTTTCGCTCTAGAGTAAGTATTTCTGACTCGAGATTTTGTATCTTCTGTGATCCAGCATCAACTTGCGACTTCAGTGAGTCAACTAGCTCACGAGAGACGCCTTTCTGTATTCCGTTCGCAACAACAGCAACTTCAATACCCGGTGGCCGATCGATGGCTCTAATGACTCGACTGAAATTGTCTTTTAGAAAGTCTACGAACGTTTTATCGAAGTAGACCTCAGGTAGTCCTCCTTGCGGAGCCGAATTGAGACCTTGATGTAATACCTCGAAATCACGGACCACTGTATGTTCTCGTAATTTCGTGATTTTGTCCACAAATTGCTCGCGCCCTAAGCGTGTTGTCAGGATGTGATGAAGAGTAGCTCGCGGGACTGGTGAATCTTTTGTAGAAAACTCGTAGACAATGCCAAGAAGCAGAGCGCAAAGTCCAGACACAAGAGTTCGAGACAGATCGTTGCGCGTCACGAGCTGTACTATACTCTGCACATTGCTACCTTCACCAAGAAAGTCATTGACTGCGTCATGGTCTTCGTAAAGCCATGAACATAGAACGATGAGATATCCGGTAGAGACCCTCGGGTCTTCATCCTTCTGTTCGCCTGAAATTAGACTGGCTGACAGAGTTTGTATGCAAGTAATGACTTCCTCTCCGTTTTCTGCATCGCCTTCAGCAACACTCATTGCTAGGTTCTTAGCATCAAAGTCCTCATAAATCAGGTGAAACAATAGGATTGCAGCGATCCATGTCCTGTATGGATCGGTCCCTCGAGGAGCCTCCGGGTCTTCCATAAGTATCGTAAGAATATTGTCAGGGTCTTGCTGCTCAGACATATGAACCTCAATCGCCCTACGCAAGAAATACAAGCGGATTGCTGCATGACCAGACAAGTATGCCTTGACACATTCGCTAGCGGCCAGCCGAACATCGAATGCACGGATTGATGTGGGCGCGAGGGCTAATTCAAGAAGCCCAGATATCACATTCACAGTCGATGGAACCTTATGGGTGTTCGCATGGCCATTGACTTTTGGGACCTCCTCTTTTCGAGGGGATAGAACATCACGTTGGCCAAATCCTTCTTGCAAAGCGCTATTAGACCTGATTAGGTCGGCTGCTGTAACGAGGGCCTTCACATATCCTGGTTAGCTCTAGACAGAAACTCGGAAGGCTCAAGCCTAACTTGCCTCTGCCCTGATCGGGACATTGAATGAATCGCGGAAAGCGATGTCAAGAACCTGAGTCAGAACGCCACCCTGCCAGAAAGATGTTTGATTCGCTTGCGTCCCAACGCTGCCTCTGACAAGAAAGAGCCGTAGAACAGCAAGAAGCCCCCATACATTCTTGTCTCGCTGTGGCTGGTCCCATTCAGCTACGCCGTCCGGTAGATCTTGTTCCCGAATGGCTTCGCCAAGCAGACTCGAGAGCTTCTTGACCCATCCGGTCTCGCGGAAATATGATTGGTTGGAGACGTTGAGACGGAGCAGATTTGCTAGCAGCGACAGGCAATCCTGCACAGTAAAACCGCCATGAGTCAATCCACCCTCCGAGTCAATGATAGCAAATATTCTATCGAACGCATTTTCAAACGCGACTAGCTTCTGCAGATCGGGCGAGGATGGCGTGAGCGCCGTGAGAAGAAGCAGTCCCTCTAAATTCCAACATTAGCATTGCCGATTGTCAGGATATCAAGACGTATGTAGCATACCGCTTCGGACAGCCTCCCTCTTATCGTCGAGTACAGCGACTAGCCTCGAGACGCCTAATGGCGCTGTATATACACATTCCTGCGTTCTTTCAGGACGGGCCGTCGATATGGCGGAGATCAATTGCAGAGCATAGTGGCGGGAGAAGAAGTCGTAGGCGTCCAAGAGGTCTAAAAGCGCTGTGATGTTTTCTTGCCGCTACTCCGTCAACTCAGCAGGCAGTAGGGTTCTGGAAAAGCTGCGCAGATACTCACTTGAGTAAATTCATCGGCCAGCCAGAGTGCTATGTCATCCGAGGCTTCAGGCTTTGTATCGTTAGAAAATAGGTTTTGATCTGCTCAAGAGGCGACCCACACTTTGTTCGTCCGGGTTGAAAAGCATCAACAACGTCTCCAGTATGACCTTGGTGGTATCAACATCTTCGACGTCCTTGTTAAGACAGCTGATGAGGCTTCTTAGAGCCCCAGATGCCACAGAAGCTGGGTACGCTTTAGCAAAGCTTCTCAACCCTAGTATTGCAGTCCGTCGATCCTCCAGCAGTGTGGCGCTCTGCAGGCGTCCGCAAAGAGTTGAAATCGTAGTCGTTGCATTCTGCTTTGCTGGTGCTTGAAACATTGTTTTACCGGCACGTCATTCTGCGGCGTAAATGCGGAGTGAGGTCGAGACACATAGTCTACCGAGTCCTTGACTAGGCGCCGTTCTCGTAGATTTAAGTGAAATGCATTACGACGGGGTGGGTAACTCAAATATTGGGATGAAGACTTGAAGCTGTTGCTGGGATGTAATTTTAAAGTAGAATACAGCTAGCGTCGGCGAATCTTTCCATTTGCGGAAGGTCTAGCGCAGAGTGATTTTGAATGCGACTCCCACGATGACCTCTCCGTCTTCGCCTCAATTCAGCAGTATCAAGGACGTCGGGCGCACTGGAAGGTGAAGAACGCCTTAGATTAGCTACACATATTCAGTTATTCGAAATACCCCCAGGGCATCAGCGCGCTTTACACCTCAGCCAGTTCATACCCTCCATACCTTCAATCTCCAATGCACGGTCTTTCCTTCATCGCTCTTTGATGCATAAAAAACTTTCGATTTATCCTTTATCAAAGACCACATCCCAAGCTACCTACTAAAGTGCGCCCCTTGCAACTGCGGACGAACGACGCACGTGCCCTCAGTACCCACTCAGCATCTCTCTTGTCCTGAATTCGTGATCAACAGCAGACGTTAAGATGGGTGTCCCAGCGCTTTTCCGATGGCTGTCGCAGAAGTATCCCAAGATCATCTCCCAGGTGATAGAAGAGAAGCCAGGAGATGTAGATGGGCAGGAAATACCAGTGGACATTTCTGGAAAAAATCCTAACGGCGAAGAATTCGACAATCTCTACCTAGATATGAACGGAATCGTACATCCTTGCTCCCATCCTGAGGATAGGCCACCACCGGCTACCGAGGAAGAAATGATGCTGGCAATATTCGAATACACAGAACGCGTCTTCAACATGGTTCGACCACGTAAACTGCTTCTGATTGCAATTGGTATGTTCGCTGTCGTGAAACGTGCAAGGCGACTGGAAGCTAGTGTGCCTCTTGTGACCGGCTACCTCATCTGAAGAGACCTTGAAGTCGTCAAAGGGGGTACATCTCGTTCAGTACTCGTCTGCCGTGAATGAACTCTGCTTATCTTTTGTGTTGCAGATGGAGTTGCTCCTCGTGCCAAGATGAACCAACAGCGGTCACGGCGTTTCAGATCCGCTCAGGAAGCCAAGCAAAAAGATGAAGACAAGGAGGAATTCCTGAAGATGCTCAGATCACAGAAGCGAGGCGAGGTGGACGATTCGGTCACTGCGATGGCGCAAAAGACGACATGGGACCACAATGTTATCACTCCTGGAACGCCATTTATGGACATCCTCGCAGCCAGCCTTCGGTACTGGTGCGCATACAAAGTCAATACGGATCCAGCTTGGGAGAAGGTAAGTCGTGTGTTCCTTCGGGACTGGATTTGGCTGACATGAAAAGGTCAAAATCATCTTATCTGATGCTTCGGTACCTGGAGAAGGAGAGCACAAAATCATGGAGTTCATAAGATCTCAGCGGTCTTCGCCTGAGCATGATCCCAATACTCGTCATGTAATTTACGGTCTTGATGCTGATCTAATTATGCTTGGTCTTGCAACTCACGAACCCCACTTCCGTGTACTTCGTGAAGATGTCTTCTTCCAAGAGTCAAAGGCCCGCACTTGTCGTATATGCGGTCAAAAAGGCCATATAGCCGAAGCTTGCAAAGGTGAAGCCAAACCCAAAGATGGAGAATTTGACGAGAAAGACAAAGCTCTCGCTGATAAACCATTCATCTGGCTCCATGTATCTGTTCTGCGTGAATATCTCGAAGCAGAGCTATACGTGCCCCAGCAACCATTCCGCTTCGATCTTGAAAGAGCTTTAGACGACTGGGTTTTTATGTGTTTCTTTGTTGGAAACGATTTTCTGCCACATCTTCCCAGTCTTGACATCAGGGAGAATGGGATCGATACACTTATTGCCATCTGGCGAGACAATATTCCAGTGATGGGAAGTTATGTTACGAAGGACGGCCACGTCGATCTAGAACGCGCCCAATTTATCCTTGATGGACTGGCCAAGCAAGAAGACGCAATCTTTCGACGGCGGCGCCAGACTGAAGAGCGAAGAGACGCCAATGCCAAGAGGAGAAAGCTAGATGAGCAAGATCGAAGTCAGAACTCCGGCGGAGGGAATGTCGGTGGCCCAGGTGGACGTCGAGGATCGCCCGACTACAACACTCCCCCAAATGGTAACACGAGCCGTGGGAGAGCGAAGGACCCAGCGATTGCTCCCGCGGGTTTGGATTTGTTCATTCCCGGGAGAGGACCCCTCACCAAGAAAGAGAATCCTGTTACTCATGACATGGTGGTAAACCGTGGTACTGTGTCCAAGGCCAATGCTGCGAACAAGAGTGCAGCAGCTGCTTTGAAAAGCCAGCTACTCGGTGGTAGTCAACCCGACGGCGCGTCGACAAACCAGGCAGACTCCAAGGTCGAAGAGGATGGTGATGCTGAGACGTCGAATGAAGCATTTTCAAATGCTGGCACGACTACGCCAATATCAGCCTCGAGAAAGAGGAAGGCCGATCTCATAGAAGACGAGGACGCGGGTACTCCAGGCCGCGACAGCCCACTACCAAACAAGCCTCAGGCAGACTCTGATGAGCCTCCTCCTGACAACGTCCGATTGTGGGAAGAGGGCTACGCGGACAGGTACTATGAGAACAAATTCAAGGTCGATCCCAAAGACATCGCCTTCCGCAATGAGGTCGCGAGGTCCTACGTCGAGGGCCTTGCGTGGGTTCTGCTTTACTACTTTCAGGGTTGCCCGTCTTGGACTTGGTATTATCCGTATCACTACGCTCCTTTCGCTGCTGATTTTGTTGAGCTGGATAAGATGAAGCTCAATTTCGATAAGGGCACGCCGTTCAAGCCGTTCGAACAGCTTATGGGCGTGTTGCCGGCAGCATCGAATCATGCCATACCCGAGGTTTTCCACTCCCTCATGAGCGACGAAGATAGCGACATTATCGATTTCTATCCAGTCGACTTTCCAATTGATCTGAATGGGAAGAAATTTGCCTGGCAAGGTGTGGCATTACTCCCTTTCATCGACGAGAAGAGGCTACTCGATGCTATGAACACAAGATATCCTCTGCTCTCGCAAGACGAGCATGCAAGAAATGGGGTGGGAAAAGAAGTGTTGATCATGTCTGATCGCCACCCACTGTATGAGGAGATAGCGACCAACTTTTATTCGAAGCGTCAGGGATCTCCCAAGTATAAGCTTAACCCAGCAATCAGCGAAGGTTTGGCCGGAAAGGTGGAAAAGAACGAGGAGTATATGCCACAGAGCTCTCTTACTTTTCCACTCAGCGACGGGCTTATGCCAAACCTTGAGGAGGATCGCAGCATCAGGTATGTTTCCTTATCAGGACATGTTTGCATATTGGCGAACTTCAAGCTAACCCCTATACTAGCGTCCATTACGAAATGCCCCAGTCTGTCCACGTCCACAAGTCAATGCTCTTAAAAGGCGTCAAGCACGAGCCACCCACTCTTGACCGCGCCGACATCGAAGCCACCAAGGGGCGCGCCAGCCACTCGGGTCGGTCTTTCGGTGGCGCACCATTGCGAGGAGGTCGCGGCGGCAGCGGCGGCCGTGGTCGAGGTGGTAACATCAACTACTCTGATGATAGGCCCAATCCTTTCGCGCAGCATCTGAATCCTAATTTCACGCCTCCGTCGAATGGATACGGACGAGGTGCTTCACCACCCTCAGGCTACGGTCCTCCGCCACCAAGAGTGAACGGCTACTACGGTGGACCGCCCGCACATCAACAGAATGGGCATTACAATGGTCCGCCGCCAGGTTATTATAATGGTGCTCCACCACCGTCAACTGGTGGGTATTACTCCGGTCCACCACAAGGGCCACCGAATGGTTACGGAAACCCACCACCGAGCAATTATTATGGTCGCGGTGGTAGATAGCTTAGGTTACCTCTAGTACCATAACCCAATGGGCAGAACCTTTGTTAAAGCTACGCATTTCGATTAGTCACGGGAATCACGGTGGAGGGATTGCTTTCCCAAGAATGGGATTTGCAGTAGCCTATTCCAAAGAAGAATGTAGATTACAGATCAAGACAAACATCGACCCTTTTTGGCCCAAATAATTCAAGGCTTGAACGCCTGCGCTCCGGGCTATTTTCAATCCTTATATCCAAACTCGTTTAGCTGTGTGAATACAACTCTTAGTGCGGTTCCAAGCACTAACATTCAGACCAATCAGATAGCCCCATTGTCGCAAGCGGCGTAATTCCGTGACAGGTTTTCTCCGATAACTTTCACCGCCTAAATCGTACAAGTGCTATGAGCCAACCACGCGTCCTTCATATCTCAGCTCTTTTGCGTGCACTCTTTGATGTCCATTTAATCAATTGGATAGCCTTATACAAAAGTCATCTTATGCACAGAATTCAGCTTTAGTGTTACAGCTATGAACGGCACAGGGCAGCCACAGAGGGTGGAAATCTTAGGGAAAAAGAGCATAATTGTTGACTATGGCATCTGGGGCTCTTATGTTGCAGAAGACTTGCTTCGAGATGTGCCATCCTCGACATATGTGCTCGTGACTGACACGAATTTAAATAATATCTACGTCCCCTCTTTTCAAAAAGCCTTCAACGATGTAGCCTCGAGGTTGAAGGCGGAGTCGCGGCTACTTACTTACACAATTCCACCAGGAGAGACCTCGAAGTCTCGGGAGACGAAGGCCGAAGTCGAGGATTGGATGCTCTCAGATGCTCGGGATCCACCATGTGACACGAAAACGGTCATCATCGCCCTTGGTGGCGGTGTAATTGGAGATATGTTGGGTTTCGTGGCTTCAACTTTCAAGAGAGGCATCAGATTTGTGCAGGTGCCTACTTCACTGCTGGCAATGGTTGACAGCTCGATAGGCGGCAAGACGGCGATTGACACAGACGCTGGTAAGAATCTAATTGGAGCGTTCTGGCAGCCCACTAAGATCTACATTGATCTTAACTTTCTTAACAGTCTACCCACGCGAGAATTCATTAACGGTATGGCTGAAGTCGTCAAGACAGCGGCCATATGGGACAAAGCCGCCTTCGAATCTCTGGAAATAAATGCTAGCCACTTGATGGAAGCTATCAAAAGTCCTCCGAGTGCGGACGACCGCAGGCTTGCTGACGTGAGAAAGGCATTGAAGGAGATTGTGCTTGGTTCAGTCGATGTCAAAGCTTGCGTAGTATCAGCAGACGAGCGGGAAGGAGGATTAAGGAACCTTCTCAATTTTGGTCATTCTGTAGGTCATGCCATCGAGGGAATACTCACTCCTGAAATATTGCATGGCGAGTGCGTGGCAATTGGCATGGTCCTCGAAGCTGAGCTTTCACGCTATCTTGGACATCTGAATGGTGCAGCTGTAGCGAGGCTTCGAGATTGCCTAGTTAGCTATGAGCTGCCTATCTCATTAAAGGATCCGGTCGTCCGAGAGCGCTCGAATCAAAGGTATTGTTCTGTCGATGGCCTCATGACTGTCATGGGAGCAGATAAGAAGAACGATGGCCGAAAGAAACGTGTCACACTCCTACAGGAGATTGGCATGACCTACAAACGCGAAGCAAATGTGGTAGCTGATCGAGATATACGACTCATCCTCTCGAAAGGCATTCGAGTTGCGCCGTTGGTAGCTAAAATTTCGACATTTTCGTGTAAACCACCAGGCTCAAAATCCATTTCCAACAGAGCCTTGGTCTTGGCATCACTAGGTACTGGCAGCTGTCAAATTTCCAATTTGCTCCTTTCTGATGATACACAACACATGAAGAACGCCTTGGTCAAATTACAAGGTGCTACCTTCGGGCAGCACAACAATGGGATAGACCTCGTAGTAGAAGGGAAGGGAGGAGATCTTCAAGCAAGCAAACAAGAATTGTACATCGGCAATGCTGGAACTGCTGCTAGATTTCTTACTGGCGTTGCAGTGCTGGCCAAGCCGACAACGCAGCGCCATTCAATACTGACTGGAAATTCCGCAATGAGGAAACGAAAAATAGGCGACTTAGTCACAGCACTTCGAAAGAATGGAGCTAGCATCGATTATGTGGGAAAGCCATACGAGCCAGACAATGCACAGCAAACCTTGCCTCTGAAGATCAAAGCCACTGAAGGGATGAAAGGCGGCGATATAAGTCTATCGGCCTCTTTCTCATCACAGTATGTTTCTTCAATACTCATGTGTGCGCCACTAGCGAAAAATCCTGTCACTTTACGTCTGGTAGGAGGAAAGCCAATTTCACAGACATATATTGATATAACGATTGCCATGATGGGCGAGTTTGGCGTTGAAGTCACAAAATCTACGACAGAACAGCATACGTACCACATACCCCAAGGGAAGTATAAGAACCCGCCCTCATACGAGGTCGAAAGTGACGCTAGCTCGGCGACATATCCTCTCGCCATCGCAGCCATTACGGGGACCACGTGTACCGTGCCCAACATAGGATCCGCGTCTCTACAAGGAGATGCCCGGTTCGCCACCCAAGTTCTAAGACCTATGGGTTGCAAAGTTGAGCAAACGCCGGTCTCGACGACTGTCACCGGGCCACCGATTGGTACTTTGCGGCCCATCGAGGAGATTGATATGGAGCCAATGACCGACGCTTTCTTGACTGCCACTGTACTCGCTGCTGTGGCTCAAGGCAAAGGAGCCAAGTCAACAACCAGAATTGTTGGCATTGCCAATCAGACGGGCAAGGAATGCAATCGGATACAGGCAATGCGGGTGGAATTGGCTAAATTTGGGGTTACGTGCCGTGAGTTGCGAGATGAAACGAAGGTCATTGGCATCGAGATCGATGGCATTGATTACCGGAAACTAATGGAGCCACATAATGGTATTCATTGTTACGACGACCACAGGGTAGCTATGAGCTTCAGTGTGCTAGCTACAATTGCTCCTCATGGTGCCTTAATCCAAGAGCGAGAATGTGTTGGTAAGACGTGGCCTGGGTGGTGGGACACGCTTAGAAACACGTTCGGCGTGGAAGTGGAGGGTATAGATCTGGAGAAGCCTTTCAAAGCCAAGTCTGATCACTTGAAAAGTACAGACAAGCCAATCTACCTGATAGGTATGAGAGGAGCAGGCAAGACAACGACAGGAAAGTGGGTGGCAGGCCTGCTCGATAGGACTTTCGTCGACCTTGATTCATTACTGGAGAAAGAAGCAGGCCAGTCGATCCCGGAAGTCATTGAGAAATCGGGCTGGGAAGGTTTCAGGGCACAAGAATTGGCAATACTTAAAGAGACAACGCAAGAGAAGCATTCAGTTCACGTATATGCTTGTGGAGGCGGCATCGTTGAGACTCCAGAAGCCAGGCAGATACTCACAGAATACCACAAATCTGGCGGTCTCGTTATCCTAATCCAACGAGACATTGAAGATGTGATGGCCTATCTTCAGCTTGACAAGTCACGACCAGCATATGTGGACGACATGAGAAGCGTTTGGGAGCGGCGGAGAGCCTGGTATACTGAGTGCAGCAACTATCAGCACTACAGTCAAAGAGCACCAACAGAGTCGCTATCAAGGGCCTCCAGAGATCTCCAACGTTTTATTGCCACAGTAATGGGCCAAAGAAGTCCTCTGGACAAGATCAAAGCCAAGAAGCAGTCATTCTTCGTCTCTCTAACTGTGCCCGATATTGCCGCAGCGCTGGACTACCTGCCGAAGGTTATTGTTGGCTCAGATGCTGTTGAGCTGAGAGTGGATCTGCTGGAAGACCCGAGCAGGCCAGGCGGCCCTCCATCTGTGGGATACGTTGCAAATCAGCTGGCGATGCTGCACGGCTCGACAAATATACCAGTCATATTTACTGTTCGTACTCAAAGTCAAGGAGGCAAATTTCCAGATAATGCTCATGAGGAGGCGATGTCTCTGATGATACTCGCACTGCGCGCAGGTGTTGAATTCCTCGACCTTGAGATTCAATATCCAGAAGACATGCTTCGCGAGATTCAGCATGCCAAAGGCCACACCAAAATCATCGCATCACACCATGACCCGAAAGGCCAACTGTCCTGGGCAGGTAAATCCTGGATGCCCCACTACAAGAAAGCCTCTCTATATGGAGATATTGTTAAGCTTGTAGGGGTCGCTACCACACAAGATGATAATTTCCAGCTTCTGAAATTCAAGGAAAGGGTAAACCGTGGGGATGGTCCCCACATTATTGCCATTAACATGGGTGAACAAGGTCAGCTTTCTCGCATACAGAATGGATACTTGACGCCCGTTTCACACCCAGCGTTACCTTTCAAAGCTGCGTCAGGGCAACTTTCCGCAGCTGAGATCCGGACTGCGTTGACAATGTTCGGTGCACTAAGCTCCCGGAAGTACCATCTGTTTGGAAAGCCAATCTCCCAATCACGCTCTCCGGCTATGCACAATGCCCTCTTCAAGACCACTGGTTTGCCTCATGAATATAGATTATTTGAGACGGATAGAGCCACAGACCTCGAGAAGGTACTACGATCCGATAACTTCGGCGGAGCCTCAGTCACAATTCCGTTGAAACTCGACATCATGCCGTTTCTCGACGAAGTCTCAGAAGATGCCAAAATCATTGGCGCTGTAAACACTATCATCGTTGAATACTCTCGGAAATCAAAATCCACACAAGGCCACCACCTCACAGGTAGGAATACCGACTGGCAAGGCATGACAATGGTCTTCGAAAACGCCGGCGCTCGATCTGGCAACAACCAAAGCGGCCTGGTCATTGGTGGTGGCGGAACCGCACGAGCTGCCATTTACACACTACACAAGATGAAATGCTCTCCAATCTACATCCTCGGCCGCTCTCCCAGAAAGATCGAAGAACTCGTAGGAAGTTTCCCACCCAACTACGACCTTAGGGTCCTCATTCCCGCGGAAGCCGCCTATCTCTCAGAGCCTCCAACAATAGCAATTGGCACAATACCAGCAGACAAGCCTATTGAATCCGAGATGTGTAAGGCGCTGAATCACATATTCACCAAAACTAAAGGTACTTTATTGGAGATGGCCTATAAGCCTGCGGTCACGGAGCTGATGGAATTGGCAAGAGAATGGACGACTATCCCGGGTCTTGAAGTGCTCGCTGCACAAGGCTTTTATCAGTTCGAGGAGTGGACGGGGATTACGCCTAGCTTGGAGGTTTTAAGGGAGGCTTGTGGTTTGCCTGCCAGATAGCGTGTGGCTACATGGAGGATTAAGAAATTTTGTATGGAGCGTAGAGAAAAGCTTTATCGCCAAAAGATGCAACAAAATTGTATGATTCATACGTATAGTGGATGAGATATCCTAAAAGAACCGTCATTAAGGGTGACTTGCCCAGTCTGCTCAACCTCTAACGTCATACTATCGGCAGTGCACGGCGTACCCAAGCATAACTGCCTCTTGCAGGCTTGATCTCAAATTAATTAGTAGTTACAACGTCACGGAGCCCGCTATTCGCAAGATTCGCATCCAAAAGAGCAGATAGTGGGGCCATTAATGCTCTTGGTGAGTTGCTCTCAGGTGACTGATACCCGTCCGGAACAGGTTGGAAGCCCCAAACGATGCTCAGATCGAGTATGCCTATTCAAGTGACTGACCCGAGATGATAAGCTGCCACTTATTCTGACCCCAAGCCTGCCCGTTACTGGCAGTAAAAACAAGCGCTAAGGTGTGGTAATGCACAAGACCCCACTTAACCGTAAGCTTTCAGCCTCACTACTCTTCACAACTTCAACCCGCACTATTCAATATTTCATTAAAATCAGACAATTATGGAGCCCCTTGGTGGTGCTGCGAGCATCATCAGCGTAGTTTCTCGCGCTATTCAAGTCTGCGACAGCATCAAGAAAGTCCACGACTTATGGCAATCGTTCGAAGATGCACCAGACGACATCGCGACATAGCTGCGGAGATGAGTCTGTTCACGAGGTGGCTTACGATTATCGTGAATAATTATCAGCGCCAGCTTTTCATCAATGATAGAACGAATGAAGGAGCGGCAATCGATACGCTGGAGGTTTGTCTGCAGACGGTACTAAGAATGAAGGACGAGACCAAAGCTATAGAGAGTGGATTCGCTGAGGGGGAATGCTCCAAACGACGGGTTTCTTTGAAAGCGGTGTTCCGGAAGGATAGGATAGAGAGGGTACTAAGAGAGACGGAGAGGTTGAAGACCTTGTTGATCCAAGTGCAAACATGCTATATCGGGTATATCAATAGTCCTCATAGTACTTAGTGTCAGAGATTGAGAGCTAAACTCTTTAAAAGCAACTCTAAGAAGAGGGCCTCAGCCCTTCACGGCTCGATCTCAGGCCCACGGACCCACCGTTGCAACCATTACCGATGGGCAATCGCCCCAGCCCGGCAGCCATCGCACAAAGCCTCCTTCCTGCGGGCGCCCATCTTGACCAACAAGAGGGACTGTCACATATTGGCACCATGGAAAGATCCTACCCAAACAGCGTAAGGAGTTCCGTCCACGAGGGTTTTGAGAACGGAGGCGGGTTTTATTAACCTTGCTCGGGCAACGTTCAGATACACCACGATAGACCCCGAGTTACTTTCCTCTGACGAGGAGAAAGGACGTCGGTACCAAGATCGGGCGCAGCGTACTTGCTATGAGCTCCGAATAGCCCAATGGCTGTTGCGTCGTGGTATCTCATGCTGTCTTTCGGTAGCTGGCAATACAGCTTCCGCACGTTCCGGTACGTTCCAATTGACGCGCTGATCGTAGACTTCTGCTTTGTTGGTGACGTTGAAATCGTCATAGGAATTCAGGGAGTTGTGGTATGCCATAGTACGGTGATCCACAGTATACTAATGCGAAGTACGTAGTGATGTTGGTATCGAGGTTACCGTTGACAACGACAACGGTGACAACAATGAAGGTGAAAAGAAATGGATATTCTAGTCGCTGACCACAATGATGGGCTCAGTGACTACGGTTCAGACTTCTCCCCGGACGAGGAGGTGATCTTGAACGGCCTTCTCCAGCAAGTGCCAGACCAGGGTGACAATCCAAACACGGACCCGGACCAGCAACTCAAGGACATCGAAGGAAACGAAGGCCCCAGTGGCGTGAGAGTGCCTCGTAGACTGGGCCGCGGGCAGCATGCCAATCACCATCCCCCGCAGACTCCTGAGAAGAGGAGGGTTACGATACAATTCGACGGCGACACCACGCCCACCAAGAACGGTATGTCCCGCGTCGCTTCTGCTACCAGTACTAACTGACATCAAAGCGTATAGTTGAGAGCCCAGCAAGTCGCGCTGAAAGAGAAGGTAGCGCGTCAATCGACTCACCACTTGATCCCAAGCCGGAAAAACCTGATCTAAGGTCTCCGCTCGAACGCTTTCGAACCAAGCCAAAGAAGGTTCTATCTGTCACCGATCTAATTTCACCGTCTTGGTGCGAGCTACAGTATTGGTATACGCTTACGAAACATGGGAGGAAAAGGAGGACGCCGGCTATGAAGCAGGGTTCCGCTGTGCATAAGACGCTGGAGGATCAGGTGCACACTACGGTGAAAGTGGATATCATGACCAACGAGGATGCTTGGGGGCTCCGGATATGGAATGTTATCCAAGGGCTGAAGACACTGCGTGAGACTGGCATGACACGAGAACTTGAGATATGGGGAACCGTGGATGGATTGGTTGTGAACGGAGTGATAGATGAGCTCTCCAACATCTGTCCAGATCGTGAGCTAGAAGAAGCTGAAGAGAAAGGCAAAGCTGTCAAAGTCATCCCAGCAGATCAAACAACCATCACCGACTTCCTGGGCGGAAAGACCCTCGAGAACAACGGCCTTGGCGTCCTCAAGAACATCCGCGACCTGCACAAAAAGACTTCGAAGATCTACATCACAGATGTCAAGACTCGCGGTGTTAGATCTATTCCTAAAGCTGCATCCTTCCGGCCGACGTTGATGCAATTGTTGCTCTACCACAAGCTCCTCTCTAACCTCGCCACCAATAATGTCGATGCTGGCATCATTTTCGAACGCTACAGCCTCGACTCAAGCGCTCAATTCAGCGACAGCTTCATAGCCCAAATTGGCAGCCTCAACGAAAGCTACTACGACCCACCCAGCCACCCGTCTCAAAGCGAACCCAGCCCCTTCTCAACCCAAGACAGCATGACCGTCCTGCTCTCCCACAATTCCCTCTGCTCCCTCTGGACTCTCATGATTTCCGAATTCGCACTCACCATGCCCTTGGGTACCAAAAGCATCGGCAATGTCTTGAAAGCCGAATACCGCACGCAGAGCGATGGAACGATATTGGGGATCAAATCGTTCCTGTATGACGAGGATACGGTGATGGGGTATCTTGAGGACGAGATGAGGTGGTGGAAGGGGGAGAGGGAGGCCCAGGGGGTTTGTGTGGAGGAGGCTTATAAGTGTGGGAGTTGTGACTTTTTTGGAGAGTGCAGTTGGAGAAAGAATAAGATTGAGGAGGCGACAAATAAAATGAGAGCGAGGACGAAAAGTGTGGTGTAAGGCATCAGTATGAGATGTGGTCTATGATGAAAAGATATACGGTACGCAATCTGGGCACCCGCTATGATAAAATCAGGATCCCTAGCAAGGCCTTAACAATTTTGGGTGAGCCGCTTCCTATATGATGACAACGGACGAACGGCCTCACTTTATACTACGAGTACTGGCAATGGGTGCAATCTTCAAGTCGAAGCAGTCTGTCGTGATTGAAAGGCACTCTCTGGCAGCGGTTAAATAGCAGCGGCTATGGTGAATGGTAATCCTCCCGCCATAAGGCATCCTTCGCAGCTCTTTCACTGATCGAATGGCAGGAATATTTGGGTTTATATCAAAAAATTATCGACAATCCCTCCTGCACGGTTGGTTTGGCTTGGCAGCGGGTCAGCCTTATCAACAAACCCTATTACTCGACGAAAGCTTTGCTCATAAAATCATTTGTATCAAGTCTGTGCATTTGTTAATCTATCAGCGTGGATCACGATTTTTGGACTGCCTTCTGGCCACGCACGTTTCTAGTAGATTTTGTATCAACCAATGCTACGGAATTCTGACCGAGAATGACTCCTTCCCCTTCCCTTCCCTTCCCTTCCCTTCCCTTCCCTTCCCTTCCCTTCCCCTCTACCAGATCCACAACAACATGACCTCCAATCACGGCATCCTCCACCCTGAATCTTCCCTCAAAACCCACCACCCATTTCATCCACGCGCATACGTCAGCCCCAGTCAAACAATGCCGCAAGGCTTCGTCCAATCACTCCCGACCTACTTTTCGGCCCCCAATTTTTTTCACCAGTGGCCTTTATCGCGAGCCGCATTCTGCATTTGCCCGTTCCCTGCCGCTAGAGGCAGACGAAATCTCCGAATGGCTAGATATTCTCCATTGCTGGATGCTGGGTGCCGCTGTCGCTCTGGTTGGATATGTCAACGAGAAAGCTGGAGGCCGCTGTAACTTCGTCTTGGCGAGATTTTCTGCGGATGTGTGGGGCACCTATCAGGTGACGGGGATGGGGAGAGTGGGCGATAGCGATTGTCTTTGGGATGTTTGGATTTGTAGAGATGCGCCTGTAAAGTACGTACTCTTTTGATGCGAGGTTCACTGCAAGGTTCGCAGACAGGATGTGGGGGCTGTGCGTCTGGCAGACGTTCAACTCCAAGGTAGTTGCATCGCATGTCAAAATCCAAGCTAATGGTAGGTTGAAAGTGTCAGTTCTGCTGACATCCGCCAGATCTGCAAGTCAGTCTTGTGTCGATCCGTGCGTTGCAGGCGCCTCGAAGATGATCAGCGAGATGGTCCTGCATAAGAGGATTAGGAAACCGGGTATTCGTGTCGGGAGGCTCGTCTTACTGGCTTTTCGGCGAAGGGTTCGCCTTCGAGTCTCTCCGCATAGAAGCCTCATGCAGGAGACTGCTTTCGGATCGGAGACAATGGCTGGGTTGGGCAATTCGTCCGTTGCCTCTTCGTTATGGTCGCTGCCTCAAAGGTTTCAATGAGGTCGAATCAAAGTTGTATCGCATGATCATGGTTACGGGAGCTGGAGAGTCAGAGGATCGACTTCACCCCGGGACGCTGGAGCTTGTGCATCGTTCTAATATTAGGGTTTTTGCAAACGTAATCTCGAGGGTGATGCCGCAAGATAGCCATTGCAAGAGGGCCGAAATATGACAACGCTTCTTTGGCACCAGTAGATGTTGCAAGCTGGCTAGTATCTCATGTAGGAGGAGTACGTCTGCCTGTACGGGAGTTTTGGCGAGTGGCGCGTGTGAGGACTGACTGTTGGCTTACGACACTAGCGATATCGTAGGTCACTGGTCATCAGAGGCTACTCCGTAAAGAATGATGGCAGAGTTCAGCTGATGCTTAGATCGCCTTTAGGGTCTACCACAAAGGCATGTTTGCCTATGGCAAACCCTGGGCTGGAATAGGCTCCCGTGCACAATGCGACCACTGACTGTTTGTCCAAGCAGAAGATGTTTGGTTGAGAGGCTAGACGACGTCGACAACATTGCTTCTCATTCTCAGGGTCAACCTTCAATAAGCTAGAACAAGCTAGAATGGCCTCCCTGTAGGCCTGTAGGCGTCTAATGATATGTGCATGACGGCGTGCGGACGAGCTTCCCCTTTATGCGGGCACCAATAGCGCATCGATCTGTTGAAAGGGATGAAGCGAGGCTACTCACGGCGGCTCTCTGGCAAATCAGGCTCATATCAGGCTCATATCAGGCTTCATTCAGAGCTAGTGCTCGGTTTCCCAGAAGGACGGAACACGTACAGTAGCGCGCATTCGCTCTGAGAGGTTGAGAAGGAGAAGACGTGGGGGCCGAAAACGGGACCTATATCCAAGTAATTGCTTGCTCAAGTGTCGATAACGTCCGTAAAGCCAGCTTAGCGATGCAGTGACTAAATTTTGTGAGCTGAAGAAACCACATCTATTTGAAGGTCTGCCGCGGAAATGATACACTCGCTAATTCGATTGAGGCCAAGGCCCTACTGCTCGGGCACATATGCGTCGAGGCTCGACAGAGAGGTGAAGAAGTTGATGGTGATTCTTTGTTCATCGTGTCTCGGGGAAGGCAGCGTTCCGCAATTCTGCCTGCGTGTACCCGAACGATGAAGATTGGAGCAGTCAAGCGTGTCAAGCTCAAGGGTCACGATGGCGACGATTTGAAAACATCAATACAGATATATCGACAATCGCAAACGTTGTAGATAGTTATGATGCTTTGGGACATACATGACAGATGTCGATTTGCTGCTTCGATTGAACTGCCATCGCTTGGTGATTCGTCAGGGACGTGCCAACTTGAGTACCCATTCGGGATACTGGTTGAAACATGTCAAAGCTTGTGGATCCCGGCTAGACGCTGAGGACTAGACGCTGCCGTACCTCAATAGTAGCCATTTCTAAGGGTTCGTTCTAGCGTGGCCGCTGAAGTGCTTGCTCCGACTTTGTGGAGGAGGCTTCAAGATCGCGGCTTGTGTACAAACTTCAAGGCGATTCCATAGACACCCGTGCCGAATAGTAACTTAAAGTCACGAGTATATCTCGTCAAGAGCACAGTGTATCAGTGCCCATTTCCACAGCAGGCAATAATTCAAAGACAAGCGAGCGCCTCTGCACCAAATTGGGCATCTTTCCTCACCGCCGCTTTCGCAAAGACGTTTAGCTGCCTCGAAAAGAGCTAGATCTTTGTCTAAGCCTGACCGATTGAGCTTTCAAGACAACCGAACGCCATCTCACATCAATACTTCACCTTTCTTCTCCACCTCGTCGTGCATCTGAAGCAGGGATTAGCACAAGGTGCGTCAAGGTCTGCATCTAAATCAACAAAGAACTGCAGTTGGCGGTCTGCATGTCGATGCTTCCAACGGCTGCGATCCTTTCAACGTTTCAAAGAAAGCACCAGACGCTGGTCTGTCCGCTGGATCGGTCAGTCTATTTGGATCAAGCGCTTTGACTATCTGTGCAGCTAGTCTTTGTTGTTGAGCTTGAAGGCTGCAGGCTGGATCCAGTTGTTTCTCAGGAGACATATTAGAGGGTCGAGCTCTCCATTGGAACAATTTTCATATTCCATCCTTGATCAAGACTCTAAGCTCCAGGTCGACCTCTCGCTACCACTGGCACTCACGCCATTCACCAACTCCATTCCCAACCTTGACCAAGGGACCACTCAAGACGCAGTTAGCCTTGCTGCTTGAATCATTGGAATTTCCAAGTCACCATGGTGCCCGTTGCCTCGCTGCTCAACCCTTTGCCGCCTTTGTTCGAGCGCGAAACGTCTAGGTCCCCAATACGTCCACCCATGGATCAATACTCGTCACCATTTCAACCAGCTAGGAAGGTCAAGATGTCGAAAGCTGCAGCAACCTTTGTGAAAGGCAAGCCAAAGGGTGAAGTCAATTATCCACCTTTCGAATCGCAAGACGATCTAGACGCCTTGACAGTGGCTGCGTACGAAAAGTTCGAGGTAAAGCCAATAGGTCAAATCAGCGATTATCCAAAACGAATTCCATACAACAGCGAGAAGAAATCCTTTCAACAGAAGACCGGGAGGGACGGATTCGAAGGTATGAGGGAAGCCCATGTGGGCTCAACGCACCAGAAAGCTGACCAACGACCGTAGTCTATCAATACACTTTCAGGATGCCAGGAGACGATCGTGACAAAGATGCCCACACGGTGATGTGGGATTACAACGTTGGTCTCGTGCGAGTCACAGCTCTCTTCAAAAGCTTGAAGCACACAAAGGTATTTAACCCTTCACCATTGCAAGAAGAAAGCGTAGCTAAGCATCGCATTGTCAGACAATGCCAGCGAAAGTGATGACCGCAAATCCCGGACTCCGTGATGTTTCCCATAGCATCACTGGAGGCTCTATTTCCGCCCAAGGTACGTACCAGGCAGAGAATGCACGGATCCTTTAGCTGACTGACTCAGGATACTGGGTACCATTTGAGGCTGCGAAGGCTGTAGCTGCGAAATTCTGCTGGGAAATCAGATACGTGCTGGTGCCGGTCTTTGGGCCGGACTTCGTTTCCATATGCACTAGGCCCGATGAACCTTCCTTTTTGCACTTGAGTGTCGGCAATAAAATCATACAGCGATGCACCGACAGAGCCATCGCCATGCAGGCACAGTCTCGAGAGTCATCGCTGGCTGTCAGTCCGCGAACTCCCTCGGCATTCGTTGATCTGCCAGTCTGGCCACCGAAATCATTGCGGCCTAAGCCCAAGAAAGCCGTGGACGAGGAGAGCGGATATGGCACAGACAGCGATCGGAGCGAAAAGTACCCTGGCTCTCCCCATTCCTGCACCACCAGCGGATGGACCCCTGTGAACACCGCTACCTTGAGGAAACTTCAGCAGTTTAGCTTTCCAAAGGCCAAAGTGACTTCTATCCCATTCCAGTACGTCACTTCAAACCCCACCTCACGACGCCTGAACAACAAGACGAAGAGACCCGCCAAACGACCACTACCACAAGACGATAACACTTCTGAAGAGGAAGTTCCATGCGATTACTCTTGGGCCTACGCCCCCTCAACACCAAAGCGAAGGAAGGTATCTGGGGCCATGACACCGGAGATGGCAGCACAGACTCTGCTGGAACTCAACATGGCAGACACCACGCTCAGTGCAAACAAGCTGATGAAACGTCGTCGAGCTTCAGCGTGAGAATATTTGGGACTCATGAGGGTCATGAATGCCTATGACTTCCCGCCTTGATGTCCTGCTCTCAATTTGGACTCCGGTGGTTGGTTTCTTCTGGCATTTTCTCTGACGATAGACTTTATGAGGCAACTCGAAAACCAAAAATGAAGGAAGCGATCGAATCAGGATTTCTTGGGTAGTATAGCATGCAATTGAACAAAGTTGCAGAACTCGACTGAAAGACTATCTTAGAGACATGGATGTTCGGAGCACAAACGAGATTGCAAGCGGCAAAGCTGATTTCACAACGAGTACATAGAGGACCCAACGTGACTTGCGTTCGTTTTTGGTGCCGTGAAATGAGAAGGTACGCCGTTGCACCTCAAAGGCATTTAGGGCCAGGGGTGGTGACCCCTGAATCGCCTGCCTAGACCAGACAGGGGTCACAAGCCAACTCAGAATACGGTTGTCAAGCTGGGACAAGTCACGAAGATACATCTGATGCAGGCATCTTGCCATAGAGTAGCACTTAAACCCGTAGAAAGGAAGTTGTGTGTGACAATCGGTGTTGTTACAGCAACATCCTGCATCGTCATTGCCCTGTGAATTTCCAAAAGTGCTAGCGCAGATCTCCAAAAATCCTGTTATCTCATCGAACCTCCCATCAAGGAACACAACATACATTCTTACAATCCTTCCGGTACAACCTCGAAATTCTACAGCAAAAGTAACAACCTCAGCTCCTTTGTGCATCCTCTCTGTATTGACACCCTATCAAGATGACTGACGCACCACCTCAGCTTGGAGAAATCCCGCAAAGCTCCCAGTTCAAAGTCCCCACCTTGTCCTCAACCATGGACAGTAACACCTCAAATGGCAATGTTCAGAACGCTAAAGACAGCATCTACAACAGTCAGGTATGCTACAATCCAGTCTCTCCGCGAAGAACATGGCTAATACTTCGTCCTCGCAGTATTCCGATTGCTCGCGTGACTACGACCAGAATCATTGACTTCGAAGATAGATGCTCAATCCGCAGCCAACACAGTGCAGAATCACCCTGCTACACAGAGCATGAAAGATACACTTAACAATGGTCCAGTCGCAGACATGGCCAAAAACCAGCACGCGAAGACAAGCTCGGAGTTCAGCAACCTGGCAAACTCCCGAACCACGCCAGACCAACCTGCAGCAACAGGACAGCCATTGACACACTACCACTCCTTCTTCTACAATCTCCTTAGCGTGAGCAGCTCTTGCACGTCAGTGCTTCGGACCGAGGCTGACGTTCCTAGTGGGAAAACCCTCGTGCTACGACCCTTTCGTTCATCTCCATCATTCTCTTCATCTTCGCCGCTCGCTATCTGCCTGCACTCCGCTGGGCCTTCAAGGCTTTATACCTCTTGCTCGGGTGTATGTAACCAACATCAATGATTGAGGGTTTTGATTGACATTGTCATAGTCACAGCTGCTGCTGAGGTAGCAGGCAAGCTTGTTTTCTCGCAAGGATTAACCTCGTCTTTCCGGCCCAAGAAATACTACACAATTCCCCGAGAAGCCCTCGAGTCGGCGCTGGAGGATTTTGAGCAGTTCATCAACTTCTTCGTCATCGAATTCCAGCGCGTCGTCTTCGCTGAGAACGTCACGGCCACTATTGCAGCTTTCGCAGCTTCCGTGATCTCCTATTGGCTCATCAAGATTGTCCCACTTTGGGGCCTTTCCCTTATCGGCGTCTCATGCATTTACCTTGGCCCCTTGATCTACATGACCAATAAGGACCTTATCGATGAGCATCTCAGCAATGCCTCCAACCTCGTCAACCAACAGGCCGGGCAAGTCCGGGACCTCGCAGGCCACCACACCGCTCGTGCTCACGAGACCGTCAAGGCCTACGCAGGAGATTACACCTCCAAGGCACAAGAGTACATCGGCAACGCTCGTGGCCGATCCACCTCGCCAGAAGTCACCAGCTCCAAGCCTATGTCTAATGCACCCGTCAAGTCTGAGCCTGGTAGCGAGCCCAAATACGGCGCTTCTGACTTCCCTCACGCCCCAAAGCAAGAGCCTACCCAGGGTGTCGCTTCTCACCAGGAGCAATACGAAAACTCGCAATTCGGAGGACAGGCCCAGCCGGCTACTTAAGCGATGACAAAACTTAGCTTCCAGAAAATGCCACTCGGCGTTGGATTAGCTTGCTTCCAATACGGTAGTGATGGACTTGGTGATAGATAAGCACGGTGTGATGGAATGAAAACGGAAGATTGAATGCGGTATCAGATGTGTATGAACGTGGACAAAGACTGTCTTTGGTACATGAAGTCGGGGGCTCAACCCTATGTTGTTATGGTTTCTTCTACAGAAACCGAAGCTATGAGCGTGCACTTAGTCTTCTTGTATCATTAAATATCATTTTTGATTCGTATGTGCCCCAGCTCGGTAAGAAACGTGCAGGTAACAATCTTAGGTCTTCTTGTTCGCATTGCCACCGCTATGATTTCCATCATGTTCCCTTCGTCCATTGTGGTTCCACATGTGCCTCCAACTAGTATCAATGAACATTTTTCCATGTTAAGAAAAATCCTGGGGAGCAGATACAAACAGTGCTCTGCATAGAATTGGCCCAATACCATTAATCCTCGCGGATCTAATAATAGAGAGCGTGCACTAGTTGCACACACTATGGTGTGACCATTCGTGATCGTTGTTGCTGCATTTGTTGTGACTGTGGTGCTTGCTAAACTGAGGATATGATAGGGAGAGACAGAGAAAGTCAAAGCTGGGAGGCAGCGTGCATGTCGAGACATGAAGCCTGCCTGTACTGTAAGGCTGGCAATTCCGCAAAGAAAAAACGGGCAATATCATCCCTTGTTCCGGTGGCTGTTTTATTTTGATAATTCAGGAATCTCGTGTGGAATCTTACGAGTATCTATATGGATAATTCTTAATCTTACTAATATTCAATTTCATGTTCCTGATATCGAATCTACCATTTTATTCGGATACCCCCAATCTTACTATAAGCCTCTTATAGACCTCGCTGGATCGCATGTAGATTCCATGTCAGAGACGTAGATTTTCCTCTGCAGTCCAAGATTGTGCATTTGGTGGGAATAGCTACTGTTGGCTTTTTCATGTCTAAATACATGCAATCGCTCCGAACGTAAGTAAGATATTGCGACGCCTTTGATTTGATCGAATGGAGTGCGCCTGGCGTCCGCTTACAAGGACTGATAAGTGGCGTTGAGACAGCATGCAGCTCTCAATATGTTTGAGAATGGTGGAGTTATGCTGGGTTGAGGCGTGAGATGGGTTGACAGCTAAGGGGAAGAGGGGGGGGCCAGTTTGGGGGTGGGGATGGGATAAATTCTACCTTGAGCAGTGCGAATGAGAGGATTGGTTTAGAGGACGTTGTGCTTGGGGAGGGAGGGATTGGAGATGTAGCGGGGTTGAGCCTTCCTGGAAGAGGAGACGTTGTAATCATGCAAGTGGAGAGTATGGTGAGAAGTTGTTCCTCCTGGCGCAGCATTCAGGCACTATTGATCTATCGGTCTTATGTACATCATAGGAAACGTCGAAAGAATGACAAGACACTGCATTGCTCTCGTAGTTCCAGTATCATTTGCAGGAGGTTCTTAGCATGCCAAATCTCCAGTAGTGGCAACCTCACAAGATATGTCCTGTCCATGTCATTTAGTCCAGTCATCGTCAGCGTGAAGAATGTGGTACATCTTAATGTACTTTCTCTGACTTCGTGTCTTTCGTCGAGGTCCTGTGGCCTACGCCATATTCCCTCCTAACCGAGCGCCTTCCCAGCACTCATCGAATTGAGGATCAAAAACCAACTTAACGCCGTTGAAGTGCCAGGGTAGAAACGTCATTAGAAACTCATACCAAGCCATCATACAAGGACAGTGCAGATACAATCGTCTCATCGCGCTTGCTGCCCTCCTTGAACTCTGCCATGTCCAGAGAGCCGTTCTCGTCCTTGTCCATCATGCGAAAGATCTTGCGTACGCGTTTTTCTGGTGTGTCCTCATCGGCAGGCAGCTTGACCATGGATCCAACCTATGGACATGATCAATCGTAAGCCTTGAACGATCAGGAGAAGACATAGCTCACCATCTTGTAGATAGCCTCGACGATCTGTAGCATCTCGTCATAACTAATCTTGCCATCTCCGTCGATATCATAGAGCTGGAACGCCCAGTCCAGCTTGTCTTCCATTTTGCCTCTTGAAGTGACGCTAAGGGCGCATATGAACTCCTTGAAGTCTATAGAGCCCGACTTATCCGAGTCAAAGACATTGAATACGTAGTCTGCGAACGATGTTGGGTCGCCAAACGGGAAGAACTGCTTGTAGATCTTTTGAAATTCCTCCTTCGTGAGCATGCCGGATGGACAGTCCTTCAAGAACCCTAAACAAAAGTGGCTTGCTTTAGAAGGTGTTCTCGGAAAGGGGAAGGCTGGCTAGTTCACCTTTATACCACTGCTGGAGCTCCTTCTTGTCGAAATGGGTATCCTTTTGCAGCTGGTCAAGCTCATCATGTGAGAGCTTTGACTGCCTAAGGGCGAACGTCAGTACGGTGTCATAGAGTGATCAAGCACATAATTCATCTATCAGTGCTGAAGATGACTCAAGTCTAGGTAGGCAATGGCTCTAGCGCGGGCGTGAATGCCCACTTTGCTGATTAAATCGAGCACGTCTGGTGCCCAAAGCAGTTGCGCTGGCGTCCAAGACTGCCACTCATTCTGAAGTCAAGCCCGGTGCTCTGTTTAGGGACTAGGCAGGAAGAGAGGAAAAGCGCATTTCGTACCGGTTGCCCATCTTTGTGTGTGATTCCTCTATGAAATTCTATTCTCCTTGACCCTCCTGTTGCTAAGGATTTGCGCCGCTATAGAGGACGTCGTTGGTCTGGCAGAGACAGCGGTAGAGGCGAAGAGATAGTGGGGGAGGGTCGAAGTCAAGGGCAGCTCGGGCGTGTATCGTAGGCCGGACAGGTCGCTCGATCAAATGTTATCAATTTTGTTCGAAGAGAGAGGATCAGTCTGTTTCTAAGAAGTCGCAAGGTAGGATCGTAAATGTTGCCAAACAAGGATAATGATTGTTTGCAGCCGCCGCGGGGTCTTCGAATCTACAACCTTGGCGCTTGTTGCTATAAACAGCTCTCCAACATTCTAGCTAACTTCCACCAAATTGTTAGGAAGGCTCGATGGACAACCTCATTCAGAGTCAACTTGACCGCGTCGAGACCGCCCTCACCGCCCTCATCGACTCCATCGCCTCATACAATCCCTCCATCCCAGCAACCAACGCCCTCCTCGCAGCCGACGACGACCTCAACACCGGTCTCAAACAGCTAGCTATCCACCAGTCAAACCATGCGCGCCTACTACAGTTACGCGCAGATATTGACAGGCGGAATGAGAATATAACAGAGACGTTGAAGAGTCTTGCGGCTACGCGCAAAGATTTACTGGATACGCCGAGATGGGTAGAGGGGAGGGAGACGAGGGGGGTGCCTTATACGGAGGTCTTGGGGTATGCGAAGAGGATAAGTCGGTTTACTGTACCGCCTACCTTTCGCGCTCCAGCACCCGCACAGCCTCCGCCGGAGGTGGTCGTTAATGGCAATGGTAACGAGAACGGCAATGATGTTGCGATGAAAGAAGGCGAGGATGAGGTAGAGGGGGATAAAGAGGATAGAGGCACAGGCGCGCTGGAGGATGCGGAGAAGAATTGGCTGGATCCGCTGAAGCAGATGCAGTGGGTGCCGTGGGTGAGTGAGCAGCTTATGAGGAGTGGTGCGTTGGCGGAGATTCAGGCGATGGTGGAGAGGGGTGAGGATTTGCAGATAGTGCTGGCTGGTGGGGTGCAGGAGAAGATTGAAGAGGGCGGAGAGGGCGGAGAAGGGATGGAGGGGGTGCGCAGGGACAGTAAGCCGGGCGGGGTTGTGGGTGAGAAGAGGGTGGAAAGGAGGGAGGAGAAGCCGAAGGTGTTTGGGGGGTTGGATTTGTATGATCCAGATGAAGAGTGAGCGTTTTGAAGTCCAATACTGATAACCCAAAGTGGCCGTCATGGAGAAAGAATATTATTGCTACGTCTTCTATCTATCTCAATCGAAAAACCCATGTCAGTAGCGACTCCTTCATAGCACCCCATAAAGGGGTAACCACAATGGGGCCCATAATCTACGCAGCCCAAAAATCATCAACGCGCGGAGCTGTGAAACAATTCCAAAGCAAAAGGAACCCCCGTCCAGTGTCCCCCAGGTATACTCTTTGATCCCCCAATCCTCCAGGCATACTCTTTGGGTCCCCGTTCGGTAGTGAAGGAACGAAGGAGGATTGGGGGCAGATGAAACTTGATGAGATTTTTATGAGGCTGAAGAGACAGGGTCCATGATATTGCTTATTCTCGCGGCTCTCATGAGCTTCTTGCGCCGAAACTCAGACTTGATTGGACATGATTCATGATTATGCTGAGAAGCAAATTCCAGACCTTGTGGGCTTTCCCATACCAGCTGCTTACCATTGCAGCACGCCCGAAAAGGAGATTCGGTTGTGATTTCGATGACATGAATAGAGTAGGAACGAGCTTATAGCAATTTTCTGGGCCGACGGACCTTCAATCCGCTGCGCTCCGCATGCGAGTAAGGATTCACAATACTATAGCTGCCTAGAGGCTAATGACCAGCTTCTTCCCGCTTAAATCTTCCTGTGGAGATCCAATGTAGTGCGGGAATAACCCCCTCAACCCTCTCAATGGCCGGACTTGGCGCATATGTTTTATCTGCCAGACTCTTTTCAAGCCACTCGTTGAACAGCCACTTCCCAAAGTCCTTCGAGTCCGAGATTATCCTGGCTGCGTACGTGTTGACGATCTCCACCTCCGCAGGCTTACTGGCGTCTTCGGGGTATGGGAGCTTAAGGCAAAGCTTGCCACCACCGAAGGCTTCGAGAGATTCTGCACACTGGGGGCCACTGCCGTGCTCGGAAATGGTATCATAAGCAACGACGATTTGCTGTTGCGAAGATTTGAGGGATTGGGTGACGTTTTTCACGACGGATGGGTCGTTTTAGTCGAAAGTCTAATGAGCACCAAGCTTCTTCACGTACTCAGCGTGGCGTGGGCTGCAGACCCCTTACACGGTGTAGCCAAGCCATCTCGCGATATGAACAACGGCCGTGCCGACAGATGATGAAGCATCCCAAATCAGGAATCCTCCCTGGTGCTTCGCTGGTGGGCGTGGAATATCGAGCGCTAGAAACATGCCGACAGCTGCAGTTGCAATTGACATCGGAAAGATAGAGCCTTCCTCGAAGCTCATTGATCCCGGAAGCTTAGCTGGCCGAGAGACTTTGACGAGACAGTGTTCTTGGAAAGTACCATTATCGGGATCTTTCGAGCTCAGCACATCGTCGAAACCTGTGACTCTGTCGCCTCCCTTGAAGTGGGTGACCTTGGATCAGACTTCTTCGACTGTGCCAGCGGCATCGCTGCCGAGAATAGTGAGATATTATTCGATCAAGTATCCACTGTCTCTCATCTTCCAGTCCACTGGGTTTGTGGCGATTGCTGCATTTTCGACTAAAACGACATTGGGCCTGGCTTGGGTATAGGGTGTTGCTGAACTGTTAGAGCGGCCTAGGCCTCTTTGAGGACTGCGGCTTGATTTGGCATTGTGAAATTTGGAATGTTCAATTTGCTGAATGGTTTTCCGCTGACGGTGTATTAGTCTTACTTCTCTGGTCGTTGATATGGGAGCTTGGTCGTCTCGGTCGTTTATTCGTGTTCTCTCCGGACTTTCGGACGTTAGCTGACATCAGTGTACCTGCGGAAAGATTTCCTTTCACGTTTGTAAGAGTGACATACATGTTGGAGAAGAGGAGTAGGTGGAGGCAGCATTCATCCCATTTGAAGTTTTGATTGGATGATGTTCTGATATTGGGTAATGTCCCCAACATATTGACCATCAATTACGTGCTGCAGGTCTGCTGGGGTCTGTTGGAATGATATACAATGATTACAATGCCATAGAGTTATGACCTTTACCCATTCAATCAAGCCAAAGTTCGCAAGACGCCCTTGAATTTTGCCTTGATTTTTAAATATTTTGGGAAAATAAGTAACGAACAGCAATAGATCTCATCGGTCTTGCCGGTCTTGTAGACACAAAGAAGTATTTTCGCACAAGCTAGGAAGAGCATGATGAGAAGCAGAGTCAAGATGTCTCATAAATACTAGCTTGCATCATGTTCAGGGACCTTATCGCCCTTGTACACTTTTCCAGACCCAATACGCTTCAGAGATGAAACAACCGTAGAGCAACACAGAAGTCGGTAGGCCTCATAGATAGGCGCGTAGAGATAGTAGCATTTGCACTATATGTGAATCCTGGGTTACACCGTTGCACAAGTCGTGAAGTTGAAGGATTACACGCCCTCAGATTCTGTCGGATTGATAGGGCTGATTTCTAGCTCCAGGGGGCATATGAAACAAAGGCCGAGAGAGCCCCCGATCCTCGCCTCGTCGACTCCCCATACGCTCTTTCACGCTGATATCCAGTGTATCGTCTCCCACTTCCCTCTTTTATTGCGTTGTCATTAATTACGAAAGGCAGGAGCAGGCCTCTGCCTCAGCAATCACCAGCTTCACTCTCTCAGCTGGGCTTGTTGTTTACACTCCTTGCCTCCATTCCAAACCGTTGCCCTTGGACCCTACGAACAGGTGGAACAATCGACCGAGTAACCTCGATCTTCTCGAAACACTCGGACTATTCTTGTCCAGGATACGCGTATCAAAGTCATGGAGACTCAAGATATAAGAGACATGGAGACGGCTGAGGTCGCTTCTGGCGGCCAAAGCGATACCCGACACCACTCCGCTACAAGTATTGAAGGTCCACTGCACGCAGACTCAATGGTTACCGTGAGGCTCTCAGATTCGCCCGTGGCGGCTTTATCAGACATCTCACCAAATAACCAGACCGCCGAGGAATCACTGGACCACGAGCTGGCAGAAGTCCAGGAACAAGATACTACCCCGCACGAATCTGCCATTCCCGACGTCCATGAGAATGCTATCATACTCGAAGGAGATAAGGAGGAATTTCCTAGGGAATCTATGGCTTCCATGACAAGTATCGTGGAGGATGAGCCGTCAATATCTACCTCCGGTACCCTTCGCTCCAGAAGTGATAGTTCCGGTACGCTGTCATCAACAGGTAGTGTCCAGGTCGACTGGGATGAGCTGGAGAAGAGTGAAGAGCAAGCGCCTCGAGACGAGGGTTCTGATGAGGTATGTGCCCCAGGCCTTCGATTTGTGGTGTGGGCTTAATACTGACACTGCTAACCCAGTCGACCGCGTTCCTTCTCGCCCGACTCGAGCAGGAGAACAATGCATTGGCAACGAATCCAAAGGCCGCTCTTGCGCGGGCCCGATCACGAAAGGTAACTAAAGGACGACCACCATCCATTCAACATCTCAGGAAACTCGTCAATGAGCCAACGAAACCTTCTCTGCATTACTCCTTGGTACCTGATCCACCGCCCATGACGGAGCTAGAATTCTGGGCAGCACTTGTTAACGACTACCCTCAGACCGCGCAAAGGCTCCCAACCCTCACTTCGAACAAGATTAGAGGAGGCATTCCACCGCCATTGCGAGGAGTTGTGTGGATGAGCATTGCCGGATCTCGAGATCCACTGTTGGAATATGAGTATGACAGACTTTGTGGCGAGACCAGCCCATATGAGAACTTGATTGGCAAGGACATCGGCAGAAGCTTCCCCGGAATTGAGATGTTTCGAGATCCTTTGGGAGACGGCCAACAGATGCTTGGAAGAGTTCTGAAATGCTTCAGCTTATACGATCACGAAATTGGATATTGTCAAGGTCTTGGGTTTGTGGTTGGCCCTTTACTGATGCACATGGGTGACAAGGAGGCATTCTGCGTACTTGTCCGGTATGTCCACACCACGTATAGGTTCTCATGAACTGTTCACTGACCCGAGGCTAGGTTGATGGAACACTACGACCTGCGGTCATGCTTCTTGCCAGATCTCTCTGGTCTCCATCTTCGAATCTACCAATTCCAGAACCTCCTGTCAAAACATTTACCAACTCTCGCCACTCATCTCGAAAGCCTACAAATAGAGCCGCTATATGTGTCCCAGTGGTTTCTCTCTTTCTTCGCCGTCACCTGCCCGCTACCGATGCTACTACGAATATACGATGTGATCCTGACCGAAGGAGCGTCGGAAACGCTAATGCGCGTCGCCTTGTCGCTCATGCGGAGGAACGAGAGCAAGATAATTGCCTGCACAGAGCTAGAAGATGTCATGGGCCTTCTACTTTCTCGTGCGTTATGGGATACCTACAGGAGCAACGCGGATGACTTAGTGAATGACTTCGTGGGATTGACGGGCCTTGTCACCCGAGAGCGCCTAGAAACACTCGAGCGCACCTTCAAGGAAACCGGTAACGAGGATGCGGTTGCGAAAAGCAGTTCGTTGCCAAACGTGCAGGCTGCTGCATCTCGATTTCTGGGAAGTTTCTGGACAGGCTCGAGCTCCACGGCCAAGGTCACTTCACCAACCTCAAGTTTAGGTGTCGGGGCAACATCCCGACCACCAAGCTTCCTCCGAAGAACGCCCTCCAAACAAAGCATGGCATCGACTCTCAACTCGATTGAGAGCTCTGAAAGCCAGCTCAGCGCAGCCTCGACGGATGCGACAGCAATGTCAAGGAATTTATCCGCTGACAGTACGCCAGTCAAGTGTGTGGCTTTCAGTAATAGCACTTCGTCGACGGGGGTCTCTAGTCAAGACCGAGATCTTCATAGCCAGATCGAAGACTTGCTGACTGCCCTGAGTGATATGCAGCGAGAGCAGGCTATCCTCGCTGCTGAGCTGCAAAAAGAGCGGGAAGACCGAGAAGAAGATCGTGCTACAGTGCAGCGATTCGTTGAATCGACGAAGAGCTCTGCTCCATTGGATGTCATCCCGGAAGGCAGAACACACCATTCGCGTACGACATCCCAGACTTCAATCGTGGTGGAAGATGCTCAAGATCCACTTGCAGAGCTGACAGAACGTTTCACTGCAAAAAGCGAGAAGCGGTCTTCCTTGATTCAGCAGAGCAAGCACCAAATGCGAGATGAGATGAAGTTGTGGAAAGATCAATACGATATTGAGGTAAGTAGGTCAGCAGACTTGACCCGCCAGCTTGCGGACGAGAAGGCCGAAAATGCTCGGATTCTGGAACAATTCCGAGACATGCGGACACGCATGCAAGAAGCGCACCAAGACAAGCAACGACTGGTAAAAAGCCTTCATGACATGAAGAGTAGTAGGTTCTCCACCGACAGCGAATTTGAGTCTGTACCTCCCACTTCAGTCGACGTGCCACCTTCGGCTGGCGGTCTTCGCGAGCTCAAGCTAGGAAGATCGGGTTCGATCCGCTCGAATACGGTGCCCGTCCAACCTTTCTCCAAGCGCTCGAGCAGTTTAGGTATCTCAACAGTGTTGGCCACTGAAGACCACAAGCCTCCGTCTGAGGACACTCTTCTACTCGAACTAGTCAACGCTAAGACAGCAGAAGCCGTTGCAAAACAGGAATGCGAAGAAGCAAAGGCTAAGCTCGATTCGTTACGCAAGATGATAGGAGGTGGACCTGCAGCAGGAGGGCCTAGCCATCGACCAAGTGCTAGCGAGGCTTGCATACCAAAAACGCCTGTCGCTACTACGACGAGACCACTGGAGACTCCGAGGATGGCCCCGCCATCGGTAACTTCAGCTGGTGGGTTCTTTAGCGGATGGGGCAAAAGGACGGCCTCAAATCCTGCTGTTACAGTGATACCAGCAGATGCTTAATGATCACACTGTCTTCTATAGGAACTTAGGGATGAACGACTAATCTTGTGCAGTTTGGCGTCAGGTGTCGGAGGACTTTATACCGTGCAATAATGCAACAAAGTAGCTGGATATGCTCTGTCACAATGCTATGTCAAGTTGTCTTCAATTACACCATCTTGACCAATTGCTCTTGATCTATGGAGCAGCTCACACCGTGAAATGCCGCACAAGTATCCGATTGTGCGTTGCATCAATACACTAGGCATACACACATCTGCTTTCACTAGGTGTATCTCTACTTTGCAGAAGCAACTGGCCTATAGAGCTATTCTTTTCCCCCACAGCGGAGAATTGAATGCCTATGTCTGACAAGCGCGACAGCCTTCGGACACATGTTTTGTTAACATGCCATTTTGGGTTAGCTACCGGCAATGGTCCAGTTGTTGTCCTTTAGTTGTCTTAACAAGGCGATTCAATAGTCTAGCTTGCCAATCCACCCTTACTCCACTGCTCGAGTGCTACTATCAACACTCTTCTCCTATCTCATGCAGGTGCATATAATTCTTTCGTGGATGCCACCCTGAGCCTCCCTCTCCCAGCATCCTACGATTGATTCTTGTAGCTTAATCTTTTGTAGAATGTGTTCCCGGGGCGGTAATTTCGACGTCGAGCTACCAGCGAGTTGGTCCTGCAGCTAGTCTAGCCGCTTTCCTGCGTCCTGCTACGTACTGTTGAGCCTCCTTTTAGCAATGTCACCCGTGGCTTGATCTACCGTTGAAGCAATCCATCCCATTACTCCGCAATCTAGATATTGCGACCATCCCCCATTATCACCATCAACATTGTGGACGTGGCCTACTCGTAAAGTAGGTAGGTAGTCGTCACGTCAACATTTCGAAGCAAAATCCCGACATCTGCCGGTGATTCCCCTCCATATGATGGGGCCTGCCTTTCAATGGGTGATCTCCATGTTTCCACCCGCCAACCAGCCGTGCCAGCATCACGGAAAGGCATGGGAATGATGGGATTCCCCAGATTCCTCGGCTAAAGCGTTGGTCCTCGACCTCTCAGCTCGTGCTCAGCTCCTAGGAACAGGCCGCTGTCGCGTCCCGGTCTCCCGGAGAGCTCAACTTCACATACTACCAACTACCACGCTGATAATTGGGGGCGTCATCGCCAATTTGGGGCCTCGGGAATATCTCTGGACGCTCCCGCAGTTAGGATGAACCTGTGACGCGTTTGTATGCTTCCTTGAGCATGCCTCAATATCGTTTCTTTTCCTTCACCGTCTATTATTATCCATCAATTGTGTAACCTCACCATACCAATCGTCAGCACTGCTTCTGGCATGCGTATTGGCTGCATGATTGGTGGGGCATGATCCTTTGATCCTGCAGCTGCAACCCAGTCGCGACTTCTCCCCTCAAATTGAAATCATTTGGAAAACGGATCGAACCCGCCTGTGAAATCCGAGATTGAGACAGAAGTTTGCCCATCATGGAGATGAATTATGATGAAATTGTAAGTTGATGTCTACTATGATATCTAGTCTACGTTTAATACCATAGCTCACAATGTATATAAACGATCCACCACTTGGAGGAAGAGCTTGATGTCCAAAACGTGCCTGGGACCGAGATCATGGCTGACGTTGGCACCCATCACTTCGTCAAGTCCAACGCGAGTTCATATCGAGTGCTGGTACCGCAACCCTCTGATGATCCCAACGATCCGCTGAATTGGAGCACTTTCTGGAAGTTCTCCACCTTGACATGTGCTACTGCTGCTACTTTCGTCCCGGGCATGGGCCCTTTGGCTCTCGTACCCATGTTTCCAGAGTTGATATAAGCCTTCGGATCCAAACAAACCGACATGGTCCAATTTACTAGTGTTGCTATTCTTCGTTCTTCGCTTTAGCAAATTTATCTGGTATGCATCCAGCGCATGCTTCCCTGACTCGATTGCATCTGACCAGAGTCCGCAGGGTACCACCGAGCACATCGTTTGGCCGAAGACCTATCTATCTTGCATCACTTCTTAACTTTGGCAGTGCTAACTATGGCAGCTTCATGGGTGCCTGTGTGCTCATTGGAATTGCAGCAGGGCCATCTGAGGTAAGACAACCTGATAGCCAAGAATGATTGTCTATTTCTGATGCCCTTGTTAGACCATCCAGCCAGATTATTGCATACGTCATAATTCTACACGAAAGAGGGACATACCAGACGCTTTACTTCGCCTTCAACTTCGGCTCCCTCATGGCAAGCTCTGTCAAGCAAACAAAGCAAGCAATTCTATCTACTGATACCTCGTAAGGTTGGTCCTATCATGGCAGGTCCAATGGCCGAGTACGCGGGTGCGAACAACACGGGCTGGCGTAATTTCTGGTGGCTCAACGTTGGCTTGATTGGTGCCACCCTTCTTCTGTGCCTTGTGGGATTTCCTAAGACGAAATCACATCATATACATCCCGATGAGATGCGGAAAATTCAGTCTCGCGCTGCCATGAGCAATGGAGACCGGAAGATGGCCTGCGAGACTACGAACGGCACCGACATGGGAAAATTGAACTCCCCTGAGCTTCCAGATTTGTCTCACTCTGCCACCGCGCAGCCAGACCATTGGCTTGGCAAGGACACGCCCAGCAAACAGCAATTCAAGTTGTTCCAATCCTACCCTCACCCTTTCAAGAGCATTTTGCTGGATCTCTGAATTCCATGGAAAATATTCGCCTTCCTTATCGTCGAAGTCGCCTCTTTCGTCGTGTCATGGAGCGTTTCAGGCTATTTATCTGACAACCTACTCCAGACTCAGGCCTTTGCTGCTCTGCCGTACAACTTCAGTCCCCCAACTATCAGCTTCTTCAATTTCGCGGTTCTCAATGGAGTCAGAGAGCCCGAGATGAAATTGGCGACCATGATACTTTACTTTATCCTCATGTTCATTAGTAATTTCGTCACGGCATGTGGGTGGCACAATGGTTAAAATTGGAAGGCCAGTAATCTATGCTCACGCTCACTAAGCTGGTGGACCATCTGGTAGTGAACCTGCTTACATTGCAACTCAGCCCATTGTGATCGTCGGCTGGGCATGTACAGGAATTCAAGTCGCTGCTTTACCCGCCATCACCTCTATCTACGCCATCGATTCTTACAAACCGGTCTCAGCCTATATCTTTGTGCGCGTTACCGTCAATAAGAACTTGTGGGGCTACGGTTTCTCAAAATTTATCGCCCCGCAGGTCATTGGAAAGGAGTACCTACCGCCTATCATGACAAACATGAGTTTGACAGCGATGTGGTGTCTCTGCTGAACCATCTTCTGGTTTAATGGGACAGATTCAGGGCCTGGACTAAGGATAGTAAGGTGCATCACATGTGAGGGACGGGATGGGGTATTTGCATCAGGCTGAGGCAATTTGCGGGCGAAGCGAGGTGCTGAAGGCTTAGCCTGAGATATGCAATGGTGATATCAACATACTGAGTTGGTGAAATTTGCCGCTAGTAAGGCTAGCTCCCAAAAACTCAAGAAAATTTGTTCCTACCTTCTGCACTTTGAGATTATGAACATGAAAAGCCTCTAGAGTGAGTGTTTGACAAGGCTAATATGCGCTAACTCAATCCCGGCTAGTCGGTAGTGGCCGCAGTGAGCGCGCCTTAAAGCCGATCTCTTTCTGAAGTAAACAGAGCAACTAGGAGAAACAACCAACAACACGCCACGGTCTCCATTAACCTCAGCAGCTTCCGACAAATTGCGCGAGTCATTTCTCCACCCAAGCATGACTTGATTCTACTTCGTCATTGAACATTGGCCCTCCTCTTAAAGAGACTTGCACAGCGAAACGCGCCCAATATGAGTTCTGACATCGAAGAGTCGGTCTTTGACTTTGGCGATGGTTCTGATTTCGCATCGCCTGTGGCGGCGGTAAGTCAATCCGCTTGTATATCATCATCGAACGACAACACTGACCGTGGACTACTCAGAAACCAAAGCCAAAAGCTACCAAAGTTGCCCCCAAGGCTGCTCCGAAAGCTGCCCCAAAACCCAAGAAAGCTGCAGCCCCCAAAGCGGCGCCGAAGAAGATGTCGCAGACGACTCTGAAGACGAAGCCTGCAGCCCCAACGAAGCGTCCGAAGCCAGATTCTGAGAATGAAGAGTCGGATGACGGCGGCCCCTCACTACATGGCGATTCACTGCTCTCAAACACCCCACCCAGCTCGAAGAAGCAAAAGAAGGCACCAGGACCTAAGAGAATGGGTGCAAAGCCACTACGGGAGATAGAGAACGAGGCTATCAGGGAAGCCATAGACGCATCAATGGTCTTCGATGGCGCTGACGACGAGCCGGGTGCGAAGGCCAAGAAAGGCTCGAAGTCATCCGAGACCTACCAGAAGCTTACTCAGCTCGAGCATATTATCAAGCGGCCCGATACCTATATTGGCTCTGTTGAAGCCCAAGAGAAGCAGATGTGGGTGTACAACAGTGAGCTAGAGTCTATGGAGATGAGAACTGTCACATTTGTGCCCGGTTTGTACAAAATTTTTGATGAGATCGTGGTCAATGCTGCCGACAACAAGCAGCGAGATAAGAACATGGATGCAGTCAAGGTCACCATTGACCGAGAAAATGGCGAGATCAGTGTCTACAACAACGGACGCGGTATACCAATCGAGATCCATGAGAAGGAGAACATCTACATCCCCGAGATGATCTTTGGTCATCTCCTTACCTCCTCAAATTACGACGACGATGAGGCAAAAGTCACTGGTGGTCGCAACGGCTACGGTGCAAAGCTTTGTAACGTGTTCAGTACTTCGTTCACCCTCGAGACTGCAGACTCAAAAACCAAGAAGAAATACACCCAGACATGGACCGAGAACATGAGCAAAATGGGCAAAGCTTCGATCGTCGCAAACAAGGTTGATGATTACACCAAGATCACTTTCAAGCCGGACTTTGCGAGATTCGGTATGAGAGGTATCGATGATGATTTTGAGGCACTTGTCAAACGTAGAGTCTATGATTTGGCCGGTACCAGCAAGGGTGTCAAAGTTTGGCTGAATGGCGAGAGGATCAAGGTCACCAATTTCAAGAAGTATATGGAGATGTACACCAAGGCTATCAAGCGAGAGCGAGGCGATGAAGCGGCGAACGATACCTCGGATATAATTACAGACAACCCCGATATTCGATGGGAGGTTGGCTTCGCTGTCTCAGACGGGACTTTCCAACAGGTCTCGTTCGTCAACTCTATCGCCACCACTTCTGGAGGTACTCATGTCAATTACATCGCCGATCAAGTCTGCACTAAGCTACTGGATATCGTCAAGAAGAAAAAGAACAACAAAGCAGCGGCTCTAAAGATTAGTCAGATCCGAAACCACATCTTTCTTTTCGTCAACTGCTTGATCGTCAATCCCGCCTTCACGTCTCAGACCAAGGAGCAATTGACTACGAAGAGCAGTCAGTTCGGCAGCAAGTGCATGGTTAGCGATGAGTTTCTCAAGAAGATCGCGAAGACCGAGGTCGTTACGAATATCTTGCACTTCGCGGAGCAGAAAGCAGATCAGATCCTCAAGAAGAGTGATGGCAACCGTCGAAGCCGTATGGATAATCCCAAACTCACGGATGCAAACAAGGCTGGAACCAAAGACGGCTACAGATGCACGTTGATACTGACTGAGGGAGATTCGGCCAAAGGTTTGGCCATCGCTGGCCGATCCGTCGTTTCTCCGGATCTCTTTGGTGTTTATCCTCTCCGTGGCAAGCTGCTCAATGTACGAGACGCGTCTATTGACCAAATAGCTAAGAACGCCGAGATCCAGAACATCAAGAATTTCATAGGTTTGAAGCATAAGACGAACTACACGGACTGCAAGAGCTTACGGTACGGCCATATCATGATCATGACGGATCAAGATCATGACGGAAGCCATATCAAGGGCCTGCTCATCAACTTCCTTCAAGTCCAATTTCCTAGTCTGCTCAAGATTCCCGAGTTTCTCGTTGAGTTCATCACACCTATCGTCAAGGTCTACAAAGGCGACCCTCGGAAGCCTAAGCAGGCTCAAACCTTCTTTACCATGCCTGAGTATGAGGCTTGGAAAGAAAGCCACAAGACTGAACGAGGCTGGGAGCACAAGTACTACAAGGGATTGGGAACAAGTACCACGGAGGAGGCTCAGGTATACTTCCGCGACCTAGATAAGCATCTGAAAGAGTTCCATGTCATGCAGGAGAGTGAAGTCGATCTCATTGAGTTGGCTTTCTCGAAGAAGAAAGCAGATGAGCGGAAGGAATGGTTGCGCCAATTCAAGCCAGGAACGTACCTTGATCACTCAGACAAATTGGTCTCATACACCAATTTCATCAACAAGGAATTGATACTCTTTAGTATGGCCGACAATTTGCGATCTATTCCCTCTGTCGTTGACGGTCTGAAGCCTGGTCAACGAAAGGTGCTCTACACATGCTTCAAGCGCAACTTGAAGAAAGATATGAAGGTGGTAGAGCTCGCGGGCTCAATCTCCGGTCTTACAGCTTACCAGCATGGCGAGACCTCGCTTCAAGGCACTATCGTCGGACTTGCACAGACCTTCGTTGGCTCCAACAACGTCAATTGTCTTGAACCCAGTGGCAACTTTGGTAGTCGTCTTCAAGGAGGTAGCGATTGCGCCAGCGCTCGTTACATCTACACCCGGTTGTCACCTTTTGCGAGGAAGATCTTCCATGCTGCTGACGAGCCCCTGCTGACTTATAACACCGACGACGAGCATACGATCGAGCCAGAAATGTATGTTCCGGTCGTGCCTATGGTCTTGATTAACGGGGCAGATGGTATTGGGACAGGTTGGAGTTCTTCCATCCCAAACTACAACCCTGAGGACATTGTCGCGAATCTTAAGCTTATGATGGCTGGAGAGGAAATGAAGCCTATGACTCCATGGTTCCGCGATTTCAAAGGTTCCGTCACGCAAATGGCCCCTGATCGGTACAAGTTCAGTGGAATCATCAGGCAGAGTGGAGACAACGAAGTTGAGATCACTGAACTACCTGTGCGCATGTGGACTCAAGACTTCAAGGACAAGATCGTGGACATCATCAAAGCCGAGAAGCAGCCATCCTTCATCAAGGATTATGATGACTACAATACACATAAAGACGTACATTTCGTTATCAAGATGGAGGACAAGCACATGAAGCTTGCCCTTGAAGAAGGCCTGGAGGAGAAATTCAAGCTGACTAGGTCGATTGCCACGTCGAATCTTGTTGCTTTTGATGCTGAAGGGAGGATTACGAAGTATGCAAATGTGGAAGATATGTTGAAGGAATTTTACAATATCCGGATCAAGTGCTATGAGAAGCGAAAGGTGAGCATCTTCCTCATTACCCTCCTTTAGCGATTGCTAACGTTTTCCAGGCATACCAACTGTCAGAGATGCACCGCGAGCTCGAAAAGTTCACCAATCAGGCGCGCTTTGTCCAAATGATCATCGACGGCAAGCTCGTTGTGTCTAAGAAAAAGAAGATGGTCTTGGTTCAAGAACTCAAGGAGAAGAACTTCAAAGCATTCCCTAAAGTGTCAGACGCCATGAAAGAAGGGGAGCTTGCGCCAATTGCTGACAATGACGACGAGGAAGAGGAAGAGGCCGATGTTGAGCTCGGCGCTGCGGCATACGACTACCTGTTGGGCATGCCTATCTGGTCGCTTACTAAGGAGCGCGTTGAGAAGCTGCTCAGACAGGTTGGCGACAAGGAGCTTGAGATCGACACTTTAATCAAGCTCACTAAGGAAGACTTGTGGACGCGAGATCTCGATGACTTCATTGGCGAATGGAGGTTCCAACTTGACGATGAAGCCAAGCGTCAGAAGAAGGTCGCCAATATGGGTCGTCGCGCATCAAGCAAGCTCAAGATTGCTGCCGGAGGTCCAGGTGGTCGAAAGCGAAAGAACGATTCAGACGACTCGGACTTCGGTGGTGCTGCCCCTAAAGCCAAGAAGCCTAATGCACCAAAGCCGCCTAAAGCAGTCGGGGGCATGCTGTCGTACCTGGCTCCAGAGCCGAAGAAGACTGCTCCGAAATCTAATGCTCCATCGGCTGTGGCCAAGACTGCTCAACGGACTCTTGACCTGCTCGGGCCTATCGAGAAGAAGCCCGTCAAAGAGGAGAAATCTGATGATGACGTCTGGATGCAGATCGATGGACCAGCAGCTGAGGCTCCAAAAGCTGCGAAAACGAAGGCGAATGTCTCAAAGAAAGCAGTGCCAAAGAAGAAGGTCGAGTCCGATGCCGATAATATCGACGAGGTGGTCCCAAAGAAAGCGGCGCCGAAGAATAATGTCGAGTCTGATGATGATGATAATGATGAGGTGGTAGGTCGCACTGCCGGCCGTGCTGGGCGTGCTGCGGCAAAGAAGCCTGTCAAATACAACATCATGAGCGATTCTGAGAGTGATGATTTGGACTTCGATGTTGGCAAGATGGTCAAAGGCATAAGCAACGCATCCACAGAAAATGCTCGACCGCTATTCGCCACCTCTTCACGACCGAGCAGCAGCGCGGGTGTGCCAGTAAAGAAGTCAAGCACATCGAGGGCCGTGACCGCAGATATTGACAACTTTGACGACACCAATTACTCCATGCTTGCACCGCCTACGAACGGCAAAGGACCCGCTGTGACTGCTCGGAAGACGATACTCTCCGATGCGGAAGAAGATTCCTTCGACTCACTCGATGATGTGCCTGCCCCCAAAGCATCCAAGCCCAAGCCAGCGACAAAAGCAGCACCGAAGGTAAGAGGACCCAAAGCCGCCCTGAAGGCTGCCCCCAAAGCAAAAGCACCTCTGAAGAAGGCAGCTTCCCAGCCTCCAGCACCCAAACTCATGCCCCTCAGCCCCGCAGCCAAAGCCTATGCAGCAAAGAAAGCTAAGCAAGAGGGATTAGCCCTCGAGGAGCTATCGGAAGATGAAGTTGCCCAAGTCGCTAATGAGATCATGGATGTTGATGAGGACGATGAGGACGACGCGCCTGCTGCCCGTAGGCCTGCGAGAAAGGCAGCTAGTGCGGCGCCGAAGAAGAAGTGGGTTATTAGTGATGATGATGAGGAGGATGTGGATGAAGGGGAGACGGCAGATTTTGAGGAGGACAGTGATGATTAAGGGTTCTGTTGATACGCTTTGCAATCGCGATTCTCTCTACGTTTGAGCGTAAAAAGGGGTGATATTGAAGAAGGCAAACGGCGTTGCCTCTGGACATACTTATTAGCAGCACTATCACTTTTTTTTGAACATTGAATTGGATCATGAAATCGGTTCAAAATTGTATCATTATCTTGGTATTGCTTTGCGGCTATGTTCATACAGCAAGACCTTGAGAAGCATTATCCTACAAAGAGGCCTCTCAGCCCTGTATCATCGCTGGAAGCTTACCCTTGTGCCGCACAGTATGCTACTCACATGAGATACGTATCCCCACATAAGAAACATCGACCCTGCCATACGCGGCAAAGGTATTTTTAAAATATTTCGCTCAACCCGGATCAATATCACAAATTTCACTCTTTCCAATTCTAATATCTCAACTCACATATTCGCGTCATAATCCTCCTTCTTACGTACGAATGAAAATCAAAAGCGTCTCCTAACGCCATACACATCATTCTCGCCGCTCTCCTCTTCTGAGCTTTGTCGATCGGGATATGGTCGCCGGCTCCGTGAGAAGGATGTCGAGAGGTCGTATTGAAGGCGCCGTACTGATCCGTTCATACAATCATTATTGTAATCTGTGAAACGGTTGGGGGCGCCGATGTTTTGACAAGAACAGTAATGTTGGCAGAGACATGGCTGATTGTTGCGTGTAGAGGCGGTCTTATTGGCTTGTGCTGAGGGGCTTGTGCGCTGTGTTCTTGGATATCCGGCTGCGCGGGGAGTTGTCGTGGGAATCAGCGACGACCGTGAGGATTCCGACATGGGGGGTGGGTGCTGCGAGTTGAGTTTGGGGGGGTTAGGAGATGTTCTATAGTCTGATGTTGTGCTGCTGCCGGGTTTTTCGGATTCGGGTTGATGCGAGTGTGGGGAGGTGTTTGGGGATGTTATGTAGTTTAATAACATTACTTCTGACGGTGTTATTGCCGCATGCTGGGGCGCTTGGGGGTTGCTGGTATCGGCGGCGGGGCCAAACTCCTCGGATTGGAGGACTGCGTTGAGGTTTGGCTGGGGGGGAATGGTGAAACCTTCTGAGGAGATGGGTTAGTTTTGTGGATATGCACATGCAGAGGGAGTGGGGATCGTCTTGGTAGAAATTTAAGGGGGCTTGGCTTACGGAGGAGGAGATTCAGTGGGTTTGCTCGAGAGGCAGAAACGGAAGCTGATGGTAAAGCGGAAACTGGTGCGAGGGTGTAGCGCGGTTGGAGGATGTGGTGTGATGGTACGGTGCTGGTTTGGTTAGCCGTGGTGTTCGGGGAAGGCGGTCGGGCGGTATGACGTTGTGAGGTCGTGTCACTGTGCTCAGTAGGGATTTGAAACCCGTTCGAAGATGCCTCGCTGGCTCGGTGGGTCATAATGTTAGCGAAGAGCGAGGAAGGAATGGAGGGCTCCTTATTCGAGTCCAGGCTGTACGACGAGCTGCGAAGCCTACTTGAGTGTGTCTTATTGGGTTCGCCGGCCATAGTGTTAGTGACGAGCAGTGGAGGTATGTCGGCCTCCCTGTTCGGATCCCGGTCGTAATTCAAGGCGCCATAGGGCCCATTTGGTGCAATTCCAGTGAATTCGTACGCCATGGGATTGGCGTAGTCGGATTGATGGATGTAGGATTCTGAGGCGGAGCCCAAGCTGTAGCCAGAACTCCGAGGCCCGCTTGAAGGGGTCTGGTAACCTTGGTTGGCCATGGTATCAGACGTGAGCTTTATTGTGCGTCTGGCGTATGGTGGAAGCTGCCGCAGTTGGATACATAATGTCAACAATGTTGATCAGATTGCCACGAGTCTGTGTTGTCTCCTTTGTGACGAGTTTCCTGGTAAGACGATGTGCTGTAGAAGGATTGGATGGAATGGGCAGGGAATCTAGAAGCAGAAATCGACGAGCGACAGAACTTGCTAGGCTGGCCAAGACGTACCAGAAAACCCATGAGTCTTCAACGGTGGGCGTGAAAATTCTCCCGCAGTTGCCCGCATGCCAAAAACGGTTCAGAAGAGACCAGCTTTACCATCCTTGCTATTTGCCTACCATCTGTATCACAGCTGTACATAGCCCAGATCAGGATCAAACTTCGGATCCTGCAAACAAGTTTACCAGTGTCTATAACATCCAAGATAGCTTCTCCGAAATTTCAAGAAAGCCTTTACATGAAATCGCACTTTCCCCCTCCTCGAGGAAAGCAGACACCCATATCGACGTTGAAGAATCTTCCGAAACCAAACACCACCCGACGACGCAGCCACAGGTCATTTGATAGAGCACTAGCGGTCAATAGATCACGGATACAGAAGAGATGGACGACAAAAACTATGAAGAGCAAGACTTCGCCCAAAAAGAAAAGAGATGGCAGAGAAGACGTCACAGAGGAGAAAGTCTCACACAAGAAAAGGGTTGCAGCTGGAAAATTGATAAATGTGTTCGTCAACAATCGACTCTGTGCAAGGTATGAGATCATGTGCTCCTCATCTGATACCATCGGAGCCTTCAAAAAGCTAGTCACAGCATACACAGGTACAAAGGCAGACGCCACAGAGTTGAAAAGACAAGGGCAACGGCCGTTGAAGGACTCGATAACGTTGGGAGATTTTAAGATCGGTGACGGATCGTTTTTGGATCTTGAGACAGATACCGGAAATTGAGATGACAGAAGGGAAGCGAGCAAAGCGATAGACCAAAGGGTTGAGTGTTGCATAAGGATTTTTATGAGGCACAATGAGGATTCAGCTTTGAGAAGCGTTGGGCAAGGAGGTTTTGTTAACCTAGAGAAAGTCTGCCTTCCCATCATCGACATTGAATAAAAGTTGTAGATGAAATAATTCAACTAGAAATTTTCATCAACTGAGGCTGAAAGGAGATTTGAGAATGAGATCGTAATTGACTGGAGGAAAATAGTGATGACGTCTACCGTGGGGCGATTTGCTCATTGAATCTACCAGCAATTTTTCTCTATTACGACTTACAATTTGTATTCTCTGTACCGATCTTTCCCAATTTGACACGCTCGAAACAAATTTCATACCACGTTCCTCCAGCCACAATGCCTTACTCGAAGACACCGGGCGGCCAGGCCGCAAGTGACAAATTCATGAAGCAGGAAGCTGCAAGTATGTCTCTTTCTTTCTCCATCTTTGCTATGTCCCGACTGTTACGGTGCCCATTCTTGGCTGTTTGGACGCCCTCGCTGACCCATTCTCAGAGCATGGCGAAGGCGCCCCTAATGCACCTGGACATTCCGAGGGCAAGGCACCGGGCGAGGCACCTGTGGCTTCAGACTCCGGCATATCGAATGTGGGCATTGAGAAGGGCACGAATCAACCTGGGGAGAAGGGTGATCTGGGACCGACTATGGACCCGTTGCCAGCGTCATCGAAGGATACGAGGGGGGTAGAGACCAAGTGATACAGGAGGGTGGGGGCTTCTCTTTGATCACAAGCCTGAGATATGGCTAATCTGGATTAGATAAGGGGTCATAAACGTCGAGAAGCGCTATGTCAATACCGATTGTTGAATGGATAGGCATTCTAAGCTCCGAAACTCATCTATTTTTGTGTGCACCTAGTAGAGCGTGGTTGTCGAAATACTAATACTTTTCCGAAGCACTTCACCATTCTGAAATATTGCCAAACGCTATATGACTATAAAATGGCCTCTTCCCCGCAACCACCTCGGTCTGAGCCCTTGAAATCACCGTGAAAGCTAGCTGTTCGCAATGTGTTCCCCTCCGAGGAGGCCATCGGGATGGGGCGGCGCAGAAGGGGACTTTTGCGTTAGAAGGGAAAGTAGTGAGTTAGAGGACGGCTTTTAGGATGTGAAGAAGTAGAATAGTGCATAGCGAGACAACCTTTCGCCTATGTGACGGTTATCCTGATATTTCACGCTATGACCGTGACGGGAGTGGACAATGAATATCGGAAGGCTCATGCACCTCAGCTTCCCATAGTGTTCTACGTCGCTAAGCTGACTCGTAGTTTGACGATCATCGACCTGTCATATGTACTTAGCGAAATCGTCATTGCTGGTGTACCCACCCCGCTCGTTTGCATTACCATTAGCGGGAGAAGGCTGCTGCTGCCACTGTTGTGGCTGCAATTGAGTTTGCGAGCGGAAGAAGTTAGGATTGATATGTGCACCTGGAGGTATGTTTGATGGAGAAGGCGGTACAGGTGAAGTCTGATGGGCTGTGAATTGCGGATACCCGAAAGACTGGTATGTTTGGTAACTTTGGGGTGATGGCTGCTGAGGCGGGTAGTACTGCGGATTGTACTGTTGCTGTGGATACTGGGAAGGATAATTCTGATGCTGTTGCAGTTGAGGATAAGCTTGTCCATTGCCGTTGGGATATTGAGCCAGATAATTGGGGTAGGACTGAGCTTGGGACTGCGCTGTATAGACTGGCGGTGGCATTGGCGGCTGCTGAGGCGATTGATATGGTTGAAAGCCGTTAATGTGACCAGGCTGTGAGAAATAGCCATTGGCCTGCGGTGGACGAGGTGGTATACTGTTCTGTGGTGGCTGGCTGAAACCATTGCTTTGGGGCATTGAAGGGGAGCTTTGGCCCACGCTTGGTTGGGCGCGAGGATTTTGACTTTCACCCTGATTTCCACCACGGTGTCCACCGCGGCCGCCTTGGTGTCTCCGATCGCCTCTTCCACCTCGATCTCCGCCACGATTTCCCCGTCCACGTGCTCCTTTACCCCTGTCATGGCCACCTCGATCACGGCCGCCTCTGTGGCTAACCCCATAATTGGTATTGCTCCCGACTGATGGTGGCTCACCTGCCATCAATTCGTGGAGATTTGAGGGCCTTGCGAGAGGCGTGTAGAGATCATCGCCGTGTTCTTCCTTGACGTCGTCATAATTCAGAGAGAGATCCGTACATTTTAGTGGATGTTCTTGCCACGAAGGCAAGCCATTACTGTATCCGTTAGGAGGTCTGCCAGATCTTTTTGATGATCCGTAAGAGAATCCATCCGCCTGGCCATGGCGCGCTTCGTGCTTGGCCCGTTTCTTCTCCTTCACGTTCCGCTTATGCTCAGCCTCAGCCTCGTCGTCAGAGAATTCAAGCTCGTCGTCTCCGATTTCCTCATCATGCAAATTCGAAGCGTCGGAGCCTTTGTAAGCTTTCAATGGCTGTGTGAATACAGTACTAGAGAACTGTTTGACGTAAAAAATTGTTGTACTCTGCGTAATGCCAGCTTCGCGTATAGCGTTTGCATTGGTAAAGCGCACAGAGTAGTAGGGTTGCTGCACTCGGCCCAAAGTCTCGGCAACAACGCCAATTACAGACCTGTCTTCAAGGCAAAGTACTGAGCCAGACTCTAGAACTTGATACTCTCCAGATGTGTTCGCCTTGATAAGCGCCAAATTTTCAACCACATTCTCCACAAGGCCAAGCTTGTCCAAGTTCATGTCTGGAGTAATTGTGACGTCTGGCTTCGGCACTACTTCATCTGGCTTTTCGTTCAACGTACGTGGGATGCCGGAGATGACTCTGCCTCCTTTCCCAGGCCGATCATCGTCTGAAGCTCCATCCTCTGCCATTAGCCTTCGAGCCGCCTCCTCAGGATCTAACATCATATAGTCCTCTCCTTCGCTGTCATCGTTTGATGATGAGGTATCGGACGACTCATTCGAAGATGAAGCCAGTGGGGATGAGTCCATTTCGAACTCGGCTTCCTTGGTAGGCTTATCAGATTCGGTCAATTTCTCGAAATCTGAAACGGCAGGCGCACTCGTTTCTGAATATTGTATAGGCTCGTCTACTTTTAAGATCTCGGCCTCGCCAATATCCCCAATGACAGCAGCAAATATGCCCTCGGAGACTCCTGGCGCTGCTTCAGTAGCAGGGTCTGCTCCCATGTCTGCAGTCTGCAAAGCTGAAGCAATCTCTGTCTTGGTGTCTTCTCCTAGCGACCGCGACTGTATTGTAGCTTGAGGTAGCTTCGAATGTGGTATACCTTTGTCTTTCTCAATAGAATCGCTTTCATCCGATAATTGAATCGTGGGCAAAGCAATTTCAGTAATATCTCTCTTCGCTGCAGGGACGTCAATTCGAGGAAGAGCATCCGGAGCGACAGCAGGCCCATTAGAGGAATTGTTCTCACCCTCTGCTGCTACTTCTCGCTTAGGCTGTTCTTGTTCTATGACAGCAGATTTGGCAACCCCCTCAGCATCTTCAGAGGTCAATGCTAATTTGGGCGTTTCTATATCATGTCCAGCTGTTTGTCCATTGTCTTTCGAAGGCGACAGGTGATCATGAAGGAAACCTAGGCCAGGAAGCTGAGGCAATTTCTCAGTCGCTATAGAAGGTATTTTCCCAACAGCCTGTCCATAGTGCTCGATAGTCCTTGGTGGGCTTGCTCGAGGCACAGGTGGGGTACCATATATATCGTCCATGTCATCAGTTGGCTGTGCGAGTTTAGAGGTAATGTTTGGGCTTTGCGCTTCAAGTCGGGCTCTCTTTGATGAGGGCATCTCAAAATCTAGTGCCCCGTCCATTCTCTCGGAAAGTGCGTCCGGCGCTAGGAGACATGCAACTACTTCACCAATGGCATTTTCTATCACTGCTATTCGTGCAACAGCGCCCTATCGAATTGTGTTGCGTTGAAGCACAGAGCAGATTGTTTGACTTGAGCTCCAAGACTTTTTATGTCTTGGCGCGTGTACACGCTAATATAGCGCGGACCCTGAGTCTCTGAAGATTTCTAAATATGACAACATCCTCGAGCTCTGTCATAATTTATACCAAGGAAGAAATCCCAGGTGCAGTCCAATGGACGGTGCTCAGACGAACGGAGCACTTGAAACCAGTCAAGAAGAGGAAACGGAGACAGTACCCAATGCCAATGATCGAGAAAGAAATACATCTCCCACCGAATACTTTCCTTTGTCGTCACGTACCGTATTCTGCATCTTCGCCTCCGTCAACATATTGGCTGCAGCATACGCTCCTACACAAGACTGCGATGAAGTCTTCAATTACTGGGAGTCTACTCACTATCTCAGCCATGGTTTCGGCCTTCAGACATGGGAGTACTCGCCCGACTACGCGATCCGGAGCTGGCTTTATATCTTGATCCACGCAATCCCAGGGAAACTCGTCTTCCTCTTGTTCCTGCCGAGACGTACCGAGTTCTTTGTAATTCGCGTAGTGCTCGCCTGTGCTTGCGCGGGCTGTGAGACACGCCTGTTCTCTACAATTTCACAGTCAATTGGCCCAAGAGTAGCTGTGAACTTCATGATTGCCATGGCCTCGTCTTCTGGGATGTTTTACGCCTCCGTAGCCTACTTACCGTCAAGCTTCGCCATGTATACCACAATGATGGGTACAGCAGCGTTTATGGACATGAACGGTGGTCTCAAAACCAACTTAGGGATCGTGTGGTTCGCGCTTGGAGCCACAATTGGCTGGCCTTTTTCAGCCGCTCTTATCTTCCCTTTATTTCTTGGCGAATTTGTGTTTGCAGGCCTGGTCGGTCAGGTCAAAGGCGTCGCGTATAGGGTCTGGGAAGGCATTCTGGTAATACTGGTCATTGTGGTAAGTGTCTCTGCATCGAATGGTTTCGGGGCCTGGCTTTTATTGACATCATTAGGTCCTACAAGTGGGTGTTGACTCATTTTTCTACCAAAAGCTCGTCTTCGTCCCGTTACGCATCGTGCTCTACAATGTCTTCAGTGGTTCATCGCGTGGACCTGACATTTTTGGCACCGAGCCATGGCATTTTTATATTCGCAACTTGCTATTGAACTTCAACATTTGGTTCATACTTGCTATGTGCGCCGGGCCCATGCTAGCTTTCATGCTCGCCTGGCCATACATAGCCCGCCAGCAATATGTCTTGCAATTGCCCTACGGGAGAAGCTTGGTATTCGTCACCCCCTTCTATCTGTGGCTCGCTATCTTCTCTGCACAAGCGCACAAAGAGGAGAGATTCATGTATCCTGCATATCCTCTCCTTTGTCTCAATGCTGCTATTTCTTTGCACCTCATGCTCTACCATCTCGGGAATCCGACTAGCATCTTCAGCAAGATACCAGCAAAGCTCAAGCTTGTCTTCGTCATTGGTGGTGTTTCCCTGGCTGTTGCAATTGGTATATTGAGAACTGCGGCTACTGTGAGCGCTTACAGTGCACCTCTTCAAATCTACAAACCATTGCAGGAGTCGACGTATGCCAACGTGGAAGGTTCAGTGTGCTTTGGGAAAGAATGGTACCGGTTTCCATCTTCGTATTTCATGCCAAAGAACATGCGAGCAAGATTCATCAAGAGTGCCTTTGATGGCTTACTTCCGGGACAGTTCAGTGAAGCTTGGGGTGCATACGGTCTTCGTCCTACGTGGCTTGTACCTTCTGGCATGAACGATCAGAATCTTGAGGACCCTGAGAAATATGTATGTCCCTTGAACAATATATGGAATTTACATCGTTAACACGTACAGATCGATGTCTCGCAGTGCTCATTCCTCGTGGACTCATACTTTCCAGGGTCTGAGCCTTCAACCCTGGAACCTAATTACATCCTGGACACCAAGACGTGGCAAGAAATGCAATGCAGCAGATTCCTTGACGCCTCTCAGACCCATCCTTTGGCCCGCATCATTTGGATACCTGATTGGGAAACCATTCCAGCGCGATACCGGAGGAAATGGGGGCGCTACTGCCTTCTGCGGCGCAAGGCGACTATCTGACCAACTTTGCACTTCCCCCATACAGGCCTATGAACTATTTGGCAGAGGAATCCATGAATACTATAGGAGCAACCGATCGAAGTGACGTTTGAAACAACAGATCTGCTGCTAACCCAAAGTGGTTCGAAGATCCAGCTTTGATGCACGTTGATAAGTACCCGTAGCTGCGAGTTACCCCACGCTTCAAGGCTGTCCATTCTGTTCAACATTTCCAAGACATAAACTCCTCCACTCGCTTTTGAAAAGCGACCTATTCTTGTCTTCCAAGGCCGACAACTCGACTATTCATTCTCTCAGCTTCAGCACCCAACTTCGAGCCCATTGGCCTTGCAAGATGGTATCAAATCCTGGATCCATAGCATGCCACCAGCTTGAGCGTCTACGTCAACTGATATCCCAGAACCTGAAACCCCTCTTGTACGGAGGATTTCTTGTCTCTTTACTGATTTGGATCTTAGCCATGAGGTTAATCAAGCGCAACAAGGCATTGCAACAAAACCCGAATTCCCCTGACCCTGAAAAATCCACTTCAGGAAAGGCAACCGCACTCAAAGCTCCTGGGCGACAGCCAGGGGTCTGGACACCCGTCGACTTCAAGCGACCAGATCCTCCCGCGTACCCAGATTGGGATGTGCACAAGACAGATCCGTTGCCGTACAGGCCATTCAAGCATGGCCCGTACCACATTACCATGGGCCTACGGACGATGCAATGGGATGATTGGATTGAATTGGACAACCACTACCTCAAATTTCATGCAGACAAGGCCCGTCGCATAGAACAGATAGGAGCGACACACTGCCGTACAGCACCTGAGGCTATGGACGGCGCTATCGAGCTTCTTGAAGAATTGTAAGCTAATACTGTCCTTCGAGCTTGCCGTTTGGCTAACAAGGCTGTCAAATGAGATGCGACTACCTTCCCCAGCGCTATCCAACGCTCTACCGCAAAACGCAAGTGGGCATGGACAATCTGATCACAGGAGAGTCTTTCAACATCCTTCAACGCCCTCTGCCTGAGGACCCAATGCAGACCTGCGCGCGCCTAGTACAAGACGATCTCGCAATCATGTTCGAACGGCCCGACGGCCAATACTATCTCCTAGCCGGGGCCATCCTCCTAGCTGGCTTCTGGCGACTTAGCGATAAGTTTGGCATGCCTCTGTCAGAAATACATACAAGTGGGGATGTTCCAGGGTTCAAGACGAAGTTGGAGAAAGGGATGATGAACTTCTTCAGGAGGGTACAGCCTAATGGGCCAGTGCTGCGAAACAATTACTTTATGCAGGTTGACGATGACCTCGCGTGGAGTAGCAGCATTGGGCCTGAAGATGGAGACCATACGCAAGCTATTGGCTGGGACACTGCAGAGAAGAACAAGGCCATTGAGAATCACTATTTTCGAAGTGAGAGGCAAAGTCTACGCCGCCTGCCGAGAAGCGGGGGTGTGGTGTTCACCATTAGGACTTACTTCGAGCCTGTTGTCAAGATTGCTCAAGAGCCTGGAGTACCGGCAAGGCTGGCGAGTGCGGTGAGGAGTTGGGGGAATGATGTCTCGAAGTATAAGGGACGTGACAGGTATCAAGATGTGCTCCTGGAGTACCTGGATGAGCGGCATAGGCAGCAGGTTGAGAAGGGCATTGCGAGAGAGGGAGGAGAGGAGGACGAGGGCCGGAAATACCCATTTTAGAAGGCTCAGTTGCGGAATTACTGAGTGTTATTTAGCGAGCGAGAAATGGAAAGCATGCAATGACATTGGACAACTCGAAAAGCGATTGTAGGCGAGACTTGTGAATGAACGAATCTTGTGCCTCTTCGTTGGGGCTGAATATCATAAATCTTCTCCGTGATTTATCTCCGAACAACAATGTAAATAGCCCGAACAATCATCCATATAGGCACTGCTCCCTGCGCCAATGTTCCTTCTCGACACCATCATAGCAACTGACTTGACCGCAATGAATGTTCTTTGTCACAGGCGCCCTTATCCCACTCACCCTCGAGACCCAGGTCACCATTCAAACCTTCTCCGGGTCAGCAGCCCACCCTGATCCACCATATCGGCAATTCTCTACTACTCAACGGATCTCTGAATATTTCGTCACCTACGCCTTCCTCACGTGCGATGACCATACTCGTTCACCAGTCAGCGCGGCTGGTGATACGGAGATCTGTCCAGCGCCAGCACAACTTCCATCCACCTACGAAACGGCAGAAAGGGACTGCTACCGAGGGACCAGCGGAGAAACCCTCCCATTTTGAACCTCTCCGGGAAGAAAAGACTGTACCGCCTTCAAGAGATGACTCGTCTCCGCCCTTCCCCCTGCCACTCTTGCAACGCCTTGGTCCAGTATCAGGCGCCATCAATGCTTACGGGCGAACACAACGAAAGAGACCATGGGCTACGCAATTAGGGACGTCGTTGGTGATCTACTTCTTCGGTGACATGGCAGCACAAAATATTGGAGGGAAAGACTACAATCCGTGGCGGACATCAAGACATCTGATAATTGGGGCAATATCTTCAATCCCAGCGTACTCATGGTATGCCAGAGACACACAGGCATATTTGATGCGGCTTCACTAAGCAAACTACTGTATAGGTTCATGTACCTCAACCGCTCCTTCAACTACTCCTCCCTCCTCCTCTCGCTCGCTGCAAAAGTAGGCGTGAATCAAATCGTCTTCACACCCATCTTCAACAGCTACTTCTTCGGCATGCAGTCTTTCCTCTCGGGCGACACATTGGTAGAGGTCTGGGAGAGGGTCAAGAGGACCGTTCCTACGAGTTTCGTTAACAGCTGCAAGGTCTGGCCAGCGGTGACGGCGTTCAGTTTTACGTACATACAGCCGCAGTATAGGGCGCTTTTTGCAGGTGAGTTGGATGGAGTGCGTGGTGATGAGGCATGGATGTTTACTAAAATCTTAACAGGAGTCATTGCAGTGGGATGGCAGTCATATTTGTCATGGCTGAACCAGATAGCAGCGGATGAAGAGAAGGCGCGGAGGGGCCTTCAGGTTGAGGGCAGCTGAAGTGAAGTGGAAAACTTCACTCTTCCCGTGCTTTTAAGAAGATGTCTCTGAATACTTTCAATCTCTTTTACTACAATGTCGGAGAATTGAGCAGCCGGCTATAGCCCCAGTCTTTCCCCATCCCAACGAACAACATGATTAAGGTCTGGTTTCAAGATGAATCTGCAAGCCGAGCATCCTGACGCAGTCACACGATTTTGCCTGTGAGGTTCCAGCGTCGGGAAGACTTCACTATATTCCGTCGGCATAAGGCTAGCACCGAACCACACTCGCGGGTGACAAAAGAATCGGCCCATTCAGCCAAGCCCTCCGCCCATTAATTCACGATAATTCAATACCAAAAGGAGATAGACCTAAGTTTCAGACTGCAGAAGTCACCTAGATGACCTGGAGCACTTTACCCTTCGGTTAGGACAGGTGACTTTGGAGATCGTTTGTCGCAATTTCATCTGTTGGAACATTGTTAGTGAATTCTTGAGAAGAATGGCGCGGGTCATAGAGAATGGGTTCGTAGGTATGTTTGAGGGTCATATTGTCAATGTTGCCACTGGCTTGACAACGTGGGTGAAATTGACCATTAGACCTCCGAGACCGCGGCCGGAGTGAGAACATACACCTCGTGGTCCATGGGAACGGGCCCAAAGACTGCTCATTTTGCCATTTTCCCTTCAATTTGGCTGATTCTTGGGACATCGACAAGCAGTTCTCACATTGACTATAGTCATCACCTTTTAGGATCACTTCCTCATTAGATAAATACTAAAATCATGCTCTATCACATCAGCTTACTTCAATCATTCAGTTCATTGTTCTTTATTCTGGCTACCGCAATTCATTATCATGAATGCTCATCGTACTGAAGCACACCACCTAAGCTGAAAGCAAATCCTTCAGTATTTCCGGCCCCAATCGAGCTTGACTAGCACTCCTTTATCCCAGTCTGGGTTTTCTTATCTCATCAGGAACGAAGAATGCCGTTCGACCCACGAATTCACATATAAATACTTTGCGATTCCTTTCGCAGAAGTCGGCGTGTACTAACAGGAGTGGCTCTCCCAAGCCTACGCTCAGCCTCACATTGTCCGCTCCAATCCGCCCCGGAAAAACTACACGTGGGAATCGGAATTCGAACGCACGAGCGTGGGAGCCTCATGCATGGCTGACGCGCCGCGGACAGATAGTCACGCTCTTTGGAGGCTAAATTGGCTGACCCAGCGACGGCAGAAGCCGAAGACCTGGATCAATGATCTGGGACACCAGTATATGCGTAGCAAGGCTAGGCAGGAGTGCGAACAATCGGAAGCTTTTGCTAAGATTAGGGAAGAGTCAGTAGCAGCAGCCAGGCTTCTTGCGGGCACAGCAGCAGACAAATTGAAGACAGATTCTCTCAAGAAGGAGTGGATGTCAGAGATGAGGTCAAAAATCGAAGCAGACATGCGCCCGGCTATGCTAGCCCAGGCCAAGAAATATTTCATGGAGGCAATGGACAAGGTGTAGCATGCTGGCTGTCAGCATTGCTTGCTAGGGATGGCATCACTCACTGCCTCGTTTCGTTGTGGTTGTTTTTTTGCTGACGCTGGTCGCGGGGGGCTCGACTTAGAAGAAGGGAGCAGTTGATAGGTGGAAGGTGCGCGGGGCCGTGTTAGTCAGCAACTGCTGCGACTTAGCAGAATCTTGCCTCAGTCCCTCAGACCTGCCGAGCCACCGCTAAGCCCCTTCGGGTTAGCTCCCGTTTACTAAGCCCCTTCGGGTTAGAAATACTAACTTCGTAGCTAAACGGCGGTAGGTTTAAGTATAAAACCCTATATTTTTATTAGGTTCGTATTATTTTCGCGGGCCGCTTATATAAATTTTTTTATTAACTTTTTTCTTTATTAATAATTAACTTTACGATACGATCGTTATTTAATTATTTTAAAATAAGATTTAAATTAATCGCGCGTTAATACTTTTATATATACTCTTTCGAATATAATTATTTATAATATTATTTATCGTATATATAACGAAATAAATATAGATTATTTAAAAATCCTTAATTATAACTCGAGTTTCGATTATTATTATAATAATAATTATTTATCGCTAGTTTTTATTCTTTATTATCGGTAGGTCCCCTTCGTTATAAAACCCTCTATAAAATATATTTAAAATTAAAATTAATATTCATTATAGTTGACAAGGGGTCAATATAATAGTATATAATATAAAAGATATTGATTATTCTATAGAGGATTTGGCCTTAATATACTAGAATCCTAGTATTACCCTAGTCCCGATAGGGCTAGCGGTAGGGCTCAGCCCGCCGTCTTAATAGATATTTATAGTAATACTCCTATTAAAGTCTACCCCGTAATAAATCGCCCTTTTTAAAAGAAAGAAGTTAACGCCCTCGTTAATATACTTATATAGGGTATCGTAATTAATAACGTAAATAGCGTCTATATATAGTAGTAAATAAATAAGAAATATATATTTTAAATTATCGACCGAATTACGGGTAGGCCCGTAGAGTCTTAAAGTTTAACGTAGAGCCGTAAAGCTTAGTATTAAAATCGCGATAACGAGGTAAGGCGATAGGGGGGTATAGGGATAACGTAGGTAATTAATAATAAGAACTATAGTATTAATAAAATAGAGGCGTATACGCGTAATATTATAGGAGTATTAATACTAAAGGACTAGGGCCCTAAGTATATATTAGAAAAGTAAGATCTTAGCGTAAATCTAGCTAGCTAGAGAAAGTCGTTTAATAGTATTTTTAGAATTAAAACTATTTTAGCGCGGAGCTAGTCCCGATTTAATTAATCCGAAGTTCTTTCCTTTATAAGTATACTACCTAATTAAGAAGTAGCGATAACGAGGGGTATATACTTAAGTCTATATAGAGAAGTATATAAATAATATACTATTAAGATATTCGGGCTATATAGCTCTGCGTACGACTAGGCGAATGATTTAAAACTATAAAGAAGTAGTTTTACCGATTCTCGGTATAATACCCCTTTAATATTATTGTAATACCTGTACTCTAAATAGAGCTCGATAGGTGGATTTAATATAACGGCTATTTCCTAGTAAAAATAGGTAAAGAGCGGTAATATAAAAGAGAAGTATAATTATACTTCTAGAGTTATCGACCTTAGAAGAAGAATTTGGTTTAGCGTCTAGCCTATTATTTATATTCCTTAATAAATTCGTCCGCGAAAATATTCTTTATGTTTATCTAACGGTCCTATATAGATCCCTAGCCTTTCTAGGATAAAAGATATTCGGTGGCGTAACCCTTCCCCTTTTTAATAATACGGTTATTAAGGATATACTCTAATTCTTATTCTAGCTTTAAGTCGTCTCGCTCGGTTTCTATTACTCTAGGGTTCGTAGGCCGTAGACGTTTAAAAAAGTCTTAATCCGGCGGTGGGCACTACTCTAACTATATTATTAAAAATATATTATAGATCTTCTAATTTTCCGGGATATTAAGGCGGTATATAAGTCTTCCGATACAGTTAAGAACCTTAAATAAACTAATTATTTACTAATTATATTTACGACTAGTAAGTTTATTTACCGGAATATTATAATCTTTATATAAGTATAGTAAGGCCTAGTCCCCTTTACGGAAGTATTAAGGGTAATAAATATAATTATAATACTCCTTATCGTATATTTAAATAAAGGTAATTATATCCGAAGTTTAAATATATACTAGCTCTTTTAGTAAGATATTATTCTCTTAACTTTCTAGGTCTAACGCGTTATTAACGGTGAAACCGAAAGCTACCTTATTTAAAGTATAGTTAATAGGCTAGGAAAACGTATTATTATATTATATAGTTATAAAAAATAGTACCTCTTCCTAGGCTTTAGGGTTTTATAAGGTAGCGATCTAGAATCGTAATATAATTTTAATAATCTAATTTATACGCTCGCTTAATTTATCCGTTTATAGATAATAAGTAGTAGAGAATATTAAATTTACTTTAAGCTTATTAAATAGAGCTTTCTATAGAGTATTTATAAATTTACGGTCGCGGTCGGAAAGAATAGCCTTCGGAATACCCTAGTTCATTAAGTATAAACGACGTAATAGTATATTTATTTATTACTCTACTTTTTATATTAATTTTCCTAGAATCGCGGTTACCTTTCGGGAAAATTTATATATAATAGTTATAATATTATCGAATCCTTCCTACGAAAGAGGTAAAGCTAGGATAAAATCGATAAAAATTATATAAAAAGGAGAGGGCGGTGTAAGAATAAATTATAATACTCTATAAGATTTATACCTAGGAGTACCGAATAATTAATATTATAAATAATATCGTAAATACTCCCCTAGTTTCTTGTCTAGTTTATATATATACTAGTACCTAGTTATAATCTTATAGTATTTATATCTTCCTATATATAAACTAGAATATACGACGTTAAATAAGGTTTTAATATATAAAGAAGATATATATAGGCGTTCCGGTATATATACTCGATTAGTAACCAAATTATCGGTATATTATATTAAACCGTTATTCCCCTTCGAAAAAGGAAGATCTACGGTATCCTCGCTAGTTTCTATATTATAGTTAAATATATAATTTATTTTGGCCTAAAAGTCGTTATTCTAGTACCCTTAAAGTAATTCTTATTTAAACTATACGTTTATTTCTACTAGTGTATAGACCTTATATATATATACCTAGAGTATATCTAGCTCGCCTTCTAAAAAGTCCTTAACTACGTCCTTCTACTATAATCGGGATAGAGTATCTAGTACTATATATTTAGCGCTAGGTTTATAACGGATCTCTATATTTTAAAAACGCTAAATATAATCTAAGGCCCGTACGATACGTAAATTAGTCTTTACCGTAGATAAGGTAGTTATATTTATTTATTTAATTATATTAAGCGTAGCTCTATAATTAGTATAGACGATTATCTTAAGGGTTAATTCGACTATATACTTAACCTTAGTAAATACCTATACTATTCCTACTAGTTCTATTTTAGTAGGTTAATAACGTATTTCTATATCTTTAAAGAGTCGGCTAAGGAAAAGAATAGACTAAACTTACTTCTAGTCGGGATAGGGGCCTTTTAGCTCTTTTATAATATAATAGATTATGACCCCGTAACCGAATTCCTTCAAATTAGTATTAAGGTCGATAAATAGTTCCTTTTTATCATCGAAGTAGTATAGAAAAGAAGGTTTAGAAAGGGTACTTTGAATAACTTTAAACGAACGAATCTCCTATAGAGAAGGTGATTTAAAACTAGTCTTCTTAATATATTCCTATCGTTAAGCGCCTATAGGGGGTACTCTATTTAGTAACGCGGTTTTCTTATTTTATAAAGGCCTAGCTAAAGTAATATAATCTTTAATATAATCTTTTAGTTAACTAGTTATTCCTAGGTACGTTTTAAATACTACTAGCGTTTAAGAGAAAACTAGTTATTTAATAACTATAAACTTTTCTTTAGAAGTTAATAGCCCGAACGAGTTAACTTTCTAACTAAATAATATAATTAACGGATAACCGATAAACGCCTTCTTAGGGTTAATTAAAATATTAAATTTGGCGAATAAGGAAAATACTATATATAGGTACTAAATATAATCCTCGAGGGTCTAAAAGAATACTATAACGTTATCGATATATACTCGGGCGAATACTTTATAGATACGTAGGATCCGGTCCATTTATTACTATACGTATATAGGCGAGTTCTTAAATCTTATTACCGTAATATTAAAAGTCTCCTAGCCGCGGTGTAATACGACGGTAAACTTATATTTATCTTTAAGGTATACTCGCTATTAATAGAAGAAACTGGCCGCGTCGATAACGGTAATCTAACGATAACTCTTAACGGTATTAATTATATTATTCTATAGAGGTAAATAGTAGACGTCTACTATAACTATAATATTTAAACCTCGAATATTAATAACGGTACGGCCCTTCTTAGTACCGTCTAATCTTATAGTCTAAATAACGAAGACTGGGAAGCTGAATAAAGTGGTTTATATCGTTTATTTAAACCGTCCCTAAATATATAGTTTATTAAAGGTTTCGTTAATAATCTTCCGGCTCTCGTTACTTATAGGATAAATATATATTGTTTTAAATACTTTATCTTCCTAGTCGGCGCGAAGTAGTATACGTATTTATTCGTTTTCTAGAATATTAATAAAGCCTCCTTCTACCTAGAGTATAGGGAATTAATTAATAACCTTTACTAGCTCCGGTTATTTACTATAAATAGTAACACCGTTTAAGAGGATATTATCCTTTATTAAAGTAATTATCTTTATTAATAGAATAGAAGGCCGGGAACTAGTTAAATTCTTTATATCTTTACCCCCTAAAGGCTACTTAAGAAGTAATAAACTAGTACTAGTAATAACCGTATTATTAAAAGCGTTTTTAATAAAAGTTTCTTTATACTCCTAAGGAGGCCTTCGTATAACGAGCTCGCGAACGTCGTTATCGCCTATAGTAATACTATAGTAGTTATTAAATTAAACCTCTAGTACCTAGCCAAGCCTTATATTTCTTAGGATTTTAACGAACTTATCCGTCTTATTCTTTATAAGTACTAATTTTATTCTATTATTAACGATTCCGGTAAAGAGATATAGGTTAGTATCTACCGGTTTAAAGAAATAGTCTCGTATTAATAGATTAAGTTTATGGACTTCGATAATTATAGTAGCTTATGGGGGGATAACCTTTATTTTCGTAGTATATACCGGCCGGTTTATACTTATACCCCTTAAATAGACGTCGATAGGGTACTCTATATCGTAGCTACCGATACGGGCTATTTAACGAGATACTAATATATTAATTCCTTTAGGGGCTATAATGTCTATATTAATAAATATACCTACTTTAAGATTATCTATAATATAGACTTCCTTAGGGGCGGTTTCGGTTATTATTTTATTACCGCTCTTATCTTTCCCGGGGAAGTATAAGGAGGTAACGATATATTTAGAAATAGTATAACGGTTAGTATTAATGCCGGTAATTTGGAGTAGAGTTATTATAATACGAATTCTAGCTTTTAGGAGGAAGCGTATTATAAATTTATAATCGGCGATAATTACTTTATAGCTAGTATCTTTATAGCCCTTTGCTATTTTAATTTTAGGGTCTAGGCCGACCCGAATACTAGTGTACCGGTACTTCCTAAATATTTATCCTATTCCCGTATTTTTGAAAGAGTCGTAGTTTAATTTAATAATAGGTTTCTATTTTAGTAATTCGTTATTCGTTTTAGCCTAATAATAGGTTTCCGTATTCTCGTTTATTATTAAAGGCTATTTACTCTTTTAAATAATATTTATAATTAAACGTCTAGGGTAAGAGGCTTTAATAGGGTTCCTACCTAAACCTTAACTTCTAAAGTATATATATAGTACGTTTTTAAAAGAGAACGACTCCTTATAGATACAGTACTCGATTTATTTAGGCGAATTAATAATAGTTACCTAGTAACCGGTTATTTCGTTTTATTTATTATAATAATCCTTTTATTATTAATCCTGGCTCTACTCCTTAACGTAATTAATATTAAGTATGGATTACTCTTCTACTTATTACTCTATAGTATTATCTTCCTAAGAATAGTTCTTTTATACCTCGATTCTATAGTAAGTAATTATATATTTAAAGGGTATTTACTGTTACCCGAAATAGTTAAGATTATAACTACCGGTTATGGGCCCGCGGTTTTCTTAGCGCGGTTAAAAGTTAGGACGATTCCTATTTCTAGGAGGGAAAAGTATATTACTAGTACTACTACTAGTAATCTATAACTAAATAGGTGGCGGTTAAATTTAACGAGGCTATTACTATATTTAAAGGATACTTAATATATTCTAATAAACCGGATTAATAAATTAATAAGAAGTAGCTTAAGGTAACTAGTTCTACTATAACCGGAACCGGTTAGGTTATTAATAATTCTACTAGCCTTATCGTAAACCCTTTAGTTTAGGAGGCGGTAGAGGCCTAGTCGTTTTATTACTTCGTATTATTCCTAACTAGGCTTCTTCCTTAGCGTTAAATAAATTAAGGAATTTATTTAATAGGACGCTAGGCTTAAGCGGATTAATAAAAGGCTTAAAATTAGAGTTAATATAATCGTAGATTATAGATATTTATTAATATACGCTAGGAATGTCGGCGGCCCTAGTTAGTAGGTTAAGTATCTTATTTATATACTATCTAGGCGTTTTACTAGTACGTATTTAAGCGAATTTATATTTACTAAAACGAAGTTTATATATAGTTTCTAGCGTCTTTATTTTAAATCGCTTAATAAGATAATTTATTTATTTAGGGCTAGCGAAGGTACGTATTAATACCTTAGTATTAATATTTAACTTATTTAAAAACTACTTAAAGACTACTCCTTTAAGATATAAAGATAGAAGTTTTCGTACTTCCTCTTCGCCGTATTATTTAATTATATTATTAACGCGATCTTTAAAGTCGAAAACGTTTTTATATATAGTATATTTTTTTAAAATAAATAGGTTATCCTTCCTATTATCTTTAAGGTCGAAGAATCTAATCTCTTCGAGTTTTAATTTATTCTAGGCGCTTACTCTAGAACTAGTACCGTCTTAACTAGTTAAGTTATTTATTTTTAATAGGCCTTAAGGTTTTACTAGGCCTTCCTTTATCCTAATTATTAATCTAATAATAAAGGCCTGAATTTCTAGCGATTCTATAAATTATATTATTTATTCGGAATTTATAATAGGTTACTCGGGCTCGGGAGGAGCTATAATTTCTTTATCTTTAAGTTCGTCCTTTAAAGATTACTCCTCTTATAGGCGTTAACGTAGCTCTTTAATATCCCTTCGGAAGGTACCGATAAGCGGTATTACGGATATCTTATTTATAACCTAGGGTAGTTATATAGTAGGTTATTTAAACTTAATATACTCCGAAAGGTCGTCGTTAGATTACTTCGCTTTCCGGGCCCTTCTTAATAAATATTAAAGGGGTACTTTAATAGGAGGATAAAGAGAATATATAATTATTTAGATAACTACTCGTCTAACGTTAAAAGTAACTTTTACTTATTTTAGGATATATTTACTTAATAGTAGGAATTCTTATAAATAGAAAGTAAAATCAATTATAGTAAGGTTTAGTTAAGTTTCTTCTAGGGTAATAACTAAGGTAATAATTAATAATAAATACTAAAAGTAGTAATACTAGGCGAATAATAAGAGTAGTATTAAAAGACTAGTATTCTAGTATTCTTTTTCTATAGCGGAAGCGTAAGAGATATAGTTAGTAATATATTTATTAAGTTAGACGTTTACCTAATAAGTAATTTATTAAGATAGATAGTTATATTAATAAAAAGGAAATAAATAAAGGGACGTTCTAAATACTTAGTTTAGTATTTACTATAAATACCCTAAATGAAAAGAGTATTAAATAAGTTACTTTAATAACTTAATAAAGAGTTTAGAAGTACTTATTTAAGGTAGTAGGGTACGATACGGAAGTACTAAATAAATAAGACTCGCTGTCGATACGGAGTAAACTATTTTGAATATAATAATTAATAGGGAATATATTAGCCGTTTTAGGGGTTGTTTTACTACTTATAGCTAGTATAATCGTTCTCACTAATATAGAAAAGGTATGGTTCTACGTTAATATCGCCGTTACTACTATTTGACAAGGGGTTAATATAATAGTATATAGTATAAAAGATATTAATTATTCTATGGAGGATTTGGCCCTAATATACTAGAATCCTAGTATTACCCTAGTCCCGATAGGGCTAGCGGTAGGGCTCAGCCCGCCGTCTTAGTAGATATCTATAGTAATACTCCTACTAAAGTCCACCCCGTGACAATAGTAGTACTATATATAATAGGCGATTTCGCGTCTACGCCTATTATAATAAAAATAAATAATTTATATAAAATTCTAAATTAAGAGTATATAAAAGGCGCCGCGATATATTACTTCGGAGTCGAGTTTAAGGAGAAATAATATAATATTTTAAATATATTATTAAACTAAAGAACGGATTTAATTTTAATTACGAAAACTAGATTTAATAAAAGTATCGTCTTTTAAGTTTTATTATTAATATTTTTACCTATTAAAGCGGTATTAATTATTATATCTTTAAATACTTTATTAGAAGAGTAATATAAGAAATTAAATCGTATATTTAATTACCGACCCTTCGTTCTAAACGGCGATAATAATAAACCCGTTAATATTATAACGATATACTCCGGTTACTTTATTTACGATATAATAACTAAATACGATTTATAAATAAATAATTAATAATAATAATCTTTACGAGTTTTAAAATTACTAGTTTAAGTAATTTTAATACCGACGTACTACGGTATACTAGTTTTACGTTATAATTATATTTATTAATAATCGACGAGTTTTATTTAATAACCGAGTAAAAGGAGTTTTAACTAGCGTATTTTAATTTAAATATCCTCCGAAAATAATTATTATTTAACGTCCCTCTTTTAGGGGTCTTTATAATACTTAATATCGAAATACTTAAATTATATAAGAGCGATATACTTTCTCGGAAAATATTATTATTATAAAGACTCTATTTAATCGGCTAGAGATATATATTTAAATTAATACTACTTATAATTTTATTAATAATATATTTAATTTATAATATATTTTACTATTATAAATTACTACCGCCTAGGATATTCCGAAGATAATTATTTTTATAGATTTTATAACCTAGGTTAAAAATATATATTATTTAATATATATATAAATAAGATAATTATCGTATCCGATTAAAGGTACGAAATTAATCGTACCTTTTTTCGCGGCGATAACTACTCGAGATAAATAAGATATTATAATATATTTCGGTTTATTATCTACCTAAGGTTTATCTTTATATATTATCGTTATAATTAATATTTATAGATTAAAGATTAATAATCTAGATATAAAGAGGGTTATTTAATAATTACTCCCTTCGTTTATTTAAAAAGTATATTAATATATAAAACGCGCGATATATTATAGTCGGGGGTAGGTATATTTTATCTTATTATATTTACCCTAATATATAAGTTTTAAAAGCGGGGTATCTCTAGCGGAGCCGGCTTCGTTTAATAATATAATAATAAGATCTTTATCGGGGCCGAGAAGAGTTTATATAAATTATATAAATATTAACCGATAAACTCGAATAATATTTAATCTATATAATCTCCTTAATATACCCGGGAGTAGTTATATTCGCGATATCGACCTCGCCTTTTTTAATAATACGGAATATAATATACCGAATTATACGAAGTTATTCCCCTATTACTCGGTTTATAATCTAGAATTATAAACGTTTATTATTATTTACGCGGAGTTAAATAAATCGGTAGATAAGAACTTATTTAAATATTTATAATATATATTTAAATTTCGAGTTTAACGATATTAAAAATTAAATAAGAAATTTATCGATTTATATTAATATTTCTCTACGTTCTTAATAATATCTAATAAAATCTTAAGAGATTTAACGACGTAGGTAGAAAGTATTCGTAATAAACGAATTATATATTAATAAATTAATAACGCGTAGTCTAACCTTTATTTATATTATATTAAAATATTAAATATCTTAAAGTAGGGACGATAAAAAGAGTTAAATCGGGGTAAAATATTCGATATATAAATAATATATAACGATATTAAAAGAAAGCGGCGGCTAGATCCGTTATTTAATAAAAAATAAATTAAGTTTAAAGAGCGAAGGGATAACTAGTTAATTAAAGTAAAGTATAAATTAATAATTAAGAAAGTATATATTAAAGGTAGAACTGTAATTAATAAGATAGGAGTTAAATAATTAAATATACCCGTTATAAAGAGTAAATCTTATATTAAAATTAATACGGCGGAGAGTTAATTTAATAAACCTTAGAATATAAAGCCGAAGACGACCTAGTATAAAGGTAGTAAATATTATATTATTAAGAAATAATATAATAGTAAAAGTTACGCCTTATAACCTAACCCTTATAATAAAGCGAGTAAATCAAAGAGGGAATTAATAATATTATAATAATTACGCTAGTTATTATAAGAGGTATCGGCGAATAAATTAATAAAATTAACCCTCTTTTAATCTCGTTAGTATAAATAACGCTTTACGCGATTTTAAAATTAGTTAATAAACCCGCGCCGCGCGGATTTATTATTAAGTTAATTAATAAATATAATACTCGGAGGCTTTAGGGTAAAAGTTAAAATTATAAAACTTTTTAATATAAAGTTATATTTAATCTTTAACCTAGCCGTTAGAGTATCCTTATACTCGTTATCCACTAATAATATATACTTTTAAATATACCGCTCGTTATATTTTAATATATTCTTATTTAACCGCTTAAGCCCGGTATTAAAAAAGTTAATAATTAGGTTTAAAGAGAATTTATCCTACTCGGTATAATAAATAAACGATTTATAGGCGAGGTTAAGGGCTATACTTTAAATATCTTTAATAATATTTTTAACTAGATATATAACCGAGGAGGGTTTTTTAAATATAAACTTTATTATCCTCTTTAATTTTAGAAAGTATAGGTTATTAAAGATTTAATTTTTAAATAATATATTATTATATTTAAAATAATAGGACCGGTCGTATTAAAATATTTTAAGATTATTATTAAATAGCTTAAGAAGGTAGTCGAGCTCGAAATTTATATCCATTATTCCCCGTAAATTTACGAGATTATTCGTTAATATATACTCTTATAACTTTATTATTACTACTAGTAAATTTATTATATAAAGTATATAAAGTAGGGCCTATATATATTTTAGGGTACCGGTAGTATCGGTTCAAAAAAGAATCATAACGTAGTATAAAGCGTAGCGGAGTAGGTTAATATTAATATATTTAATAACGTATCGTAGGGTTAAATAGATTTCGACGTATATATAGAAATTTTAATAATTTTAAAATTATTAATCGCGAGTAGATAAAGATTAAGTATATATAATTTTAGAAATCTTTTTTAATACACGAGGTTAGGTATTAATATTTAAAGTACTTTACGTCGTAAACTAAGATATAATATTCTTTATATATTAAGGATCTATAAATTACTACCTTAAGATTTTAACCTACGTTCTTATTATATATATTTAATAATTATAAATAATTAGGTCCTTTAACGCCTAAAAGTCCGTTAATTAAATAACTTTAAAGCGATCCTAATAATCGGCCGCGTATTATAATATAAATAGATCCGTAGAGTTATTAAGGCCTTAATAAATCTTATAAAGTAATTATAATATATTAAAGCGAAGGTACTAAAGATTTAAGCCCGGTAATAATTAATTAAAAGTATTAAATAAAAACTCGGAAATATCGTTACGTAAAGCCTTAATAGATTATATACGTAATTATATCTTAAGGTTATTATATATTAATCGAAAATTAATATTAAAAATAAGGCTCTTATTATTTAATTTAAATTAATATTTAAATATATCCTTTAATATATAGATATTATTAACCGTTATATTCTTATCTTTAAATATTAATATTATCGGGAAGTATCTCGTCGTTACCGGGTTTAATTTCTTTAAGACCGGTATCGCTCTTATTTATAAAGGCTTTATATTATTTAAATAAGGTATATATACCGCCGAGATTACCGACTCGATATAATATAGCCGAATCTAGAACTTTAGTTCATTAATATACTTTTATTAATATTAAGGTATAAAAGGAAGAGTAATAAAATTAAAAATAAAGGACGTACCTTTATATTTATATCGGTAGGTATTAACTAGCGAGTAATTATCTCGGTTAATAATAACGTAATTATCGGGCGTTATATATCCTACCGAAGGGCCCCTTTATTAAAAAGACGCCCTTTTAAAATTAACGTAATAATAATTAATTAGAATTCTCGATAGTCGTTTATTCTTTCTCTACGCCTTTCTTTTATATATTTAAAATTTATATAAATTAAAATAATACTCGCGGCCTACCTTATTATTTAAACTCTTACTTCGGTATCTTTTTTTAAGGTTATTATACGTCGTTATAATATTAAATATAAAATAATTAAATTAAACTAGTATAAAGTATCGAGAATTTATCGTCGTACCCCCCCTTAATATAAATAAAGCCTTAAAATCGTCTAAAAATTAATCGACTTATAAAGCCGTATTAAATAATAAAGTATTAATAATATAAGAACGGCGGGTTATTAAGTAGTAGGATTTATTAATAATAATAATAAATTATTTAATTTATTCTCGTAGTAAACTCGGTAGAAGATATTAAGTTATTACGGGGCTAGCCGTAATATAACCGGAATAATATTTTTAAATAATTATAAAGTATTATCTTTAAGCTCTTTTATAAATAGATAAAAAATATTAAATACTTTATACTCCCCTAGGATTTTAATTTCTCGTTAAAGTATATTAACGACTAGTTAACTTTACTTCTTAACTAGCGAGTCTATTAAGGTATATATATAGAATATATAGTTTTATTAATTTAGTAAAAGATATTGATTATCTATAGAGGATTTGGCCCTAATATACTAGAATCTAGCCAAGGCGCTAGTCCTAATATAGAAGTACCGAGGTTTAATTTAATAATATTATACTAGAGTCTACCCCGTAATAGAACGCCCTTTTTAAAAGAAAGAAGTTAACGCCCTCGTTAATACGCTAATATAGGGTATCGTAAATAATAACGTAAATAGCGTCTATATATAAAATTAATAGAGTAAGTAAATATATATAGTATATCCCTAGCTCTTGAATAATCGGTACGGGGTAGCCGCGGGAGTACCGTAGAGCCTTAAAACTTAACGTAGAGTCTTAAGGATTTTTCTTAATATACTTTTAAATATTAATTCTAACGATAATAAAATAAGGCGATAAGAAGGTATAAAGGTAACGTAGGCGAATAACGGTAGTAATTATAGTATTAATAAAATAGGGGTGTATACGTTTAGCGTTATAAAAGTATTAATAGAGAGGTACTAAATAATCGACTTTTTTCGTATATAAAAGTGAGGTCTTAACGTAAATTTATAGTTTTAGCGCAGTTTTTAAATAGCTAACGAGTTTTAAAAGTAGTCGTTTACCGGTGTTTTCGAAGTTAAAATTATTTTAGCGCGGTATTAATCCAGATTCGGCTAACTTCTATACTTAGTCTTTAACTATAATTTAATAAATATTATACTCTAGATTATTAACGTCGTTACCTTCGTCTTCTTCTAGTACGCCGTTATAGGTAGTACATTAATATAGTATAACAATATAATAGTATTCTAATATAGCGTGGCGTAGTAATTATTAAATAACTTTTTATCGAATAATTTACTATTAAACGGTTTATTAAATTTATTCTTAAAGGGCTTATAGGGCTTATTATCGAGTAATTTCTAATTATCCTATTAATAAGATTACTACTATTAAAGCTAAAAGTAAAGTAGCTTTTAAAATAATATAAGGCCGCGAGAGGAAAAGTCCTCCTAAATTAATACTTTACTATTTATATCTTTAAGGAATTAATTTAGTATTATTATTACTTTTAGCTTAAAGATATCCCGATATATATTTATATAGAATACGTTCTAAACGGTTAAAAGCTGGGAATATATTAAAGTAATATTTATAAATTTAGCGAGGTATAATATATTTTAAATAAATACGCGAGGATAAATACCCTTTCGAATATCTTAGGGTATATATATAAAGGTAGCGATCTTAACTATAATTACTAAGATTCTAATTTTAAATCGATCGATAAGGGTAGTATATTATTACTATAAATCGGATATAGTATTACGTAGGAGTTTCTTTTTAAACTCTATTAACTCGACTAAATACTATATTAAAACTAAGTTACGAAGGTATATAAAAATAAGATTCTTAAAAGCGGCGTAAATATTAGGCTTTATATCTACTATATCCTTAAATCTATCTATAAAAACGTAAACGTCTTAATAGTATACGTATTTACCGGTATTTAGAACTAGGGCGTTATTTCTAGGTTTATACTAAGGGTTAAAAAAACTAACGTTTTCAGCCTTTAGTTTATCGTCTTTAATAATAAATTATAAAAGGTTAGGAAGCTCGACGTTATCGTCTAGAGTATACTCTTCTAGCTAGTATTATTATTAATTAATAAAATCGATTAATACTTACTTTATAGCTTAGTTAATAGTAGTAGTAATTATTACTATTAATAATATAACTTACTTTATAATAAAGCCTAGTATAAGACCCGGATTAAAATTACGAGGAGGTATATTTTCTTAAGGCGGTATTAACTTTTACTACTCGGTATTTAAACTCTTCTAAGAGCGAGTACTATAATTAGAGTTATTTAATATAGTAATAATAACGATAGGCCTATTAAAAGGGTCGTTTCTAGAGTCTATCGGATATAAAGAGACCGTATAAGTACTAGTCTAAAATAGGTAGGCGTTTTCTCGTATTAAAGTAAATAGAACCGTTAAGTTACTAGTTAAATAAAGTATACGGAAGCGTCTTAATGAATAAAGTAATCGGTATAAACCGTTACTACTATTTATTAAGGTGTGTATATAGAATATATAGTTTTATTAATTTAGTAAAAGATATTAATTATCTATAAAGGATTTGGCCCTAATATACTAGAATCTAGTTAAGGCGCTAGTCCTAATATAGAAGTACCGAGGCTTAGCCTAGTAATACTATACTAGAGTCTACCCCGTAACAGAGTCGCGCCGTTTAAATATTAATTATTTTTCGAATCGGGAATCGCTAGGTAGCTCGTTATAAACGAAATCGAAAAATTACTTTTATATTAAATAAAAAGTATAAACCTTACGTAATTTATAAAGCGCTCTTAAAAATCTCTTTATATCCTATTATATATCGGTTATTATTATTAATATATTAATAATCTTTTCGCCCTCCGTCTACCGTCGACGACGTTTTTTATTACCCGTTACCGTTTTTTCCGATAAATTATTATTATTAATAAGGGTAAAGATAGGGGCGGAGGAAGAACTTAAAGGGGAGGAGGTAAAAACTAACCTATTCAAAACTATATAAAGGCGGAGGTTTAAAATAAAAATACGGCGCGCTCGTTTAAACGGGCGGTTTACGGTCTTTATATATAACGGAGATAAACGGGGAGGCGATATTAAGGGGCTAGATAATAAATTAATAAATAATAACATAGTTTTTATTTTAATATAATTTATAACGCGGATTATTAATATTAAGAATTAATATTAATAACTAGTATAGGATTATTATAATTAAAATTAAAATAACGGAGTTAAGCGAAACCGCGCCGCGCGGTTTTACTTTATAATTAATATATCACGGGGTAAACTCTAGTATAGTGTTATTAAATTAAGCCTCGGTACTTCTATATTAAGACTAGCGCCTTAACTAGATTCTAGTATATTAGGGCCAAATCCTTTATAGATAATCAACATCTTTTATTAAATTAATAAAACTATATATTCTATATACATACCTTAATAAATAGTAGTAACGGTTTATACCGATTACTTTATCTATTAAAACGCTTCCGTATACTTTATTTAACTAGTAACTTAATGGTTCTATTTACCTTAATATAAGAAAACGCTTACCTATCTTAAACTAGTATTTATATAGTCCCTCTATATCCGATAAACTCTAGAAACGACCCTTTTAATAGGCCTATCGTTATTATTATTATATTAGATAACTCTAACTATAGTACTCGCTCCTAAAAAAGTTTAAATACCGAGTAGTAGGAGTTAATACCGCCTTAAGAAAATATACCTCCTCGTAATCTTAATCCGGGTCTTATACTAGGCTTTACTATAAAGTAAGTTATATTATTAATAGTAATAATTACTACTACTATTAACTAAGTTATAAAGTAAATATTAATTAATTTTATTAATTAATAATAATACTAGCTAGAAGAGTATACCCTAGATAATAACGTCGAGTTTCCTAACCTCTTATAGTTTATTATTAAAGATAATAAACTAAAGGCTAAAGACGTTGGTTTTTTTAACTCTTAATATAAATTTAGAAATAACACCCTAGTTCTAAATACCGGTAAGTATATATACTACTAAAACGTTTATGTTTTTATAGATAGATTTAAGGATATAATAAATATAAAGCCTAATATTTATACCGCCCTTAAGAATTTTATTCCTATATACCTTCGTGGCTTAATTTTAATATAGTATTTAATCGAGTTAATAAAGCTTAAAAAGAAGCTCCTACGTAATATTATATCCGATTTATAATAGTAATATATTACCCTTATCGATCGATTTAAAATTAAAACTTTAATAATTATAATTAAGATCGCTACCCTTATATATATACCCTAGGATATTCGAAAGAGTATTTATCCTCGTATATTTATTTAAAATATACTATACCTCGCTAAATCTATAAATATTACCTTAATATATTCCTAGCTTTTAACCGTTTAGAACGTATTTTATATAAATATATATCGGGATATCTTTAAGCTAAAAGTAATAATAACGTTAAATTAATTCCTTAAAGACGTAGATAATAAGGTATTAATTTAAAAGGACTTTTCCTCTCGCGGCTCTATACTACCTTAAAAGCTACTTTATTTTTAATTTTAATAGTAGTAATCCTATTAATAGGATAATTAGAAACTACTCGATAATAAGCCTTATAAGCCCTTTAAGGATAAATTTAATAAACCGTTTAATAGTAAATTATTCGATAAAAAATTATTTAGTAATTACTACGCTACGCTATATTAGAATACCGTCTATACTGTTACGCTATATTAACGTACCGCCTATAACGGCGTACTAGAAGAAGACGAAGGTAACGACGTTAATAATCTAGAGTATAATACTTATTAAGTTATAATTAAAAATTAAGTATAAAAGCTAGCCGAATCTAGATTAATACCGCGCTAAAATAGTTTTAACTTCGAAAATACTAGTAAATAACTATTTTTAAAACTCGCTAGTTATTTAAAAACTACGCTAAGGCCATAGATTTACACTAAGACCTCACTTTTATATACGAAAAAAGTCGACTATTTAATACCTCTTTATTAATACTTTTATAACGTTAAATATATACGCCCCTATTTTATTAATATTATAATTATTATCGTTATTCGCCTACGTTACCTTTATACCTTCCTATCGCCTTATTTTATTATCGTTAGAATTAATATTTAAAAGTATATTAAAAAAAATCCTTAAGGCTCTACGCTAAATTTTAAGGTTTTACGGTACTCCCGCGGTTACCCCGCACCGACTATTCAAGAGCTAGGGATATACTATATATATTTATTTACTTTATTAATTCTATATATAGACGCTATTTACGTTATTATTTACGATACCCTATATTAACGTATTAACGAGGGCGTTAACTTCTTTCTTTTAAAAGGGGCGTTCTATTACGGGGTAGACTCTAGTATAATATTACTAAACTAAGCCTCGGTACTTCTATATTAGGACTAGCGCCTTGGCTAGATTCTAGTATATCAGGGCCAAATCCTCTATAGATAATTAATATCTTTTACTAAACTAATAAAACTATATATTCTATATATATACCTTGATATAATAATATCCTACGTTATTTATATAATTTAATATTAACGCCCTTTAATCTTATTATCCGTTTACCGAAAAAAACTACTTTTATTATAAAATCTCTTCTCCGTTTATTTTACCTTACTTTATATTATTTTAAATAATTTTAATATCTTTAAATAATATCCTTAAATAACCTTTTATACGCGTACTCGATTAACTTTTAATAATAAATTAATATAACTTTAAATAATTAAATCCTCTTAAATTACTTTATATATTAATATTTAATTAACGGGTAATATTAAAACGAGTTAGGTACCGGCCGGAAATTAATAAAAAATTAAATTAAATTTATTCGGTAACCCCGATAATATAAGATTTATCGTTATTTACTTTAAGTAAATAAAGGCGAGGTTTAATTATTTATCGGACTCCTTATTATTTAAGGTCTTATTATTTTCCTTTATCTTTATAAATTATAAAAGAATAATTTTTCGGAGGGTAATATTTAGGTGGCTTAATATTAAATTATATAATATCTTAGGCCGAGTAATCCTTACGTCTCTACGTATATACGGTACTGGAATAAATTAATTATATTAACCGTATTTATTAGCTCCTAGATTTTATTTATTTTATATATATAATTATTTATTATTTTTCCCCGCCCCTTTACCCTTTTTTATTATTCGGTTATATTTTTATAAAAATCTAAAATAATCTTTATATAATTATTAATAGTCTCGTCGTTAAAAGATATTAATCCTTATATAATATTAATTCTATATTTATAAACGAGATATTTAGATACGTTTATATCGATATATTAAAAAAAAATCGAGTTTTTAAACCGAGTATATTTAGTATAATAAAGATATAAAACTAGTCGGTGATTATAATTAAGTCGTAGGTATATATATAAAGCCTAGTATATCGAATCTTACTAGATAATTTATTATATTAATAAATAAAATATTATTTATAACTACTTTTTATTAGGTTATTTATTCCGCTCTATTTAATAATAAAGATATATATCGAATTTCTCCGTTATAATATTTTTAATTTTAACCTCGAAGTTACCCTTTAAATTTACCCCCGTTTATAATTAATTAAATATACTTTTAATAATAACGTTACCCGTCTCTTTCTAGGTATTCTATACTTTTAGCCCTCCTATTTTATAAATAATAAACCGCGATATTTAATCGGTTAAGAATACTTTAATACTCGCTCTAATCGTTCGGTACCTATAAACTTTATACTTATTATTATTTATTTATAATCGGGTTATTATCCGTTATTAATTCTTAATAATTACGTTAATTTTAAAAGTATTTATATTACTTTAATAACGCTAGTATTTAATTAATCGTAAACGGATACTTTCTTCGTTTAATAACTTAGTTTATAGGCCGAAATATCTAGTTATAACGTATAAATATATATAATAAATATATCGTAAATCGGACCTAGCTTCTATAAATATTTAGAGGGTATTAATTTAACTAGCCTCGTTATTTATATTAATAGTTTTTAGATTTTTCTTTATTACCCGTTTAAGAGAATTAACTAATAGGCCCGTATAATTATAATTAAAATATTTAACCCGATTATTTATTCCTTAATCCTTATTACTATTATTATTATTATTATTATCGTCTTTATTAAAGTTACCGCTCGAAGATACTATATCTTTATTCTCCGAGGTACCGCTTAAATCGCTATTATTAACTTTATAATTTACTAATTTAAGTTTAATCTCCTTATTATTAACGACTCGACGATTATATCTTTTATATTTTCCTCGTAATAAAGGTCCCTCGTTATTATTTATCCTTAACCTTATTAGATACTTTTAATTAATCTCTAGTTTTATTAATTATTTATCCGTTAAACCCCATTTAATTAAAAGAGTATAAATATTAGTTTTACTTAAGTTATTTAATATTTATTAATCTTTCGGGATATTTTTACGCGTAGATCCTCGCTTATAATTATTCCGTTTTAAATAATTAACCGTTAATTAAGTAATTATAAAATAAACGTCGTTATAAATAAATTTCTTAGCGATTTAATTTACGTAGCCGAGGTAATTTTCCCCTATAATATCGAATTATTAATTTTATACTACGGTCTTTTATATATTTCGTATACCTTTAACGTATTTCTCTTTTCGTCTATAATTAATTATCGCCCGTTTTTATATATTTTATAAAATTATTAAATCTAGCGCTTTATACGCCTTTTATTTACTTACGAATCTTATTATTTAAAATCTATCGTCTATTAATATACTTTATACCTCGGTAATAATCTCGTTAATAATCTCCGTATTATTAACGAACTTTTTTAATATATCCTAGATTAGATCGATTTATACCTTTAATTCTCCGGTTTAATATATCGTTTCGTTAATCTTCTAGCGTATATTTATTAATAATTTATTCGTCGCTTTAATTATAAACGCGAGGATCGAGGCTTTAACGACCGTTAAGGAAGAAGAATCTTTACGAGATATTAACGAGGATAATATAATAAATAATTAAATAATAAGTCGATAAAAAATAAAGAGAGGTAAAGAGCTTTAATAAATAAAAATAATAAAGATTTGAATAAAATTAATAAGTAAAGTAAATTATTATATTATTAACGATAATAATAATAAGGTTAATATAGTAAATATTAATAATAATATTAATAATAATAATCGTTAGTAAACCTTACGTACTAAATTTTAATATACGAAGTTATTACTCTAGAAGATTATTTTGAAATTTAAATATTTTTGACTAGGAGGTAAAGTTTAAATAAATATTTAATATTAATTAATATACGAAGTTAATACTCTAAAAGATTATTTTAAAATTTGAATATTTTTAACTAGGAGGTAAAGTTTAAATAAGTATTTAATACTAGTTAATATACGAAGTTAATACTCTAGAAGATTATTTTAAAATTTAAATAATTTTGGCTAGGAGGTAAAGTTTAAATAAATATTCAATATTAATTAATATACGAAGTTATTACTCTAGAAGCTTATTTTGAAATTTGAATATTTTTAGCTAGGAGGTAAAGTTTAAATAAATATTTAATATTAAATAATAATATTCTAATTTAATCTCTCTATTTAATATTAATAACGGTTAAATTTTAAATATCCTTAAACTAAATAAAAACTTAAAATTCACTTTTAAATAATAAAAATTCACTTTTAAATAATATAATTATTAATAATAATATTTAGGCGCCTCTAGCCCCGTTTAAAAATCTTTAAACTTTAAAATTATTTCTTAAATTAACTTTTATTTTAATTTTTACTTCTTCTTTCTCCTTTTTAAATTAACTTTCTTAATCTCTTTATTTAATCTTTATACTTTAATATTAATTATAATAAAGAATAATAATATTTATAATTTAATATTAATTACGGAGATTAATAATCTTTTAAACGATATAGTTTATTCTAACGATAATAATAACGAAGGGGATTTATTAAATAAATTATCCTCCGATAATATAAATATAAAGATAACCTTAAGCGAAATATTTAAGGACGGAACCTTAATAAATCCTACTCGTTAATCTTTACCGTTTATTATATTAATATTATAACTAGAATTATTTTACGGAGGACTATAAACTAGCCTTCGAAGATAATAATATTAAACCGAAGTATAAAGAGCCTACCCCGAAGTTAGGTATAAAATATAAATTAAATAAGAATAACGCGTTAATTTTAAAAGTTAAACCGGCGGTATTTAAGGCTTAAAAAGTTAAAAAGGAATAATCGATTTATAGTAGAAAAGAGAAGGAAAAGATAAATAAAAGCGATAACGACGGTATATTAATCGATAACGACGCTATATTAATCGATAACGATATTAATTATAATTATAAGAATCTAAAGGATTAACTTAATAACGAGGAAATACTTATTAAATATAAATAAAAAATATTTATTAAATTTAGAAAGAATAAGGTTATAAGGTTTATTAAAAGAATATTTATAAAATAAAGAAAAAAGAGAATAAACCTTAAGATTAAGAGAGACGAGGACTCTAATAAATCTATAAAAAAGAAGCGCGATATTAAAACCGTTAAACCTTTAACCTAAGGAATAACGATATATAATATTATTTATTATAATCTTTATAACCTAACTAGAAAGAATATTAATAAACCCGCCGAGCGCCTATATATAACCTTCGTAACTTATAATTACTTTACTTTATTTATAAATCTAGGAATTTTAAGAATCGATTAAATCCTTAAATCTAGTATCTATTTAAATAATTAGATTATTTTATTTATAATTAACTAGTACTCGGCTAGAATCTTTATAAATTAATTAAGCGAATTCGATCTAGCCGGAATAATATATAATTTAAAATACCCTTTTAATTATATTAATAAATAATAAAAAACGGTAGGGGATATAAATATTAACGGGAATATATTAATAATAAGGGAGGAGGGATAATATTATATATAAACGAAGGGCCTATATATATTAAATAAATAAAAGGTATTTAATATTAATTTATACCTTAAGTATCTAGTTAGGAAGAAGATCTATTATTAAAAATTAATATAAAAACGATCTTATAAAGTATATATTTAATTTATATATAAATACCCTAAGGACCCGACCTTCCTAACTCTATTATTATATATTAAATTATTATTATTTATAAAGGAGG